>Ga0209737_10001644_pt1 | contig 15903 bp, 13 predicted proteins | sample TergutCu122P3_FD_187284 | JGI IMG/M metagenome (GOLD analysis project Ga0209737, IMG submission 187284) | Cubitermes ugandensis P3 segment gut microbial communities from Kakamega Forest, Kenya - Cu122 P3 (SPAdes) (version 2) | ecosystem: Host-associated > Arthropoda: Insects > Digestive system...
CACCGATAAGTTCGTTTTTGCTCTTGATTGCGATAAGCGCATCAAGTTGGTTTGCACCTACATAGAAACATTCTTCAACGTAAGCGGCTTTCAAAACCGGTTTGGAAACAATTTTTCCGTTACCCACAAATTCTTTGATAAGTTTTGCGGGCGCATTGCCTGTGTTAGAAAACAACACAGCCGTATTCAGTTTCAAAGCATCGCCAAAATTAGAAGCATCAATACCGACATTGTCCAACGCTCTTTTCAACAAAGAGTTTTTAACAACAAGCATTTTGATGTCTTTTTTCGAGCAAAGACGGCGCAATTCGCCTGTTTTCTCTGCATTAAGATCTTGTGCTTCAGTTAAATAAAAACAAGCGTATTGTTTTAATGTTTCCTCAATTTGTGAAATGATTATACCTTTATCTTCCTTTCTCATAATAATTTTTTTTAATGATTTATTAATTAATCTTCAATAGTTTTCGGGTCAATTTTGATACCCGGACTCATTGTTGATGAAAGATAAACGCTTTTCACATACGTTCCTTTTGCCGTAGTAGGTTTGAGTTTCATAATAGTTGACATAAATTCGCGAGCATTTTCCACGAGTTTCATATCATCAAACGAAACTTTACCAATAGATGTATGAACTATACCATATTTATCAACTTTGAAGTCAATTTTACCCGACTTCACTTCGGCTACGGCTTTACCAACGTCCATTGTAACGGTGCCGCTTTTTGGGTTTGGCATCAAGCCACGCGGACCGAGAACACGTCCCAATGCGCCGATTTTACCCATAATTGCAGGCATTGTTATAATAACATCAATGTCTGTCCAACCACCTTTGATTTTTTCGATATAATCATCAAGTCCGACATAGTCAGCACCGGCATCTTTTGCCTCTTGCTCTTTGTCGGGAGTACATAATGCGAGAACTCGAACAACTTTTCCTGTTCCGTGCGGCAATGTAACCACGCCACGAACCATTTGGTTCGGTTTGCGCGGGTCAACGCCTAAACGTACATCAATATCCACAGAAGAATCAAATTTAGCAAAAGTAATCTCTTTTACTAATTTGGCTGCATCTTTGAGAGTATATGCTTTCCCTGCTTCAATCTTTTCGTTTGCTAACTTTTGTTTTTTAGTAAGTTTCATTTTCTTTTAAAATTGAAGTTAAAAATTAATTTTCAGGGAAATCCCCTTTAACAGTTATACCCATACTGCGAGCCACACCGGCAACCATTCTCATAGCCGCCTCAACTGTGAAACAATTCATATCGGACATTTTGTCTGTTGCAATCGCTCTAACCTGTTCCCAAGTAACTTCCGCAATTTTTTTGCGGTTTGGTTCTGCTGAACCGCTTTTTACTTTGGTGATTTCTAGTAATTGAACTGCAACAGGCGGGTTTTTTACCACAAAGGTAAAACTTTTGTCCGCAAAGTACGTTATGACAACGGGCAGAATTTTTCCTGCTTTTTCTTGAGTTCGGGCATTAAACTGCTTGCAGAAATCCATAATATTCAACCCCTTAGAGCCCAATGCAGGACCAACAGGAGGAGATGGATTTGCAGCACCGCCTTTTATCTGTAATTTAATAAACCCAGCAACTTCTTTTGCCATAATTGTAATTTAAATTTATAAAAATTTACTTTTTTGAGCAAAATCTGCGCGTAACCACAAACTTTTTTCTCGTTTCGTCTGCAAAACTGCGCTTGCGCAAAAGTGGAAGCAATATGCACATTTACAGCGTTTTACTAAATGTTTTCACATAAAATAAAGACCTACAAACGCCTTTTAATAAAAAGTTTGCAAAGTTACAAACATTTTTTTTAATACACAACACTTTTTCAAATAAAAAATGGAACAAAAATTCATTTTTATTAATTAAAAAATTTTTATTAATTTTGCAGGTTAATTTTTAGAAAAATTTTTAGAATGAAAGAATATAAAAGAACGCTTGTTACAACAGCATTGCCTTATGCAAATGGTCCCATTCATATTGGACATTTGGCGGGAGTTTATCTGCCTTCTGATATTTATGTGCGTTACCTTCGCTTGAAAAATCGCGAGGTGCTTTTTGTTGGCGGCTCAGACGAACACGGCGTGCCTATTACCATAGCAGCAAAAAAAGAGGGAATTTCGCCGCAAGATGTAGTTGATAAATTTCATAATTTGATAAAAAAATCGTTTAAGGACTTCGGAATTGAGTTTGATATTTATTCCCGCACAACGTCAAAAATTCACTATCAAACGGCATCTGATTTTTTCAAAAAACTTTACGATAAGGAAAAATTTATCGAAAAAATCTCAGAGCAATATTATGACCAAGAGGCAAAACAATTTCTTGCCGACCGCTATATCACAGGTATTTGCCCGCACTGCAAAAATCCAAATGCCTACGGTGACCAATGTGAAGCGTGCGGCACGTCTTTAAGTCCGCTCGATTTGATTGAGCCAAAATCTACAATCAGTGGCTCAACGCCTGTTTTGAGAGAGACAAAACATTGGTATTTGCCGCTCGACCAGTACGAAAATTGGTTGCGCAAATACATTTTAGATGGGCATAAAGAGTGGAAACCCAATGTTTATGGTCAGTGCAAAAGTTGGCTTGATATGGGTTTGCAACCGAGAGCCGTTTCACGAGATTTAGACTGGGGAATACCGCTGCCGATACCAAATGCAGAGGGAAAAGTACTTTACGTTTGGTTTGATGCGCCGATTGGCTATATTTCAAACACAAAAGAACTTTTGCCAAATGATTGGGAACTTTGGTGGAAAGACAAAGACACGAAACTTTTACATTTTATCGGCAAAGATAATATTGTGTTTCACTGCATCGTTTTTCCGAGTATGTTGAAAGCGGACGGAAGTTATATTTTGCCCGAAAATGTACCTGCAAATGAATTTTTGAATTTGGAGGGCGACAAAATTTCTACATCGAAAAACTGGGCTGTTTGGTTACACGAATATTTGGTTGATTTTCCTGACAAACAGGACGTTTTACGCTATGTTTTAACTGCAAACGCACCCGAAACAAAGGACAACGATTTTACTTGGAAAGATTTTCAAGCACGAAACAATAATGAGTTGGTGGCTACTTTTGGGAATTTTGTCAATCGTGCTTTGGTGCTGACACACAAGTTTTTTGACGGAAAAGTGCCGTCTCACAAAGACACTGACGATGAAATTATAAGAGAAAAAATCTTAACAGCAAAAGCACAAATCGAAAATTTATTGGAAAATTATAAATTCCGTGAGGCGCAAAAAGAGGCGATGAATTTGGCTCGTTTTGGCAATCAATATCTTGCCGAAAATGAACCTTGGAAATTGGTAAAAACAGATATGTCGCTTGCCGAAATGTATATAAATAATAGTTTGCAAATTACCGCTAATTTGGCGATTATTTTTGAGTCGTTTTTGCCTTTTTCGTCAGAAAAATTGCGCAAAATGTTGAATATTGACAAATTTTCTTGGGAAGATTTAGGCAAAATTGACTTGCTTGAAGTTGGACATCAAATTAATCAACCCGAATTGCTCTTTGAAAAGATTGAAGATGATGTTATTGAACGTCAAATTCAAAAACTTTTAGACACCAAAAAGCAAAACGAAATAGATAGTTTTCAGCCAAAAGAGTTAAAGCAAATTATTGATTTTGAAGATTTTGCAAAGATTGATATTCGAGTTGGAAAAGTTCTAGAATGTACAAAAGTACCGAAAGCGGACAAACTTTTGCAATTCAAAATTTCTGAAGGCAATGGCGAACGCACCATTTTTTCTGGCATTGCGCAAAGTTACCCTGAACCCGAAAAATTGGTTGGCAAGCAGGTTTGTTTTATTGCAAACTTTGCCCCTCGCAAGTTGCGCGGTATCAACAGCGAGGGAATGATACTTTCTGCTGAAAATGCAGACGGAAAACTCGTATTAATCGAGCCGCAGAGAGAAGTTAGCAACGGAGTAAATATAGGTTAATCTAAACCCCTCTGTCCTTCGGGCATCTCCCCTTTTTTAAAGGAGAGAGTTGAGTAAGTACAAACAAAAAATTTTTTGAGAGAAATAAAAATTTAAAAATAGGTAGCACCCAAATGTCCCCTTTTTGAAAGGGGACAGCGCGAAACGAAGTGTAGCGCAGGGGTTAAACAAATAAATGAATATTTTACGCCAATTAAGCCGCTCAATTTCAAGCACAATACTAATAAATGTTGTGCTTGTGGTGCTGTGGTTGATGTTGGCGTTTTGGCTTACGAACGAAAAAAATGACGCTGAAATCGCCATTTTTAACTCATTTACGCTATTTTCTCTACCTTATTTTTGGGGTGTAATAGTACAGTTGATTTGTTTTACATCTTTGGCGTTTTTTGCGTATAAAGCAATTTTTTTGCAATATTTTACAATTACAACCTATTTGCCGTTTTCAATTTTGATGTTTTTCGGAACAATTTTTCCAAGCGCGCATCTGTTTGGAAATCAAACATTTGCAACAATGTTTTTAGTGCTTGCAATTTGGCAATTTATAAAAATTGATAATCGAAGAGACAATTCGGCGGTTGTGCTAAACACATTTTGGCTGTTGATATTAAGCGCGTTTTTTGTGCCTGAATTTACATTTTTCGTGCCAGTTTTTATTTTCGGTTTTTTATATTTTATCGAACTGAAAATCAAAATGTTAATGGTAGTAATTTTTTCAATTTCAATTCCCGTTTTATCCGCTTTGGGCGTATGCTTTTTATTTGATAAAATTGATTTGTTTAGCGATTTTTTCATCAAAATCTTTAATTTTAATTTTGAAATAAACATACAGATTTTTGAGATAAAAACTGTTATTTTTGCCGCAATTTCGGTATTTTTAGTGCTGATTTCGCTGCTTTTTTATTGGCAAAATATCAAAAATTACAAATTTCAAACGCGCCGATTTACGCTTTTTTTTGTAATTTTGTGGCTTGCAACAATCTTTTTAATTATGTTTTTGCAAAGTAACTTTTTAAATTTTATTTTGATTTACATAATTTTAGTATCATTCTTTATTTCATTGAATTTCACTAATTTACGACCCAAAAAAGTTAAACAGAAAAAGCCAAAAATTAGAAAGTTAAAAATGAAAAGAAGAAAGAAAATAAACAATTAATAATTCACATTAATAAATATTTATAATAAATGAATAAAGACGATAAACTATTGATTTCCAATATTGTAGAGGGAATGCAGGAACAGAAAGCGAAAAAAATCGCTGTGGTTGATATGACCGCTCTTGATGCGCCCTGCCAATATTTTGTGATTTGCGAGGGCAACTCCAACAGGCAGGTTGAGGCGATTGCCGAAAAAATGAGGGACTTTGTGAGGATTAACTTGAAGCAAAAGCCCTTTGCGGCAGACGGCTACGAAAATGCACAATGGATTGTGCTTGATTACGGCGTTGTCATTGTGCATATTTTTCAGCGTGAAACACGCGAATTTTACGACATCGAACACCTTTGGGACGATGCAAAAATTGAATATATTCCAGACATTGATTAAAAACTAAAACTATATGAATTTATTTGCTCAAAATCCTAAAAATCAGCAACAAAAGCCGAATTTAAACAAACAAGGCACTCCCTCTAAACCAAAATTCAATCCTTATTGGATTTATGGATTAATCCTTATTGCATTTGGTGCATCATATTTTTTCAATAACACGCCTTCGCGGGAGGTTTCAATTACCAATTTTGAAAAAATTTTAAACGATGATTGTGTAAAAAAAGTTACGATAATTTCTGCCAAAGAACAGATTGAGGCAGAAATCGACACCATTTGCGCACAAAAAATGTACAGCGAAAAACAAAAGTTTAATAGAGCGAAGACAATAAAAGTTTTCGCTAATTACGGCTCAAATGAGGAAATGGTGAAAAAATTGGACAAACTCAATGCAGACGGCATTTTCACTGGCGAAGTTAAATATGAAAAACGCAGTGATTTTATGAATATACTGTTTTTCATTCTTCCTTTTGTGTTGATTATCGGCTTTTTTATATTTATGTCGAACAGAATGGGCGGCGGAATGGCAAGCGGAATTTTCAATGTAGGAAAGTCGAAAGCGCAAATTTTTGACAACAAAAAAGAGGGAAAAATTACATTTAAAGATGTTGCGGGTTTGGAAGGCGCAAAAATTGAGGTGCAGGAGATTGTGGAATTTCTCAAAAATCCTAAAAAATATACCGAACTTGGCGGAAAAATTCCAAAGGGTGCACTTTTAGTAGGTCCTCCCGGAACTGGCAAAACCCTTTTGGCAAAAGCCGTTGCGGGTGAGGCAAATGTTCCGTTTTTCTCGCTTTCGGGGTCTGATTTTGTGGAGATGTTTGTGGGCGTGGGGGCAAGTCGTGTTCGCGATTTATTCCGTCAGGCAAAAGACGCTTCGCCAAGCATAATTTTTATTGATGAAATTGATGCAATCGGCAGAGCGAGAGGCAAAAACCCAAATATGAATGTTAATGATGAAAGGGAAAACACTCTAAATCAGTTACTTACCGAAATGGATGGCTTTGGCACAAACAGCGGCGTGATAATTCTTGCTGCTACCAACCGCGCCGATATTTTGGACAAAGCGTTGCTGCGTGCAGGGCGCTTTGACAGGCAAATTAGCGTTGATTTGCCCGATGTACACGAGCGCAAAGAGATTTTTGACGTGCATCTTCGCCCACTGAAACTTGACGAATCGCTTGACAAAGATTTTCTTTCCCGTCAAACGCCCGGTTTTTCGGGTGCGGACATCGCCAATGTCTGCAACGAGGCGGCATTGATTGCTGCCCGCCACAACAAAAAGGCGGTTGGCAAACAGGACTTTCTTGATGCTGTTGATAGAATTGTGGGCGGTTTGGAGAAGAAAAACAAGATTATGACGTTGGAGGAAAAACGCTCTGTGGCGTATCACGAGGCAGGGCACGCAACAGTCAGTTGGATGCTTGAACACGGCAACCCACTTGTCAAAGTTACTATCGTGCCGCGCGGAATGGCTCTCGGTGCGGCTTGGTATCTACCTGAAGAGCGGCAATTTACTACCGCAGAACATATTTTAGATGAGGTTTGTTCGCTGCTTGGCGGTCGTGCTTCGGAAGAGTTGTTTTTCAACACCGCATCAACAGGCGCATTGAGCGACCTTGAGCGTTCCACAAAGCAGGTTTATGCGATGGTTGCCTACTACGGAATGAGCAAAAATATTCCGAACATTAGTTATTACGACTCTTCGGGGCAGTACGATTTTGGTTTTTCAAAGCCGTATAGCGACACCACAGGCAAAAATATTGATGCTGAAGTTTTGAAAATTGTTAATGAGCAATTTGAGCGTGCAAAAGAGATTTTGAAAGCAAATAAAGAGGGAGTAGAGCAGATTGCACAAATTCTTATCGAAAAGGAAGTGCTTTTTGCCGATGACGTAAAGGAAATTCTCAGCGAACGTCCTTGGAAAAGCAGAGGCGAACAGCTGCTAAATGATAGCGAAAAGAAATAAAAGATGTGTCTTCGACTTCGCTCAGGCACCGCAGCGGTGCCTGAGCGAAGTCGAAGGCAAAAATAAAAATATTATGCAAAATTTTATTGAAGAATTGAAATGGCGCGGTATGATACACGATGTTATGCCCGACACCGACAAGCAGTTAGAAAAAGAGATGACAACCGCTTACGTTGGCATTGACCCGACAGCCGATTCGTTGCACATTGGGCATCTTTGCGGCGTGATGATGTTGAGGCATTTTCAGCGTTGCGGGCATAAGCCGATTGTGCTTGTGGGCGGTGCAACGGGTATGATTGGCGACCCTTCGGGCAAGTCGGACGAGCGCAATCTGCTTGACGAAAAAACCTTGCGACACAATCAGGAATGTATCAAAAAACAACTGCATAAGTTCTTGAATTTTACTGATAATGCGCCAAATTCCGCCGAACTTGTAAATAACTACGATTGGACAAAAGATGTTACTTTTCTTGATTTTGCGCGAAATATCGGCAAGCATATCACGGTTAATTATATGATGAGTAAAGACTCGGTAAAAAAACGCTTGAGCGGCGAATCTGCTTCTGGAATGAGTTTTACCGAATTTACCTACCAACTTCTGCAAGGGTTTGATTTTCTGCATCTTTACAGAGAAAAAAACTGTAAATTACAGATGGGCGGCAGCGACCAATGGGGAAATATTACCACAGGCACAGAGTTAATTCGCCGTGTGGCTGGCGGCGAAGCGTTTGCGCTCACTTGTCCATTGATTACCAAAGCAGACGGCACAAAATTTGGCAAAACAGAAAGCGGAAACATCTGGCTATCAGCGGAATACACATCGCCGTATAAGTTTTATCAATTTTGGCTCAATACCGCCGACAACGATGCGGAAAAATATATCAAAATCTTTACAAATATTTCGCAAAACGAAATTGAAACACTAATTGCAGAGCATCAAACTGCGCCGCATTTGCGGTTGCTGCAAAAGCGTTTGGCTGAGGAAGTTACAATTATGGTGCATTCAAAAGAGGCGTTACAGGCAGCAATTGAGGCATCGGAAATATTGTTTGGCAACGCAACTTCGGAAGTGCTGCGCAAAACAGACGAACAAACATTACTATCTGTTTTTGAGGGGGTTCCGCAGTTTGAGATTGATAAAGATTTGCTTAAAAACGGCATTCCGCCACTCAATCTTTTGGCGGAACTGACAACCATTTTTCCTTCAAAATCAGAAGCGCGCAAAACCATTCAAGCAAACGGCTTGTCGCTAAACAAAGAAAAGCTTACAAACATTGAACAGGCAATTACAGAAAATCAACTTTTAAATAACAAATATCTTTTGTTTCAAAAAGGAAAAAAGAACTATTTTTTGGTGATAGTGAAATAAAAAAATGCTTGACCTTTCCTTTGTCAAGCATTTTTTTTGTAAACTATTTTTAAATTTCATCTAAAATTTCAAGTTTTCTAACTTCTTTTGCCAGTGTATTTATTTGATTTTCAAGTTCTTGCAGATTTTTTTCGTATTCTAAAATTTTTTCTGTTAAAATAAATTTTTCCTCAGTTTCGACGTTGATATACAATTTTCGATAGGTATTCAAATTCTTTTGAAGCGAAAGTAAATTTCTTTCAAAATCTTTTAATTTATAAAATTTTTGTAACGCCTCTTCGTTTTTGAAATCGCTAAAATGTTTATATACAATATTATCGGTCAAAATAAAGTAAAAATCGTAATCCTTTTTATCAGTCATTTCGACCGAAGGGAGAAATCTGTTGTTTTTTTCGGGAATAACAATTTTTCGCGCTTTTTCTCTTAAAATATCTTCATCTTTTTCTGTCAAAATATTTTTTTGTTCGTTAAAAACAAACTGATACACAGCCACTTTTCCTTCTGGCAAATCGCGGTCTGAGGCAAAATAACCAATGTTTTTTTGCTCATCAATTACCATTAAATAGTCGTTGGCGGTAGAATTGAAAGGCATTCCAATATTTTGTGGTGCAAGAAACTCGCCAGCAGCATTGGCACGTGACACAAAAATATCGTAACCGCCAAGATTTTCGTGCCCCTGCGATGCAAAGTAGATTGTAATGCCGTCTGAAAGCACAAAAGGATGGTTTTCGCAAAAATCGGTATTTATTGTTTCAGACAATTTTGTAGGCTCGCTCCAACCGCTCAAAAAGTAATTTGATTGATATAAATCTGACTGATTATCAACGTTTTTTGCAAAGATTTTTCTATCTTTCCGCCCCGACAAAAAGCCGAAAAGCGCACCGCAAATATTATTTTCCGTTGTGTCCGAAAAAATAAAACCAATATCGGAATTTTGCGGATAACTCTGCAACAAATCGTTTTTGTCTAAAACAATGCTGTCAATAAATGTCACATTTTCAATTTTCTGCAACATTTTCGTGCCAATTTTTGCACGATTGTAGAAATTTTCAGTATCGTCAGAAGTATTTTTCTCAAAATAATCGGCAGCATCATCAAATCTATAAGTGTAAAAATTTGCCAAAGCGAGCAATTTTGCAGAATTTTCAAAATTCTTTTCTGCTGCAACTCTCAGATAACCAATAGATTGTTCATATCTTTCGAGTGCAAAAAGCGTTTTGCCAACGCCAAAATTTAACGCGACATCATTTTTTTTGCCTTTCAACAATTTGTCGTAAACTGACAATGCTTCCGAATATTTTTGCGAATTATACAAAGAATTTGCATCTTTTATTGTCTGCGAGTGCAAAAAAAACGTATTTGAGAAAAAAAATGACAATAATATAATAAAAAACTTTTTCATTTTATTGTAAGTGTTTGAAAATTAAATAATTAGTGGTTAGTTTTTTTGAATAATTTTTGTTACCTTTGACGTGGTAAATCATTTTTGTAATAAAAAAAATTGTTTTTGGTTAAAACACTTTTGTGATAAGTCAATCGTGAGGTTGGCTTATTTTTGTTTTGTGCAAAATTAGTTATTTCTTTTTAAATAGCCAAAAGAAGAATAATTTTTTAGTGTGCTTTTTAACCGCAAAGACACAAAGAGCGCGAATAATATTGCGCTCTTTGTGTCTTTGCGGTTAAAGTTATAAAAATTAATAAATTTATTTTCCGAACAAATTTAAAATAGTAGTTAAACCATTCACAACATTGGTTGTGTTTGCCGCAGGCACTCCACCACCAGAGGTAATGCCCGACAGATTAAGCCCTGTGAGCGCATTTACTACACCGCCTACATTGCTGTTACTCACTTTATTTTGCGAGCCAAGAATCATACCCTGTGAAAATTGCCCGTAAAAAGTTGGGTTTTTGGAATTTTGTTTTACTGTTTCTACTTGTGTAGAAAGTGCCATAAGTTGCAAAAGAGTTGTTGGGTTTGTTAAGTCAATTTTACCTGACGATTTGTATTGCTGGTAAATACCCAACAAAGATTGACCAACTACCTGCCCTGTGTTATACGCTGCCGATGAGGCGGACGAAGATGTTGTGCTGCTGCCGCCGCCGCTTGTTGTGCCGCACGCTGCAAATAAGATAAAACCTGCCAATACGATGGCTGCTAAACTGATTTTTGCTTTCATTTTAAAAAAAATTATGAATTATAAATTACGAATTTTTAGACCACAAAATTAATAAAAAGTTAAATGATTACAAAATTTTTGTTGAAATTATTTTCTCAACTCCAATTTTACAACATTTTCAACGTGGTGCGTATGCGGGAACATATCGACGGGTTGCACCGCTGTAACTTGATATTTTTCGCTAAGTAGTTGCAAATCACGCGCTTGCGTTGCAGGATTGCAACTGACGTAAACAATTCTTTGCGGTTCGCAAAAGAGAATTTGTTTAATCACATTATCGTGCATTCCTGCGCGCGGCGGGTCGGTGATAATAACATCGGGCTTGCCGTAATTTTCTATAAATGAACGGCTTAACACATCTTTCATATCGCCCGCAAAAAAGAGCGTGTTATTGATTTTGTTGATTTTGGAATTTTCATTTGCATCTTCAATTGCCTCAGGCACATACTCAATACCAATAACTTTTTTGCAACTCTTGGCAACAAAATTTGCGATTGTGCCTGTGCCTGTGTAGAGGTCATAGACCAACTCATTTTCAGTTAATTGCGCAAAATTTCTGACGATTTTGTAAAGTTCATACGCCTGATTTGAATTTGTTTGATAGAACGATTTTGCACCGATTTTAAAGCGCAAATCTTCCATTTCTTCAAAAATATGGTCTTTTCCGTGAAAAAGGTTAATTTTTTGGTCGGTAATTGTGTCGTTGCGTTTTTCATTTACAACGTAAAGTAGAGAAGTGATTTGCGGAAAAGTATTTTTTAAGTGCGTTAAAATATTATTAATCAACTTTTTATCTTCATAAAAAAATACCAAAACCACCATAAGTTCGCCGATAGTTGTGTTGCGAATTATTAATGTGCGCAAAAAACCTTCTTGTTTGCGTAAATCAAAGAATGTCAAATTGTTAGCAAAGGCATAAGAGCGAATTTCATTGCGAATTTGGTTTGAAATATCGTCTTGCAACCAACATTTTTTTATGTCCAAAACTTTGTCGAACATACCGGGAATATGAAACCCAACGCCGTTAATATTTTGTTGTTCGTGGTTGTCATTCTGACACTTGGAAAGCCGAAGGGAAATGTCAGAATTTCCTGCTATTTCGTGAGATTGCGGGTCAAGCCCGCAATGACGAGGTGGCGGTGCGAGCAGCCATTTTCGATTTGAAAAGGTAAATTCAAGTTTATTTCGATAAAAATAAATATCTTTTGCACCAATAATACTATGTATTTCGGGTAGTTCTACTTTTCCGATGCGTTCCAAATTATCAATAACCTGTTTCTGTTTGTAGAAAATTTGCTTTTCGTACGGCAAAATTTGCCATTTGCAGCCTCCGCAAACACCAAAATGTTCGCAAACCGCATCAACACGCTCGTTTGAGTATTTTTTGAAGTTAATAACGCGACCTTCGAGGTAACTACTTTTTTTCTTAACAACTTGAATATCAACAATATCATCAGGAACAGCATATTGCGTAAAAAGTATCTTTTCATCAACTTTTGCAATCACTTTGCCCTCAGCAGCAACATCAGTAATTGTAATATTTTCTAAAATCGGTAATGGTTTTCTTTGTTTTGACATAATTTATTTATGTTAAAAATTTTTTGCAAAATTACAAAAAACTTTTAACTCTTAGTCATTAACTTTTTTGTACCTTTGCATAATGAAAAAAAGCAATTTTAACCCGAAAAATAAATTTTACACAAAGGACTTTATTGTTGAAAATCAATCGCAACTGCTTGATTTTTTGTTGATTGCGTTTAAAGACAAAAGCCGCAGCGAAGTAAAATCGTATCTTGCGCACAGGCAGATTTCGGTTAATGGAAAATGCGTTACGGCGTTTGATTTTCCGCTGAAACGCGCTGATAATGTGCGTTTTAGTTCTGTTGGCGAAGAGAGACCAAACCCAAATCACAAATGCAATATTATTTATGAAGACGATGATATTTTGGTTGTCAATAAAAAGCACGGTGCACTGAGTATGAGCACGGGCAATGAGGACGAAACCACTTGTTACTCGCTTATGACAGAGCACGTTAAGCGGCGTGGGCGTAACAATAGAATTTTTATCGTTCATCGGCTTGACCGCGAGACGTCTGGCTTGCTGATGTTTGCAAAATCGGAAAAGGCACAGCAAATTTTACAAGATAATTGGAACGAAAATGTTATCGCCAGAACATACGTTGCAGTGGTTGAAGGCAAAGTTGAAAAAGATAAAGGACAGATTGTCAGCTACTTAACCGAAAGCCGCAAATCGTTGAAAATGAAATCATCACTAACCGACAACGGCGGCAAAAAAGCAGTTACAAGTTATAAAGTGTTAAATAGTGGCGAAAAATATTCACTTTTGGAACTCAATTTGGAGACAGGCAGAAAAAATCAGATTCGTGTTCAACTCGAATCAATAGGACACCCCATTGTGGGCGACAAAAAATATGGCGCACAAACCAATCCTCTGCAACGAATTTGCCTACACGCCCGCAGTTTAGCGTTTTTTCACCCAATAACGCACAAAAAAATGTTTTTCGACACCGATATTCCAAAAGAATTTAAATAGGAGCAGACCTGTATATCTTTTATTTCTTGAACACAAGTTGTGCAAAACAAAAATCAAAAAACACTAACAAATTAATTATCAATTTATTAGTGTTTTTTCTGCTCTCCCTCTTGGACTTGAACCAAGGACCCTCTGATTAACAGTCAGATGCTCTAACCAACTGAGCTAAGGAAGAGTGTATTTTTTATTTCATTTGCGGGGACAAAGGTAATACATTTTTTATTAATGTGCAATATTTTTTGAAAAATTTTTATTTGCTATAAATCAATGAAAATCAATGTTTTAAAAATTACAAATCAAAAATTACTTGCAATTTTCACTGCAATTTCTTTCATTTCTTCCTGTGAAAGTTTGAGTTTTGGGTTAGAAATTACCATATCGCCTTCTTTTTGTATCGGAATAAGATGAACGTGTGCGTGCGGCACTTCCAAACCCATAACCGCCACGCCGATACGCTTGCATTCAATGGTTTTTTCGAGTGCGTGCGAAACTTCTTTGGCAAACATCATCAAACCCGAATATGTCTGCTCATCCAAATCAAAAATATAGTCAATTTCCTTTTTGGGAATAACTAATGTGTGTCCTTTTGTCAGCGGGTTGATGTCCAAAAAAGCAAAAAATTGCTCATTTTCAGCAACTTTATAGCAATGAATTTCACCCGCAACGATTTTTGAAAAAATAGAAGCCATAATTTTTTATAATGAAATGCTTAAAATTTCGAGTTTCATTAAGCCGGCGGGAACTTTAATTTCTGCAATTTCGCCCACTTTTTTGCCCAGCAAACCCTTGCCGATTGGCGTATTCACAGCCAATTTGCCTTCGCGTATATTTGCCTCATTTTCGGACACAAGCATATATGTCATCACCTGTCCGTTTGCTTGATTTTTTACCTCAACTTTGCATAAAATCTGCACAGAATCGGTGCTGAGTTTGCTTTCGTCAATAATGCGCGCGTTTACCAAAGTGTCTTTCATCTGCGCAATCTTCATTTCGAGCATTCCCTGTGCCTCTTTTGCAGCATCATATTCTGCATTTTCCGACAAATCGCCTTTGTCGCGCGCTTCTGCAATCTGCGCCGAAATAGATTTTCGGTCGATTGTTTCCATTTTTACAATCTGTTCGGCTAATTTTTTGTAGCCGTCTTCTGTCATATAAACCATTGCCATAATACTATTTTATGTGTTTTTCTGGTTAGTTAAATGTTTGATTATCAGTTAAAAAAAATAAAGTAAAAAAGATAAACAAAAGAAATTCCGATGCGCTCAGAACTCCTTTTGCTATTTTGAAGTGCAAAGATACAACTTATTTTTATACCAACAAAATTTTTTGAAAGATTTTTTGTTTTTTTATTTTTTTTCCTTCGGCTTCTCAAGTCGTGTTTTTCTATAAATGACAAATCCGATTAGTCCCAATAAAATTAACCCAACGCCCCACGAGGCAATAAGCGCAATTCTTGCCGATTTAATCATCAATTCGTCTTTGCAGATTAGTTCTATTGTGTGCTTGCCTGCGGGAATTTGAACACCGCGCAAAATGTAATTTACACGCACCAACGGCACTTCTTCTCCATTAATGTACGCCTTCCAAGTTTTGTAATAAACTTCGGAAAAAACAGCAAGTTGATTATTTTCGTTATAACTTTCAAAAACCAAATGTCCGGGACTTTTATAATCTATTAATTTTACAAATGGTGCAACTTCTGTTATATTATTTGTTAATTCAGCAGTATTTATCAAATTTTCCCAAAATTTATCAATTACCGCGACACGTCTTAAATCAACGCTGTCAATAGCCAAAATTTCCTCATCGGGCGAATTTACCCACTTTATCGAATCAACAAACCAAGCATTGCCAAACGCCTCGCTGTTCAACTGAACTTGTGCGCCGTTGTTTGTATTGAAAATTATGTACTTAGTATTGAGCATATTAATTATATTTTGGTTTAATCTTTTGCTAAAATAGTAATCAATAATATCTTGGTAACGGCGCAATTTTGCGGGCGAATAGCCGCCAACCGATTTATGAAACGCCGATGTACCACTCTCGTTAAAGGTACTTGTAGTAAGGTTTAGAATGCGGAAATGCGTTGTGTCTTGCAAAATCATTCTGTCAATATCTGTCATTGCAAACTCTTTTGCCTGCTTTATGGGAACAAATTTGTCGTAACCCAAAAACCTTTTATCAACCGCCCATAAGTCAATGAAAATCAACACTCCTATAGCAAGAATTAACCATTTTGTCTCAAATTTCTTTTTAACAAAAATAATTAATAAAACTGCTGCTGCTGCTATAAAGAAGAACGACCGCCACGCATCGCCTTTAAGCATCGCTTTTCTG
>Ga0209737_10001645_pt1 | contig 15888 bp, 8 predicted proteins | sample TergutCu122P3_FD_187284 | JGI IMG/M metagenome (GOLD analysis project Ga0209737, IMG submission 187284) | Cubitermes ugandensis P3 segment gut microbial communities from Kakamega Forest, Kenya - Cu122 P3 (SPAdes) (version 2) | ecosystem: Host-associated > Arthropoda: Insects > Digestive system >...
AGGGCATAAGATTTTGGAATATGTCGACGACCCCTCCGAAATCTTATGCCCTCTCACTGATTATTCCGATTGGTGGATATATCATCCGAAAGAGAAGAACCCGCAGGGCGAGCCAGCACTCTGCTATATCTCCCACGAAGGTGGTGATGTAGAGGAAGGCGATACCGACAATATCGGTTCAGTGTTTCTCAGCCTGGTAGCCAGGTGTCTGGAATTGGACGACGACGACGATGAGGATGAGGATGAGGATGACAGCGATGAGGATGACAGCGATGAGGATGACAGCGATGAGGATGACAGCGATGCTGAACTATACGCCAAAGCAAAGGAAATCCTGCGGGCGCATCACACCAATTTTAAAAAACTGAAAACCCATGTGCGTCAAATGCTGATCGACGAGTTGGACATTCAGCCGGATGACGACACCGTGAGTTGGGTGTCATGCATCATTCGTTCAGAGGACTGGAAATCGTTCTCCGAAAAGCGGATCAGAGACTTCCTGCATGGAAGCAAGGACGCCGAGGAATGGCTCATAAACACAGTCGTATCCGGCGAACCGACCGACAAATGGTTTAAGCCATATGTGGAGAAGGAAGAACTGGCCGAAGCGGTTACGCTGGCGGATAAACTGACTATCGGTATGCGCAGCTCGTATTACTTAAAGGACAGCGGCAAGGCCAGGCAATCCCTGAAAGACGCCATTGCCGAACTTAAAATCTCCAAGTTTGAGCCGGACGGCAAGTTTAAGTTTGCCGACTGGTATCTGGAAATGGTCAACAACAAACGCTACGACGAGTGTTGTGATTTGATTGAGGTGCTAGATAATATCGCGCTTGATGATGTATCCAGAGAGCGAGTCCTGGCGCAGGCGTTAGCAGTGTCTATGGTGTCTGGTCATTTGGACATCACGAAAAAGGTTGCCGAGCTGAGCATGGCGATAATACCCCAAAGGGATGTGCTGCCGTTCAACCTGGCCTGTTATTTTGCCACGGCTGGCAGCAATGAAGATTTGATGTACAAGTACATCCAGATTGCCATGACAAACGGCAAAAGCAGACGCGCTTTTGGCGATTCAGACTTTGATGCGCACCGGCAAAAGCCCATATTCAGGGGGATGATGCAGGGCCTCACTGTGGAAGAAGCAATCGCACAGGCGCAGACTGTTGGTTCGATCTCAGAACCCGAAACGTTGCAAGAAGCGGTTGAAATAATCGCCAAACTGCGGGCATTCACCGACGCCATTACCACATTTTTCGGTATTGAGTATGATGAAAGCGACAATCCAACCGAAGTCCCGTTTCTGGACGATATCATGGAACAATACGGCGAGGAACTGCCCGCGCAATCGCTTGTCGACCTGTTTGTGATCTCTTTTTATGAAATGTACGCAAATTATCAGGTATCACTGGACGCCGTTGGCGAAATTAACCGCCGCGGGGACACCGCCGCGCAGAAGCAGATCGCCGACGCCTTTATGAAAGCCGGGGAATACTACGACGCCGGCCATCGCGCTTACGATGACACCGTGCAAGATCAGTTAATTGACGAGTACTTCCCTGATTTCACTGACGAAGCGCTGATCTATCTGCTGGAAGCCTATAGCATGGAGTATCTGGAGGAAGAAGGCATGGATGATTTGTTTACGGTATTGTTGGAACGTAACCCCAGCGACGATATCAAGCAACGCCTCCAGAAGTGCCTTGATAAACTCGAGGAAGCGGAAGACGAAGAAGATGAAGAAGACGAAGATGAAGAAGATGAAGAAGACGAAGATGAAGACGAATGAGAGAATGGCGCTCTTCCCGGCGGAAGAGCCCGCGAAAGTTCAGTTGTTCACCGCTGTTAACACCGATTTGGCCATCCTGCAGTATTCGAAGGGCAAGGCTGGCTTTGTCCTTCGGGGTTCTCGGTTCTAGAAGGGGATTGCCACATTTTCGTGGCCTTTCGCCGCATCCGTTTCTGCTTTTTTCCTGGGTGAACTCAGGAAGGTAACGCGTTCTGCGACGATGCCGTGTGTGGTGTGGCGTTTGCCTTCTTTTTCGTAAGAGCGCGTTTCGAGCCGGCCTTCGACACAGCAGAGTGCGCCTTTATGGAGGTACTTCTGGCAGTTGTTGGCTTGTTTGCCAAAGACAGTGACGTTGTGCCAGTGTGCTTCCTCCCGGCCTCCGGACTTTTTTACGTGGCTGCACATTGGGAATGTTGTGATTTCGAGATTGCCTGCTGTGATTTTTAACTCCGGATCCCGACCCAAACGCCCAATAATAATGGCCTTGCTCATCGACATGAGTACCTCCTGGAAAAAATGCATAAACTTCTTAATGAATGGAATCGACCAGGCTAACGAATGCAGGGGAAGACATATGGGGCGAGTCTCTTGTGTACATGGCAGTTTCCTTGTTTGGTGCGTTGTTTGCGGCATCCACGAACACCTCAGCGTGGACGTCTCAATATCTAAAAGGGCAGTTTTTTGGACGTTTGACAAAAAAACTGCACAATTATGAAAAAAAGGTTGTGAAGGAAAGAAGTGAAATCTATCAGGGAACGACACTGAAAGCTGTTTTTGCGACTGCGCCGCTTTCGTCGAGAACGCTGAGCATATATTCGCCATGGATATGGATGGCGATGTGCAGTGGGTTCGTTCCTGTAGTCATGCCTATGGGTCTGGCATTGAGAAACCACCATCTTTCTCCGGTTCCGCCAATTACCGACACATTGAGGTTCAGCGTTTTGCCTTGTTCGTGTGGCAGCATAATTGTGTCATTGTTTTTAATGCCTGCAATGGCAATGGGCGTAACTCTGTCAATGCCCATGGGGGGGCATTGTGTGTCGGGGTTCGGCAGGCGGGATTCGCGCCATTCATTTTTGGGCAGCCATGGTTCGAGGGGGGCGGGCCATAGAACGATGGTCGTTTCTTTTGCGTTTTCGCACGATGGGTTCACGCGCAGTCCTTTGTCATTGACCCAGATGCGCTGCCACAGACCCAGTCCCAGGGGTTGGTTTTTCGGAAGCAGCGTTGGAGGAACGACGTCGTTTAGAATCCACGCGGTGCGCAGGGTTCTGCAGTTTGGGTCACTTGGTGGGAGAGCCTGACCGCCTGGCCAACAGATTTGTGCGGTGGTAATCTGCGCGGGGGGGGGATCATCGACACGGGGGGCACTGCGTTGCTGGCTGGTATTGATGAGAACATCGTGCACACGAAGCAGGAGCGGGGTGGCGGACAGGCTGCCTGTTTGTCTTGCAACGGGCGTGCTGTCTGGTCTTCCGATCCAAATTCCGATAAGGTATTGATGGCTGATGCCGATGGCCCAGGCGTCGCGAAAGCCGTAGCTTGTGCCTGTTTTCCAGCCGATTGCACTGTGTGCGTTAAGCTGTTTGAGTGGGTCGGCGCGATCCGGGCGTGTTTGTCCTATGAGGATGCGTCGGATAATCCAGGCTGCTCCTTGCGATAGAAGGCGCCTTTCGACCAGGGGATCTTCTGGCAGAAGGCGGATTTGGGCGAGCATGCCATTTCGGGCAAAAACGCTGTAAGCGGAGACAAGGTGTTCGAGGCGCGTACCGATGCCCCCGAGGATGATCGCGACGGTTGGTTCTCCACGAAAAAACAGAGGCATACCGGCGTGTCGCATTTCGGCGACAAAACGTTTCGGGCCATAGGCTTCCATGAGTTGAACGGCGGGAAGATTGAGAGAATCGACGAGGGCATCGCTCGCCGCAACAGGGCCGCGAAAATCGGAGGAAAAATTTGTTGGGCGATAATCGCTATAGCGTCTTGGGACATCCTGGAGCAGAGATTCGGAGTGGATCAGTGCATCGTCCAGGGCAAGCCCGTAGATAAAGGGTTTGAGCGTGGAACCGGGAGATCGGATGGCGGTGATCATGTCAACATGCCCGAAGCGTTTGGGATTATGGATGTCGACGGACCCGAGGTAGGCGCGCACGGCCATGTTTTCGTGTTCCACGACGATAATGCCCGCAGAGGTACGTTCTGGCATCTGTGATTCCCAACCCAGGAGCAGTTCTTCGAGACGCTGCTGCAGAGCGATGTCGATATTGGTGCGAATCACGGCATTGGGTCTGCTGTTGGCGAGACGCCGGGCGAGGAGGGGAGCCATTTTCGGTTCTACCCTTGGGTTAAGCCAGATGTTTTCTTCCATCGCTTCGCGGATATGTTCTTCTGGCCAGACATTATGACGCTCAAGGCTGGAGAGCACTTTATTGCGTGCGATTTCGGCGCGTTTGGGATGACGATCCGGCCGAAGTCTGCTGGGTGCCTGTGGGAGCACTGCCATGAGCGCGGCTTCCGCATGCGTGAACTGGCTGGGAGATTTTCCGAGATAGGCCCAGCTTGCTGCGGCGACACCTTCGAGTGTTCCGCCAAATGGTGCGTCATTGATATACAGTTCAAGTATTTCGTCTTTGGTAAAATACCATTCGAGCTGCAATGTTCGCCACACTTGCCGCAATTTTCCGGGTATTGTGCGCGGATGTGGATCGATGAGCCTGGCGACCTGCATGGTAATGGTACTGCCACCCGAGATAATTCGTCCGTTTGTGATATTTTGTGTCAACGCACGCAGCATGGCAGCGGGGTTTATTCCGGGGTGATGATAAAACCAGCGGTCTTCGTACGTGAGAAGCGCATCAATATACAACGGTGAAACTTCGTCTTTTTTGATGTGAAATCGCCAGACGCCGTTTTCGTCTGCAAATCGCCACATGGGCGTGCCATCTTCGGCGAGGACAACGCGTGCGATACTCCTTTGCTTCATGGGCAGGGGAAAGAGCGCATTCAAAACGATTGGCAAAACGACGCATACGATGACAAAGGCTGCGCCAAGCCAGGTGAGAATTTTCCGTTTTCGCTTCTTTACTTTTGGAGTCATGGGACGAAGACAGCCTTAGAGCATTTTCAGTTTTTTACGTGGGGGAACTCGTTCCCCCACACTCCCTGCAATGCTGCGCATTGCTTGTGGGTGAAGGGCGAAATGCTATTGTTTTTGGCAACACACCTCGCCAATGCGAGCAGGAAAAACGCTGTCTATTTTGATTTGACGATGAGGGTTTTGGGTGTCGTACCGACAGCCTTCCATTCGGGTCTGTACATCGAATGGACAGTTGGAGGCGGCACAACGTACTGTCCTGGGGTAACGGCGCGCACCAGATAAAGGATATGGGTGTATCCGTCATCGTCATTGTCGTCGTCATCATCGTCGTATCTGTTTCTGTTGTTATCATTGATATCGATGGCAGCAACAAAGCGGTCGCCGCGGAATTCCTGGTGCAGAATGGTTGTGTTTTGCATTTTTCGCAGATGAGACTGTGCGGCTTCACCTATGGTATCGAGGTTAATGGAAGCGTTTGACAGGTTTTGGTTTTCGAGTTCAAAGCCTGCAGGCAGGAAATCCACGATGAGCGCATCGGGAACACGGCGATTTGCCTTGAGTGTGATGTGGACGAGAACCATGTCGCCACTCTTCAGGCTGGTCAAATCCGCCTCCGTTGGTGCATCAATGCGCAGGAAGCGCCGGGAGATTTGAATGACGTTTGATGACGGTTCGGGGGCAGTATTCGGATAGGCGGCCAGGCTGTACTCTGCATAAAGTGTTTCGGTGCTGTTGTTTGTAAATGTCATGGGAACGACATTGGCGTCTGAGAGTCGTATGCTTGGATTCCTGCCATTGATTGTTCGTTTTTCGTTTCCGATGGTGACGTCAGCTGTCCAGTCTGACTCGCCTTTTTGGAGCAGAAAACGACCGGCGAGTACGGCGGCATTCCTTTCCTGAGTCGATAAATAAGTCTTGTCCATGATTTCGTCGGAGAGTCTGAAGAGAAGACGGTTCTGGTCAGTTTCGTTGAGGCTGTGCTCTGCAAGGAGCGCAAATGACATCGCATCGTTTCGGATCTTGCTGCCATAATCGCCGTACCATCTGTAGGTGGCGTTTTCTTTGAAAGCAACACCCTGCGCAATGAGTTCCTGGCCCTTCGTATCATCTCCCATGAGTTTAAGCGCAATACCCAACTGGATCAATGGCAGGCCATTCTGGGCAACCGGATTCTCTTTATGACCATTATAGATGGCACGCAGAGCACCCAGAGGCGCCTGTTGACTTCTTGCCAGAACATAGGCGGCGTACGCTTGTACTGCAAAGCGCGTGTGGTTTGTGTTTTCGGAATAGTCCCAGGAGCCAATGCTTTTGGCGTTGTTCAGGTAGAAAACGAGGCGTTCTGTTGCTTTTTTCAGTGCGGTTTCCGATATGCTGAATCCCAGCTCGCGAGCGCGCAGGAGGAAGTCTGTGGCATACACTGTGAGCCAGAAACTTTCATCACTGTCACGGCTCCACATGCCGAAGCTTCCATTATGGCGCTGCATGGTGAGGATACGGCCAATGGCGATATCGATTTTTTCACGGCGCTTTGCATCTGCATCGCCTTTAATGCCGAGAGATGTGAGAATGTTTTCGTTAAGGTAGAGGAAGGGATAAATGCCGCTGGTTGTCTGTTCCAGACAGCCGTATGGATAAGCGACCAATTCCTGAATATGCCTCCCGAGATTCAGGGGCATCTTATCGGAAACCTTGGCGAGCACCTCTCGTCCTTCCACAAAAAACGCGGAGAGGTGGTCGGGAAACAGCGGGATTAACCATGAAGCAAAGGCGGGAGCGGGAGGTGCAGAGTTTGGAGGGGCTATCCATGATTCTCCCGGGCGCAGAGAGGTACGGAACTGTTGAATCTCGATTGGATAAGCCGGGCGAATACCGATTTGCCAATGTCTTTCGAAATCAAATTTCCCTTCGGGAAGCTTAAGGCCTGTGACAGAAGCTCTGATGATTCCCGCAGTGAGTCCGCCCGATGCCAATCCCCTGAAAATAAGCGTCTTTCGCTCGCCATTTTTGATGGCGATAGCATCATGGGAAGGATCGTCTTTGATGGTGAGCGGACCTTCCGTGTTCAAGTTTAGTGAAACCACCTGATCCTGGCCGGAAAGGTTGGTCAGATCGAGGGCGAACTGTGCTTCATCGCCGCCTGCCAGGAAGCGAGGCATTGAGATTTCTGCGACGAGTGGTGCGGCTACCGTAACTTTTTCCTCAGCCATACCGAATTGGTTTTCGTTCCAGGCTTGCGCCATGAGGCGCAGAGAACCGTTAAAATCGGGAATATCAAGCTTTACTTCGGCCATGCCTCTGGCATCGAATTCCAAAACATCGCTTTGCAATGCCACGATGAGGACGGAAGAATCGGGTCTTTTGCCGGTTGGCAGCATATCGTCATCGTAGCCATCATCGCCGCCAAAGGCGAGTCTTGCGCGATTGCCTTTGGCTGCTTCAATGATGCTGCCGTAAATGTCTAACTGATCGACACCGTAAGCTTTGCGCGTGAAGAAATACCTGAAGGGATCCGGGGTTTCAAACTTTGTGATATTGTGGATTCCCTCATCGACTGCGGAAATAATGACGCGTGCGTCTTTTGGAAGTTTTCCGGCAAAGTCTTTTGCCTGAATCTTGATGGTAAGAGGTTCATTGGGACGCATTTTTTGAGGGGCGAGGATAGCGAGATCGAGTTTTCTCTCGGAGCGTTCGAGTGGCAGGTGCAGAAGGCCTACAGCACGTTTTGGCGTTCTGAATGCTTTTTTGTCTCCTGGCCTGACAATGAGTGCATTGATGTACAAATCGTGACGGGCCCATTCTTTGGGGATGGGGATATCATAGGTTTTACCCTCTGCAGGCACCGTGATGGATTGCCAGAAAAGAGGGCCGTCGCTTGATTCGACCATGAGGTAACCGCTTCCTTCCGATGGCGGTTTAAGTGTTATTTGGGCAACATCTCCGGCGGTATATGAGGGTTTATCGAGCTCAATTTTTACCTGATCCGGACGCACGGAGCCGGCCTTTGTATTATTTTGCCAACTGTATCCCGCCCATACACGTATGTCAGACATCAATCCGGTATCCGGATCGGTTACCTCGACCCTGTAGGGGCCCCACTCAAGCGGGAAGGAAACGACGCCAACGCTGTCTTTCTTGATGCTGACAGTTTCTTCAGAGAGTATAAGTTCCTTTTCATGGTATCTATGATTCCAGCCATCACTGTCAGAGTAGACCCAGTAATAATCTCTTCGTTCCCTGACCAGCCTGACCATTAAGCCATCGGACGCCAGTTTTTGGCCATCCATGTTGGCAAGTACGATTTCGAAGGCAGCAGTGCTGTTGGCATCAATATGGGATTCATCATTATTTTTGGTATCCGACGAACTGAAAACGCCGCGAATGCCTGGCATCGTTCGGCCTGGCCAGAGAATCTTTGTCACACTCCTGTTGACGGAGCGCCCGCCAGACTCCTGAAGGCTGCCTATAAAATTGAGTTTTATGGGTGACTGAATATGCCAGTCTTCGTTGTCGTCAAACTCGACGGTCGTTTCGCCATCGTCATCCAAATAACCATCTTCAAGCAAAAAGTTGCGCTTGGGCAGAGAGTCTTTTGATGAACCGAACAGGTACCCGGGAAGAGAAGGCAGGGGCTGCCGGATCAGCGATACATGGACATAGGATGAAAAACCATTGCCGCTGGCCGGTGCACCGTATAAGTAGCGCCCGGCAATTTTGAAAGAAACTGCTTCGTTGACGAGAAGATGCCTGTCGTCTGTTTTGATCTCCAGCGCCATGCGTTCGGGAAGAAAATCTTCGACAAGAAATTCGTAAGACTGCTTATTCCCAACGCCCAAATCGAAGTGCAGCGTCCATTTCCCCGTTGGGGCACCTTCTGAAAGGCGCAGATGATATTGATAGAGGCCGTTTTTGTCTGCATTCCATGTGAATTCCGTTGCGATTTTGCCATCGGCTTGCTGAACAGTCACGACCACGGGCTGTGGATTGGCAGGATTCCCGTCTATGTCCCGCAACAGTGCATTGACTGGGACGACTTCGCCAGGTCTGTAAAGATCGCGCGGACTAAAAGCAAAGAACTGCAGGGCCGAAGACTTTGTGCCACCCACGTTGAATTCGGAGAGATCCAGGGCCGAAGAATTAAGTCTGACAAGCGTGGTGTCGTCTCCTCTCACAGCAATGAGACCTTTGGCTATTGCCGCATATTGAAGCGGCGCATAGCCGCTGGCATCGGTCTTTGCTGTTTCAAGGTGCTTTCCTGCCTCGTCAAGGAGTGTGATATTAACCCCTGAAAGTGCTTTCCCGGTTTCCAGGCTCTGACAAAAAACACTCAAAGATTCATTGTAGCGATGAACAGAGACGCCAATGTCACTCATGGTGAAGAAAGCCGCCGGCATTTCATAACGATACTCGCCTGCCTGGCGCATCACCGCATAGTATGCACCTGGTGAGCGGAGTTCTTTAATCGAGAAAATGGGAAGATACTGAGTTTCGCGCGTATGTGGTCTGGGTTTTAGTTCAAAGCGTCCAGTGTAGACGAGATCTGCTTTGTTGGTGAGATCGTTCCTCGCATCGTACAAGTCAATTGATGTCATCGAACGGGTCCAGTATCGATAAAAATCCGCGATGGATTCCGTGCGAATCTTAAAAAAATCGATGTCTACTTTGTCAACATCCACCGTGACGACTGGAAGCCCATCCGACAGACGAATTGGGAGCAAAACCCCTGTACTGGCAAAACCGACGATCGGTTTGACATCCGCCGTCTCAACCGTCTCATGGTATGCTGCCAGAAGCTTCCCGCCGTTTTCTGCAGTAAGCGCCGTTGTGATGGTAATCTTCAGCTGCTGGTTTGGTTTAAGATATCGCAGCAGAAGCTCTTTGCTGTTGTCTTTCAGCTCCCAGGCTGCATCAAGCTTTCCTTTTGATTCCCAGGATTTGTCCTGCTTTTCAAAACGTTCAATGGTGAGGATATCGGAAAACCTCTGATCCTTTGCCAGACGTTGGTTTAAAGTGACACTCAGTGTTGCACTTCCGTCTACCTGAATGATGGATATATCAATCACTTCCAGTGGTGTGGTGTTATCGTTTTGCGCTTTTGCATAAAGCACCAGACAAAGACCTATGAATACGCAAACCAGAACAGGCAACATATTGCGAAAAAATGCTGGCATAAACTCTCCAAGTGATATGTAAAACTCAACCGTTCGACACTTAACAGCATTTGTTATTATACCATTATTTCTGCAAACCGTCGAGTTCTATTGCGGAGGAATGCGTTCCCTGCTGGAGCAATCTTTGATCGCCGCTACGAAGGGCGTGGCGTGCTACGCCCGTACGGCGTCATGTATTCCCCAAAGCGGGGCGTTGCGGGGCGGCGATTGAGCCCCGCAAAGGGGGTAGACGCGTATGCGAGCCATGCGGGGACGCCCGCTATTGCCCGTGCGGGCAATACGCGGCCGGGCGCGGCTATCTGCGTGCAGATACGCCGCGCCTTTTAGGATGGGGAAAAGGGCGAGCATAGCGGCGCAGGGGGCGTGGCCCCCTTCAAAAAATGCATGCATATAGTTCCAGCCGGCCGTCCTTAAAATGAAGGGCTGCTATATGTCGGCTCTGGGTTCTGACATGACAGAAATGGGGACGAAATCTGACACCAGCATGTCGACACGCTGGTCTGAATCGTCGAAGATGTTAAGTTCTAATCGGAGTGCATATTTGCCCGTTGGAACAAGGCTGTAGAAGTCATGTTCTGGCCATGGATCGGCGTTGGTGCTTGCCCACTGAAGTTTTTTGACGGGTGAGGCAAAGGTTTTATTCGCACCGACAGGCAGGGAAAGTACGCTGGCGCGCTGTGATTCGAGGGTGAAGGCATTGCCAAGGTCGATGGCCGACCAGAAGAGGGCATGGTTTTGCTGTTCATCGAAGATCACAACTTTTGGTATCAGCCGCGCGGAGACAAATGCCTGCGTGGTGTTGGTGATGACGACATCGAAAGTGGCGGCAACGTTATCACTCCAAATGGGGAAGTAGGTGGAGACATCCAGCCGAATACTTTTGGAGACATCTTTAGCATCGACAGCGGAACCAGCCGATGGGAAACGGCCCTGAGAGGCCGCATTGACGATGTCCAGGCTTTCTGTCGTGGCGGCAGCATTCGAAGCTTTGCGATCGCACCCCAGGAGACAGAGCGGCATCAGGCAAGACACCGCAAACAGACGGATTTTCGCTTTCATAATTTATAATCCAAGAATTTTCGCATCAATGGTGTCTGCATTGCCTCCCAATGCTTTGGCTTTTTCGTAGCTCTGACGCGCATTGTCCTTCTGATTCGACTTACTGTACAGATCACCAAGGTAAACATGGCAGCTTGCATGATTCCAAAGCGAACATGCCTTGACCGCACTCGAAATGGCTTCTGTGAGGTTGTTTTGGCCATCTCTGGCTCTGGCCAGGGCAAACCAGGCTTTGCCATTATTGGGTTCCTGCTTTACCGCTTGTTCCAGGAGTGTGACTGCCAGTGAGAAGTCGTTGGCTCTCATGGCTGTTTGGGCATCGGCCATGAGTTTTCCTGTTGGTACAGCGGCATCGGCCGTTGCCGGTTTTTTAGGCTCGGTGTCGGCTGTTGCCGGCTTCTTGGGTGCTGGGACATCCTCAAGGACGACACGCTGGACAGGGGCAGGTGCCTTTTCGGGTGCTTGAGAGGGGGGGGGATCCCCAACGAGTCGGATGACCTGAGCTGTCGCCTGGGAAGGGGGAGGATCTCCAACGAGTCGGATGACCTGAGCGGGTGGTTCCGAAGCGGCAGAATTTTGAGCAGTCGTGGGCGTTTGTGGTGTCGGGGGTGTGGTACCTGGTGGAGCGGCGGCATTTGTTCTGGCGATTGCCGGATCGGTCGTTGGTCTGTTGACAGGCGCGGCAGCCTGAGCGATCAGCGTGGGCTCTGGTGCGATATTGGTGGATGGTTTGTCAGGCTGCACCATGGGCGGGGGCGGATCGTCATGAACGACCAGGATGTCTTCCGCCAGATCCTCAGTGGGCTCTTGAACCAGCGCGACAGCGATTGGATTATCCTTGTCTCCGGGCGGCATTGCGCTGTTTGCAATGAGCCAGGTATCGACAGCCTGCAATCTGGCAGTGAGCGCTGTTTGTTCGTGGCTGGAAGTTTCGAGCATCCCGGATACTTCGGGGTTATGGTGACGGTTTACGCGGCTGATTTTCGAGTAGATGTCGTGGAGAGCCTGCCAGCTTTCCAACGATGTTTCCATATCGGTGCGCATGGCTTTGAGCCAGGCGGTGGTATCCGCAAGTGCCAGCATGCTGGCTTGTCCTGTTTCTGACTCACATGCCGTTTGCCTGGCTTCAGCTTCTGGGTCTGTCTCTTCAATGCCGGCCAAACACTCGGCTGTACGTGCCAGCAGGTTTTCATCGAAGAGAGGCCCCGGGTCTGGAAAGGCAGTGTGGGATTTCGCCAGTTCCCTGAGAACGGAGGCCTGTTGCGCCATTGCATCCAGAAAAGCCTTGCCACATTCCCGCAACTGCTCTCGTTCAATGTCGCTTTGTCTGAGCTGATTGAGGAGATCAAAGGCCATGGCCCGGGATTCCGGGGTGGCTTTTTCGAGGTGCGCATAAAACGCCTGAATCATGGCGTCAGTGCCGTTGTTGTTCTGCTCGTGCGTTTGGGTGTCCGCCGGCGAAGTTCTCTGCCAGATGTGGGCGGCCACGCCACCCACAATTCCCAGCGAAAGAATACAGATGGTGATGATAAGGCCCCTCTTGACCTTTGAGCGTTTTGGTGCTGCTCCCTCTGAAAACCAGTCTTCATTGTCTTCATGCATATCCAGAAGCTCACTTCGCTCCTGATCGTGCACGGTTTCTTCTGTCTGTCCGCTCCCTGCCCTTTGAACGCTTTCCAGCTCGTCGTCAGACTCCCCCGCGCCTGTGAGCACGGGCAAAGCGTCCTCAAGCAGAGAAGCGTCTTCAATCACGAACCCCCCGGTAGAGGTAAGGGTCGGAATCTTGCTGTACTTGGGACGCTTGACAGGATCGACCATCGACGCGATCTCCACCTCGCCCATGACAACTTCGCCCATGGGGATCACGTCAGTGGATGCCCGGCGCTTTTTGCGCCGTACACGGCGTATTTCGCTGGATGCTGACATGACGAGCACATCATCCCGTTGAACATTGCCGCCTGCACTTTGTGCCGCGTCATCCTGCGAAGGCTGAGCCGGGGCGGATTGATCCGCAGGTTTGTCGTGCGGGGATTGGGTGGGCGCATCTTGCATTTGGAGGTCAGCGGCCGACTCTGCCAGGGATGCATTTGTTCGGAGTGCCTTATTGATGCTCGACAACGATGACAGTGAGGGGGTATCATCTGTTTCGTGGGAAGGCGCAAAATCGTCGCGAAGACTCGACAGGATGCTGTCGATGCTGTCGTTCAGGCTGCCTCCCGGACTGTCATCGAATGACACAGAAAACATCTCGCGCGTCGGGGTCGCCTCAAGGGGGTCCATTTCTGTTGTCACGGCGCGTTCGAGACTGGCAATTTCCTCGGAAGTTGGCAAATCGTTACCGACGAGAAAGTCGAGATCGTCCCAATGGGCCCGTTCTACAACCGTTTTATCATGGGTTTCGAAGGTATCGTGCTTCAGATGCTCCTCTCCCGGGCCAGGGCGGGTATGCTCAATGACTGTGTCCCGGGCTGTGCTTATCACTGCATTCAGGAGTTCATGTTTTGTGCCTTTGGCGATATTGCTCAGTACCTTTTCTGAGACATTGTCTTTTCCAAGCAGGCGCAGGCACAGTGCAGGCGAGATGGTTTCGGCATGCGGGTCGAGCTCGCCATGAATGCCCAAAAGCGCTGCAATAAAGGCTCGAACCGTCTGGAACCTTACCCCGGCACTGCAGGTTGTTGCCGTCTTGAGCAAATCTGAAAAATCTTCGTTGATATGAAGGTCGGGGCGCATGAGCCGGATTTCGGGAACATCCTCATTTTCCAGGCGTCGAAGAATCTGTGCCTCGACATCCCCATCGTAGAGGGGCTGGCGTGCGAGGAGCTCGAAGGCGGCGGCACCCGCACTGAAGACATCGCTGCACGGTTTTGGCGCTTCGCCGTTAACAAGTTCAGGCGCCATGATGTTTGCAATGTCACGAAATACCCCTGGGTTGTCATCACGAATAGCCTGGAAGTTTTCGTCGCGAAAGACGTCCCAGAAACTCACGTCATGAAGGCGGATTGCCCCATCGCTGTCGAGAATGATGTTTGTCAGCGAGAGGCCTCCGTGTGCGGTGCGCTGAGCATGGATATCCCGGATGGCTCGCAAAAGCTGGAACAGTACATTCGAAACATCTTTCTCGCTCAGGGTTTGTCCGGAGTCGAGAATATCCTTCAGGGATAAGCCAGGGACAAAGGGATTCACGCAGAATAAGTGTGCCTTGTTCTGAGTCCAGCCAAATTCGAGAAATGGCACAGCGCTGCCTGTCAGCTGGCGATTGTTTTCAAATATGCCCATGAGGCGATCCAGTCGCGAAGGATCGCACAGTAATCCCGATGAAAACAATCGGAAGCGATAGCTTTCACCGCCTCGCTCTGCACGAAAAATTTCGCCCAGGCCATCCTGTCCAAGCTTCGAAATCAGCGAATACCCGCCAATGCTGGTGCCAGGCAAGATGAGCTCGCTCGTAATCTTGCGCAGCTCCGCTCCGTGGAATGGACAAAACTTGATGTTGTCCTCAAAAGTAGACAAACACAGATGGCAAGCTTTCAATCGTTTTCCCTTTACGTGACATCACTTCTGCAGGTGACCTACAAAGTCAAAACCATTGACGTTCGACGACACCAGCCTGAATCTAGCACATCACCCCCAAGACCCATAAACTTAGATGTTTTCTTGCTGAATCGCACGCATTTTTGTATTTTTTATGGCAGGACAGATCCGGTGATGGCACGAACACAGCCGGGAGACGACACGATTGAGGACGCAGGGAATATGATGCTGGATGACATACTGAAACAGGCTCAGGCCATGGCTATGGATCCCGAGGCCGGTCCACAGGAAGCCGCGAAATTCTTAGGCAGCCACCGCCAGCATTTTGCCCAACGGCTTAAGGAAGACCGCCATGCCATTTTGCCGCTCGTTGCCATCGTCGCCGATCAGCTCGATTACCTTGTGACATCGGGCAATGACGCCATGGCAGCCTCCGTTTCAGAGTGGTTTTTGCATACATTGCATCATGTCGAGCCATTTCCCGGCAAATTTCCGCATGAAGCATTCAGAGAACCTCTGGCACGCCTTTTTCGGCGCTATGCCAAAGCGCTCAAGGTTTTGGGCAGATATGACGAGATGCGGCTTGCCATGCGTTCTTCCCTTGATGCCACGGCCCATTTGCCCATGGCCGTTTTATTCCTTTTGCATCTCTATGGCGATTTGCCAAAGCTCACGGACGCCATTGAGGGCGAACCTGTCTGCGTCTGGCTGTCAAAGCGCTATGCTGAGTGTCTGGCAGCGCTCGACTTTGCCGGATATTCCGATACGCCTTTTCGGCATGCCCTCGACGACTATCAGCTTGCTTTCCGATCTCCGGCCAGACGACAGGAAATCTTTCAGCGTTTCAGCCAGGATGCCTCTGCCTCCGAAGATGTTCAAACACTCCGAAACCTTTTTGCCAGACATTTTATGGATGCCCCAGCGTCGGAATCGACCTGTCCCTGAGGAGAAACCCAATGCGATATCGTCACGCCATGTTCCTGATTGCGCTTTGCGCTGTGGCATGTTCCGAAAACACACAATCTGCCTCTGATTGCGAGGCGAGTTTTGTGCCTGTCTGCGAAGGGGCACTTGTTAAGCGATGTGGAGAGGAAGGTGCCTTTGTGCTTGAACCCTGCGTTGTGGGCTGTGCCCATGGGGCATGCTTGCCCGAATCGTTGTGCGACGCAGGCTTTGTGCCCGTTTGCGAGAATGGCGCCATAAAACGGTGCGGAGAAGAGGGCATCTTTGTGCTCGACCCC
>Ga0209737_10001646_pt1 | contig 15887 bp, 5 predicted proteins | sample TergutCu122P3_FD_187284 | JGI IMG/M metagenome (GOLD analysis project Ga0209737, IMG submission 187284) | Cubitermes ugandensis P3 segment gut microbial communities from Kakamega Forest, Kenya - Cu122 P3 (SPAdes) (version 2) | ecosystem: Host-associated > Arthropoda: Insects > Digestive system >...
CATCCAGGACGAGGCGCTTCACAGGTGGAAAAATCACCACGTTTAAACTGGGCCACCCAGTTTTTGACAGTGGCATATGATGGTGCATGTTCCCCTGATGTTTCCGTCAGAATGGCATGAATTTCTTTCGGCGCCTTGCCTTGCAGGAAAAAATATTTGATGACAGCTTGCGTCTCGATGTTGTTGAAATCGTGCACATCACCTGACATGCTTACTTTCAGTCTCGGTAACAAGAAAAGACTTGCAATTTGGCACATGAAGAGACCCCTCTTTCCATCGACACTGTCGATTCTGTCCTACGACATAAAGAAGTAGGTCAGGCTAAGGACTTATCAGCATCCCCTCATAAAGAAAGATGAATTGCTTACTTTTAATTCTATTTTAATTTTAATATGATGTTTAAATGACTAATTTGTACACAGAAATGACAGATTTGCTACCGTTCACAATACATGTTGGAAATTCCCATCATCATCCTCAGTGCACTTGCAACTTGTGTGTGAAGATTTTGTGTTGTTCATTTGAAAGTTTCATTTAGGTACTGCATCACTGGTCAGGTAGAATATGGAGGAGCTCCGTCATGCTGGTAATACATACCATTTCCTGAGACAAAGGAATGTCCTCCATTAACTAACTAAACTAACTACATGGAACAAAGGCCTTCTGGAGAATGTAACAGGTTCTCAGCTAGTCAAGAAAAAACATTTTATGGAACCTGAAGGTTCATTACTGCATTTACAAGTCCCTGCCTCCTGTCCCTATTTTGAGCCAGAACCAGAGCAGTTCAGTCCGTGCCTCCTCTTCCCACTTCTTGAAGTTTCACTTTAATATTATCCACCAAGCTATGCATAGGACTTCCAAATGGTCACCTTCCCTCAGGTGTCCCCACCAAAACCCTTTATGCACCTCTCCTGTCCCCCATACATTACACTTGCCCCACCCGTCTCATTCTTCTTGATTTATTCACCTGAATTATATTTGGAGAGAAGTATGGAGCATAAAGTTCTTGTTGTGTAGTCTTCACCACTCTCCTGTCACCTTGTCCCTCTTAGTCCTGAATATCTTCCTCTGCACCCTATTCTCAAACACCCTCAGTCTATGATCCTCCATCGAATGTGAGAGACCACACCTCACATCCAACCATGCTACAGGCAAAATTAAAGTTCTGTATATTTTGTCCTTTTTATTTTTGGTTAGCACATTAGAATACAAGGGATTTTGCACCAAATGATAGCAAGCATTTCCTGACTTCAGTCTGCTCTTAATTTCTTTGTGAATGGAATTTGATTTGTTGATGTTAGAAAACTTCACCTCGGATGCCTTATCTTGCCATAGCTGAAAGTTTTATTGATTTTTAAATCATTTTTTGCTTATTATGAAAATTAATCTGTAATATTATTAGTAATACTGTCTTGATAGTAGCTGTCGTAAATCGGGGACGGGAATTTTGATACTGGTCTACCTTTCAGAGAGAGTGTGTGAGCCTGAGCGTGCATGCTGCAACATGCCCAACAGAAAGTGTAGCATACCACAGAGGGGACATTTCTGCAACGCTATTGGCAATCGTAAAAACTTTTCATGAACACTAGGATCAGAGTGCTTGTAGAAAAGTCTGTAATCTAAAATGGGCTTGGTTAATGGCAAACAGGAGAGGACTCAGGCACCATGTTTGTTACATTATCAGTCTTGCCTTAAGTTTTCACACCAGTATCAATAGCATAGTTTAAATGTATTAAATGAGGAATGCAACTTGCTGGCAGTTAATTTTGAGTTAGCAACAGTGCATTGTTGTCAGGGTCTGCCCTTCAGTGTATCGCTGCCACATTGGCGTGACGTGAGGGAAAGGCTTTCCAGGCGTGTGAACTATGAAATAACATTAACAGCAGCATACCTAGAAGTAAAATGACTGATGTAGCAAGTTTGGTGATAGAAAAGAGACAGGCTGAGTACTGGGGGGTGGACTGATTGTGGTCGGCATCATGGGAGAAACACAGCACCCACACGACATGAGGTTGCATCATTCTGCTGTGTGGTCACGTGCAGAAATGACATTGGAGGTAAACTGATACAAGCTGGCAGCATGATTTATTCACGCTTTGTGTTGGGAACGGATTGAATGAATGGAAATGCAGGGAAATTTTATTTTACATCAAGTGTATTAAATGGGTGAAAAGTTCATTTGGTTGTGCACTTTTCGTTCTTAGGTGGGAAATTTTCTTACACAGGGACATATTAAAAGGGCAGTGTATAATGTTAATCAAATGGGAGAATTTTGGTGCTTTTTTTAACATGAGGTCTTTGGCAGAAAAACATCTTACCCAGGGACATTTTAAGTGGGTTTCACTGTATTTCATCAATAGAGAAGTCTGCACAAGGAGCAAAACTACTGGTTTTGAGACGTGTTGAACAGAAGCCCAACTGTGTCTAAACATAACACACATCACCTGTGCTCTGAATTCAAATTCGCCGTTTTACTTCCTCAGTCATCACTCTGCAAACACTAAAGAATTTTAACTCCCACATTTTTAATAATTATCCGTTCTTATCCTATATTTATATTACTTAAATAATTTTAACCGAAACTATAACTAATTATTGTGGAGTGATGGTGACACAGTTAACCACAATTGTTTTCTTGTAATAAGAACATTACCCTGAAGATGGCCAGAATACCAGCTGAAACTTGTTGGTGAAAATGTTGTGAATAAATACGTCATAGAATATGAAAGTGCATTTGTTGGTTATTTGTGTATTTATGGATCTAATTCATGCACTGAAGATGGAACATACTAAAATAAATCTTCAACGAGTTGAAACATGCTGGAGTTACATACAGTGTTAATAAAATGGTTGTTTAATAACATATGAGTACATTTGTCGGTGTTTATATGATGTAAATGGGATTCAGTTTGTATTAGACACAGATGGAAGAATTTTGGGTACAGTGAAATCATTAATGTCGTGATAACTTGTCCAAATTGGATCGCAACGTCACTGTTTATTAAACTGACTGCTTGTCCAGTATAGGGCCTTTAACATGCCAGCATCGATGGTCCTAACAGCTGCTTCTGCTGGTAGTCAGTATAGCTTGAATGCCATGATATTTTAAGCATCTGAAAACCCTGCCATGGAAATGTACCTGTAAGAAATCTGCATTGATGACATGTGCAATATTATTGTGGACTATTTAAGAGCTCTGGATTCACAATGGGAAGCTTAAAGAGGAAAGTGGTGGTACCACTGTCTTTCTGAACTAAAGAGTTCATCATTGTAAGAAATTTTCCTGGTACAACTGCAGTCCTGCAACACATGGAGCAAGTTATTGTCAAGCTTATGAATCTGTGATTCAGGAAGAAGTTTGTATGTTGGCTGCTTTGACATCTAATACCTGGATCCAACAACTTTATGCTGTCCTTTTCAGGTACATTGCCTGCTTTAACTGCAGTATGACATATAGTTGACTATTCCATACCTGCTAGCTGCTTTGAGAGACCAAGCTTTGACTCTGGACCTGTTGGGAATTAGAATCCACAAGAACATGAATTCTCTGCCTGGGAAAGCCTGCAGAAAGAGCTCAAGTTGTGTCCTGTCTTTGAAAGTGATATTGTTATAGATTATCAAACTGTGGCCTGTGGAAAGCAGAGTACTAAAGTACATTATATGAGGAACAAATGAATCACGAACCAGATGAGGGTGTGGAGAAGGATGAAGTTCATGAATGCGTCCACTCAGAAGGAGACATGCATTTAGGGCACTGAACATTTGAATGCACTGGGGCATTTTGTGGAGGGCATCTCAGGTTAGCTTCTACAAATGTAGAAAACCTTGGGGGACATGGATAATTCCATTCTTTTATAAGCTGTAAAAATTTTATTTAGTAAATGTGTTTTTAGCTAATGCCATTTAATATATTTATTTCTGCAAAGGTTTACAAAATTGTAACAGGTGTTGTAATGTACAGTTTGTTGCAGTTTATTTGGAGTGACATACCAACCTAAGAAGTTCTTCCCTATCACTTTTTGAGGAACACGTTTCTTTTCACAAGGTTTTACTATGTATGTTCCAAGAAAGGAAACAGATTTTTCAAAGTGTGTTGCAGACATGAGTTTTTTTAAGTTAATCACTTATAGTGTAAAATTCAAAAGCTGTTCACAATCTGGTACCAACTGGAGGGATTATAAATAGTGAATGCTGAGTGGCTAAGCTCTCTGCTGGGGAGATGGGAATATGTAGAGTGTTTTGTGCACTCATCACACTACCGTGATTTATACATGTGAATGTTGTAGATTTTATGTCTTGTGCTTGTTTTGTCTGTGAGATGCTTTGACTCCATCACTGAGTTTTGTGTGTCTGTTCAAGTTAAGAGAGGGGTGTGCTTAGTTGGAACCACAGTCCAATTTGACAGCTTCTAGTTGAGTAAATAACAGTTAGCTTTACTAGACAGATTTTCTTTGATTTAGCAATAATGTTGAGGATTACATTATAAAATGTAAGACATGTTGCCAATTTTCATGGCAGATCTGCTCTAGCAGGTTTTGTTGCATGTGTTTCAGCAGGGCACTACCACCCCCTGCACACCATGCCAGTGCAAGACCAGTATTAGCGACCCACCCCACTCATCCTCTTCCTGCGCATATGCAACCAGCAGCTGTGTTTCCAGCGCATCCCCAGGTGGCAGCATCATATGGATTTGCTCCTCTCAGTCCAGCCAAGTCACATCAGTATCAGCCTAGTCTGTGGTTCACAGAGTGAGAAAGTAGCATTGCTCAAACGGATCCTACATGGAACAGCTGTTGTTGCCACATGGCAGTAGAGCTGTTCTGTTCATGATATGAGACTACCAGAAGCTCGGCAGAACATGTATGTTTTCTGAAGCATGTACCAATTGATGTCTCCCAGTTTGCTTTCAAAATTGGGTTCTCTGGATTGTTGCTAGTGAGAAAACAATGTGCTTTGATGTTCAGAAATAAATTAAACGAAGGGTTTCCTGTCATGGAATTGAGATTGGTAAGAGAAAAGAAAATACATTATCAGATTACCCTGACTTCAATTTTTGGCCAAGTATGATACTACTGATGTGGGAACAGAGTATTTTGGATGCCACGTTGATTCCCTACTTTCTAAAAGGGATTCCTTTTCTTTTTTGTTGACAAGTACACAGGTAATAGAAATATGCAAAAGGGATGTAATAAATTTCATTGGATACGTCCATTAATTGAGTCATTTACATATTACCTGTTATATTTCCATCACTTGTTGTTTCTTCTGGAATATGCTTATGTGTATGTGTATGTACGCGCATGCATGCGCATGTGTGAAAGATGTCTAGACTTTTATTCTCCATTAGCATATTTATTGTTTATTGGTGTTGAATTCATTACTTGCATGAATTAAATGTACTTGATGTACATTATGCAATTATGAATTTACAGTTTTGCATTTTTAAAACTGTTTAGGACTGTACTGTATTGAAAATTTATGTGTGTTGCTAGAAGCAACTAAGTGAATAACATGTCCTGCTTTGTATTTTGTTGCATATTGTAATTATTTATCAATCATTCCTGCCTGCAAGTTACCACTATAATTAAACTATGGTAACAAGAAGTGTCCATTGAAAACTGTATATAATGTCGACAATTTTTATGAAGTTCTGTAGTGGTGAATAACTTGTACATAAGTAGCATGGAGATGCTATCTGCCTTGTTTTATTAAAGTAATGCACGTTAGATATTTATATTTTATCCATTGTGACAAGTGCATTTTAAGGAGAGTTTACTGGAAACAGGAAGTGAGGTTCTCAAGGAGAGTTTTAGAAAGATAGCCATAACATGTGATGTAGTGAATACATTTTTAAGAAGACTCCCAAGTTAATGTGCCTATTTAAATTATAATTGTGTGATGTTAATTTAAGGTTTGTAGGTAATGTTCCCCATTTCATGCTACCGTTATTAAATCATACGGAAATGAAATTACTTTAACATCTAATGATTGTAACATTTGTTATGTTCAACATTTTAGCCATTCTCTTACTTAACTGATTTTACCAGTTTAAGAATGTCAGCTGGTGAGTCACCTGGCCATGTGTTAGGGGTCATATAAATGTAGGTGTGGTGTGAAACATATCAGGGTTTGATAAGCTCAGCACAATGTGAAGTGTGTGTGCCAAGGTGCAGGATTCTTTAACATTGTCCTGTGTAGCAGACAGGGCTGTCTGTACAGAAGAATACTGCTAATAGTATGACACTATTTATGTTTGGTCAATGCCTTAACATGCCATTTAATTAATATAATATTTGTGATTATTTTGTGTGCCCCACTTTACTGGTATTCCGAAGCTAATTGGTGTAAATTCTGATCCCCTGCTCAGAGTTACACAATTAGACATTTGTTACTGTCAGCAGTTGTAACTGTTTTTTTTTTCTTCTTTCTTCCCCCACTAGTATGACCTACAGAAACTACAATCTTTTGCTGTATGACTCCTAGCACAGGTACTGAGAGGTAAAGAGAAGCAATTCTGAATTTGCACTGAAAGCCATTGCTGTTAATTGTTTTGTCTTGAAGCCATGTTAAAATAAAGTATGTTCTGAACATTACTTTCTTCTGGAATGTAATATGATGCAGTTAGGTAGCTATGTGCCAGTGTTAATGACCTGCTGCCTCCATCATCATGTCAGAAATGTACCCTGAAGATAGAGGCAGCACATTTCTCCAAAGTGTTGGTACCCCTCTAACAAACTGCAAGTCATTGGATTCCAAATGACAGTAATAATCTTCCTAGTCATTGCTTTGAGAATCTCAGATCTGACAAAACATGTTCCATGCTCAACACAAATGATAATGATATAGAGCTAATATAAATACACACAGGACTAGCAGTAATCAAGTGGTATGTGATAATTATTAGCCGTAAAGCATAGTATTGAATGGAGATCATTAGTGCATGTGCTTATGCAAACATTTGGTTAGAGCACATGATAATATGCAGCATGTGGTAGGAGTTGCTTGATTGAAGGGGTGGTGACTAGAGAAGAAATAAATAGCTTTATTATAACCGGATCATATATGGTGCTGTATAATGATAAATAAAGGTCGAGTAATTGGGGATGCAAGTTGTACATGAAGTAAGAAGGCCATAAACTATACGGATGTACCATTCATTAATACCCAGATCTAATGTGAGAAATTCTTTGCAACTATTGATTCCACTATAATGTACATTTATTTAACATATGATAGACTGGTGCAGAGATGCATTAAGTTCATATGAGTTATTAATTGTATTGCTCAGTAGCACCATGGAAAGTATTGACAGTTTATGATTTTTATCTGTTCACTGTCATGTAACAGAATGTGGCAAAGTATTTTGTGACTTCAGTTTAATATAAAAAGAACAATTCAGATCAATTTGATTGTGATATCATCAGTTCAACTATATAATTCAATTAACATTTTGTATGTTGGTCAAATAAATGTCTCATGATGGTGGCTGAACTTAATCCAGACATGTCAAGGACATTTTACAGGATTAGTATTCTACAGGAACAGATATTTAAAAAAAAATAGTTTCGTGCTTGTTCTAAAATATAAAAAACATTACTTTTTATGGACGTGGTTAAATTTAACTGGTTATTTTAAGCCAGGCATATCATGAATTGAAGATTTACATTTTTGTTCACAGTGTATGTCAAATTCTGTTTGATTTGGTTTAACAGAATAACATCCTTGTGACACTTGGAAGTTAAGTGTGCATTTATACACTGGGTGTGCAGGAGAGGTTAAAGTGTATGGCTGAAATTAGTAGTTTGCTGTGTGACCATAGAGTTGGCAAAACAAAGGTTTTCTTTACTTGTGGTACTTACTCTCATTTCAGTGTATACTTATGAAGTGACACACGCCATATTCTCTCTGTAAGAAACGCTGGAAATTACCACATGCATTGCAACACAGAAGCATATTTTTTGACACCTAAAATTTATCCTTAGAACTGAAACATTTGCATATTTTTCATTCTATATTACTGTGGTGGTTGGATGGTGGTTACTCTTATATTTTTCTTTTCAAGTTCCCACAGATGTAATAGTTTCATTAAGGTCAGGGATCAGGGAAGCCATGGACTTTTTAGAAGTATGTGCTGTAGAATTATCCTGCTGGAAATGCCCATATTGTCTTTCTTCAACTCTGTATCTTGCTCATATATCAGTCTGAATTCGCACTTCAAGAAATTGAGCCATTCATTGTGCAGTAATGTCACATCACATCTCTGCTTCTATGCTGTTTAACTGCATGAGAATTTGTTGGCTCCATCTTTGTATATTCTGTGTACTGACACATGAACACTGAGGTAAACGCATTGTTTTATACCATTTCTCATGTGGGAGAAGTTTAATACAGATGCCAACAAAATAATAGTTACTCCTGTGAAGTCTCAGAATGGATTGTAAGGGCTGTTCTGTAATCTTGCCTTAATGTCTTAATCTATTAGTTAATACATTTGTTTTTGGATTACATCTTTCTGCAACAAATTGAACCCTGGGTACATCACTTCTTGACAAGCTTTGATACAACCTTGGGGATCTCTTAGATATTTATGAGTGAACATCGGAATACTCTTTTCGTTAAAGTAAAGGTAAAGTCTGTGTGCATAGCATAGTGACTTGGGGGTGTATAGGTGTAGCTTATCTCTTTCTTAAACTCTTCGCTGGATGGAGCTGAGTGGTCAGCTTCTTGCCGTGGCCACTTTACCTCTGGGAAAGAGCCCTGATACCCATTCAGTCGGAGGGTTTGTGGGCCCGTTGCCAGTCAGGATATCTTGGAGAAGAGGGAAGTCTCTTATCTCGACTGGGAATCAAACCATGATTCCTTGGTCCTCTAGCTCCTAGTCCACCCAGTCTGTATTTTTTGTAAATTCTGTTTCCTATGAAGGATTTTGGTTATGAAAACTAATTGTTGGGTATGCATACCTCATTTCATGAGTAACTTAATTCATACTTTATGAATACAGATCTGACCACATAGAAACTTCAGTCACTGCAGTACTAATTGCACTGATGTTTTCATGCTGGCTTGTTATGTAGTGGTGTGCAGTTGTATTCAAATGTTTTTCTGTTTATGTGCTGTAATTGTAACTTTCAGCTGATGCTGATCACTAACAGCAGTGTTCCTGTTACAGTAAATTTGGCAATGGCAATTAGATACAGCTGTATTTGAGTGATGTATTTATTGCTTCACACTGCCTCTCTGTAATGCTTTTGAAGCCTTGTGACTCAACAGGCACTTCCCTGACACTGGCAGAATTTCATCCTTGCTAGAGTGTGTGTTACTGTACCTTTAATATTGGTTGAGTATAATACCTGTCATGAGTTTGCAGTAACGAACTATATGTGTGTCTGTACCGTTTTAAAATATTGTTGATGGGTGATTATTAGTGGAGGTAAACTGGTGATAGTTGTGATATATAAAAGTGCAAAAGCACAGGCTTTTATTGTAAACAGTTGAGTGTTGGGACATAACTAATCATCTGATCTTCAGTGTGGATTTTTCCAGATATTCTATGTACTTTAAAAAAAATAACGTGATAATTCTATTGCCCCACTGGCTAGCAATCCAAACATAATGACCATGCAGAGGAGACTTGGTGATAACATTAATGTTGTGGTAAATAGAATTTAATCTTGGAAGATAACCATATTTTTGGAGCAAAAATAAAGATATCAATAATAGAGGTCTGGGAGGGAAATTTCACCTCTACTCTTGTAAATGTGTAGTAATGGTGTGATGTTTAATTATCACAATAGCCTTACAAATTTTTATGTGTAGCAGTTACAACTGTGGTACTATAACTGTCTTAAATTTCCAGACATTTTAAAGTAGAGTGACTTACTGATCAGGTTTCATTTGCCTGCAGTTACTGAAAATGTTCTCTCTCCCATCGGAAGTGGATAGATTTTGCTTCCCATTTCATGTAATGAAATTTCAGTGTATCATTTTCATTTTCTGTAAATTATGAATTAGCATAATAACAGTTTTCTGGTGTATGTGGGGAAGCCTTAAATGTATTACAAGTACAGGAATATTACACACTATTTTTAAGTAGTTAGAGGAATTGTAAAAAAAAAAACTCATTGTAATATAAATGCACAGGTTATAACATGAATTGCCTTATTAATATGCAGTATTTATAGGATGTTGGCTCTCCATCACTGAAATATATGTGTGATCATCGTGTATTATTACTGTTTATGAGCTGGTGATTGATGCTATGTATGATGCTCGCCGCTTGGTTCTTATTGCTGTAGAACAAATTTTGTAGTTTCTACCAAAGACACAACTGATGTTCCTTCCTCCTTACAGTTTATGTTAGCTGTCATCGATCGCATAAGAGACTCAGCATTGGTATTGTATGCACATGAACTCTGAGACAAGTTCCATGGGTTTAGAAATGTATTTCTTGTTAATGTGTAGCTTTGTTTTTTTGATTTACCTGTGTTGTGTGTTGAAGTTTTTCTGTCATTTCATTGAAAAAATCTGTTGTCCTGTTCAGGGTGGATAAGCTGAATAGATGATGCACCTTGATATGGAGATCCTACATTGGAGGGGGTGGGACTGAAGCTCCACACAAAGTTTCATATTAAGATCTGTGGATGAGAATACAACTAAATATGCATTCTCATCGTTTAGTTCATTCGTGAAATTCTACAGCTATTATGTAATTTAGTGAAAGAAAATTTTAATTTCTCACATGTGACGCATAAAAATACAATGCTGGGTGTTTAAATTTGGACCTGACACTGTGTGTCATACCTGTAATTCATTCATGAACCTCAACTATTTATTTCATGCCATGAACTTTACAAGTAATTATAGCTGTAATTTTCTTCTTGGTGTTTTTCTTGGTGTTGTAATAATAAATGACTCACTGTTCTCTGTTTTACTGTCTTCTCTGTTAGAAGAGGCTTGTTTTAAAAACAGTGTGACATGTATAATATAAATGAAAACTGTGTAATTGGCTATGAGCAAAGGCTGATTATTTATGTACTAATTTGAATGTGTAGATGTGTGTGGTTTTAAAAAAGAATGAGTTGTATCAAGTAATGTGCAGGGACGTAGATTAAGGTTTGCTTTTTGACCTCAGACTTTAGTTGTGTAGAGAGAGTTATTGTGGTTTATTCTTCCTTCAGACATACCTTCTGTCCACCATATGATAATTGTTCTTCATGTTTTGTAATACTTTTTGGTTGGATGTAAATATTGTAGTTGAATTTACAATACCTCATTGCTTTCTGAATTGAAAATGGGGTGTTGATTGGTGTCATGCTATATTGTACTTCATAATTAGAATGCATAAACCCATATGTTGTTTCAATACCTTGTTATAGGTATCTTTTTTTTTTATTATTTTATTTTTCTGTGTACAGTGGTTATTTACTGGTAGCAGTGTTGGATTTTAGTATAAAACATTATTATGGGACTTGATAATTGAAATATTTAATGCTTAAGGTTGAGTATTATTTTTATTTTAAAATTCTGTGGTTTACTGCACAATATTAATTTTCAGTTACCAGCGTGATAATGTTCACAGTGGCTTATAAGCTAGTTAATTTATATTATAATTTGTCATTTAATCAGCTCTTTAAACTGGGGGTGTCATTCATAACATCTGCCTGGCTCCAGCTGACGTCAGTTTGTCTTTTTGTGTGTTTATTTATTACTGTTATTATTAATTTTAATTGTGACCTTTAGTCTTATCACAGACCTGCTGCTGCATTTGTGTTTTTCATACAAGTTTTGTTAAATCAGTGTTGTACATTTTCAATAAAAAGTCCTTCATTTTAAATTGTGTACATAAACTTGATATATAACTTGATATATGTGAATGATTTTTGGTGTGAGCAGCACAGCAGACTTGTGAGAATAATCTGTCACTGGAAGATATGTCAGGATGTGAGGTGTTTGTGAAAATCACAAAGAACCGAACCAACTGAACTGTGAACACATGGTCTGGTATGTGTACCGTCTTGTGAAACTGTGATTCAGGAAGTTGCCATTGACATAGACTTCCCCCAAACCAATGGTGCAGATTATCAGCAAAGTTAATTATGTGTCAGTTGTATATATGTGTGTATACAAACACACACACACACACGGGCATGTATATACATATATTTCAAACAGTAGAACCTTTTTCATTCAGTCTTTGCAGTTGTGATAGTCATTTCAAATGAGTGTTGATGATTCAGACACAAACTGACTCCAAATTTTCCACAGTGTATGGAATTGCATTGTTTTAGTGGTATGTGCAGGTGCGTAATATTCAAGATATGATTGGCCTAAGATTAATGAGGACAATGCTGGATATGTTGGCTATGTGTTTGGACACCCCTGGCAAGTAAATTGTGGCTGATTTAATTATTACAGAGTTCAAAGAAAACACTTAGCATAATCCTGTCAAGGTGAATTAATATCACATGATATGTGTTGTATAGATCGGAATGAATGTGTGGTTTGTCTCTCTCTGTGTTCCATTGCTAGGTTAATTGTGTCATGGCCTCATATTGTGTGTCCATGTCTTTGAACTGAAGTCAACTGTGTGTGTTAACAGAATGTTTGTGAATGCCAGATTTACGTTGAATATATGGATTTTGGCTCTACTGATCCAATGAATTTCTACAGATTTATACATGCATATATTATGGTAAATGATATGTAGGGAATGTTTTCTGTGCCAATTTTAAGGTGTAAGTGTCTAGTTTTCTACATACAGTGTAACAGTATTTAGCAAAGAGTCTTTGATTCAATACCCACTTTCTCAGAACTTGAAAAAGAAGCTTAGAAAAATTTGTGAAAGGAAAAATTATTGTTTGTATTCAGATCTGTAACATACATGTTTGTATAATGAGAAACATATCAATTTGAAAAAAGGAACTGTCCATGAAGTGTGTAAGGCTCCATTGATGTGAGAATGAATGAATGAGTGCTGTAATATTCACTGCTGTTATGTCATCAGGTGTGGTATTGTAGGAATTACTAATTCTTTTTCACTGGGAAAGTAATTGGCTTTTATGTGGAGACACTGCCCCTGTTTCTCTCAGTAATTTCATGTGATGTGCTGTTGACACAGGCGCAGCGTATCATTCCATTTAGTTCTTTGTGGACATTGGATGTTACCTTATTTGGTGAATCTCATAATCTAATCTGCTTGTTATTATTAACCCAAGCATATTTAGTTTTTAACTTGTTTTGTCTGAAAATGTGAACGTGGCTTAAAGGAGACAATTCATTTCAGTTCTGTTATTTCAGTAGTGAGATCTGATTATAGGCGTTCCTTGAGGGGAGACACCACTGCTGTTTATACACGACATTAAGGCTGACTACAGAACATGTTACAAAGCTTAATGTGAGTTGCATAAAATCCCTCACAAATTGCAGCCAAAGTTTGTAGGTGTGTGGACATAAAGGCCACTGGATTATTTTATACTATTCACATTTTTGTAATATTACCGTACACAATGTTACAGAGAACCAACAGTTAAACTTCAGGATCTTGATGCCCCCAGAACTGTATAAAATGGGAATTTTGATTCAAGCTTAGAACATAACTAGTTGTGCCTGAATGCTGTAGAGTCCTTGAGATTTTTAATATCCATCTGTATGTGTGTGATTATCCTTACCACTCTCTGCCATGTGCATTACTGACACAGCCTTCTAAATACCACCACTCTTTCAACCTGTGTGACCACTCAGAATTAGTGATCTTGCAGTTTTTTTCATTGTTGTAACTAGTATAAAGTTTGTACCAATGCTCAGGATTAAAGCAAAATTTATTGTATCTGTGACCAGCCTTATATACCAAACAAACTTCATGAAGTAAGGAGCAGTGGTCATTTTGAGCACGGTATGATCTTGACATCATTTTTCCATTTTCTGAGATCAGTAATGATGATTTTTAAATGTCATAAGTGTTCTTAAATTTTAATTTCGTGTGCTGCTAAGACAGAGGGCTGCAGATTTTTGCATTACCAGTGGTTCCTCCTCAAGCCAAAGATTCATAATTTTCAAAATTGCCATAGATACATGAAATTTCTTGAATATGCTCCTAAAGTGTACAGTGATTAGTTGGACCAATCTGCTTTTTCTCAGCTACATATTTTGTATTGTTGGTTCTTGGTGGTGATAATATTTTAAGATGTATCATTAGGAAAGTGTATTTAAATAGATATGTTTTATGAGTATTTTGTGGTATTTAGGTCCTGTTGTTACTATTAAATGTTGCCTTTTTAAGATGAAATAGTAATGGACATGTGTAAGGGAAATTTAAAATGAATCACAGGCATATAATTTTTTATGAAGGTGAAGAAGTGCTTGCTCTTTATCCGTCTCCTAGTCAATAGAAGGGGAAAGGTTGTACATTTGGCATAATTAAATTTGATTAGCTGAAATATGAGTTGTAATTTTATATTAATGGACTAGGGGCCCAGTTTAGAAGAGAATATAGTGAATTTTTCTTGCAAGGTACAAATAACGAATTGATTTTCCATTGTCTCTTGTACATTAAAGTGTTACTAAATAATTATATTGTACATGAGTATGTATGAGATGTGACATGCTGTTTCAGTAACACTTGTAAAGAAGAGAGAGTAAACACATATACTGTGTGTGTCACTAGTGTGTTGCTTTCTGTTTTGTGCAGTTCTTGCACAATTTAACATGTTTGGGAGGTAGTAGGTGCAATGTGGAGGCCCCTTCTTACAGAACAAGCAGGCAGATTGCTGTCCTCAGGGGTGTGATGCCATGTAGTTGACAGGTACCTGTCTGCTGCTGTGCATGGTAGGTATCTGATCGCAACAGAAGATCATAACCTTGATACTGCAGCAAAACCCTCAAATCTCAAAGGCAAAAGAAATTTTCATGATGTGGTCTTTGTTATGAAAGTGTGTGGTGTGATGTGGTGTGGTACATTGTAATCACTACAACCTCAGGAACCACAATATGAATCTATACCACCATGAAGACCTCAGATCCCATTTTATTGCAGCTGTAAAGTTGTTTTGAGAGCAAAACAGTTGAGTATTGGGTTGGTTATTTGGAGGTTCATGTCTTCTAGGATGTTTCGCTGTATCAACTGGTATCAACATTGTGAAGGAGATTTGAACCTTCAGCACTGCTGTTAGTACCACCAATGCTAACGAAAGAAGGGGGGGGGGGGGGTTGGAAGCCGATACAAATTACCAGGTACCGTCGATCCCGAAGGGGACACGTGGCCCGGCTGTTGTCCATTTCTTTTGTCTTTCTCGGTAGTGTCGTTATTTGTGGATTGTACAAATGAAGCCTTTCAGACAAAGCCAAGATCGATGCGCATCTGAGAGTGAGCCTTTATTACATCAAGATTTTAGCCAGTCTGCCATTTTTCCCCGTCGCCCGAACGCGCGCCTGGCGGCCCTGAGAACCCAACGTGTCATGTTTGTGTGTTTTATTTTCGTTGAACCTAGTCTGTTTAAAGTACTGTGTTAGCATGTGCTGCATCCATTCTTGCTTTTTCCGTTTGGCAGAATTTACTGACTGTCTTGTGACATCTCAGTAGTTTATGTAACATCCCTTTATGCTAGTCATCAGTATCGATTTATTTTCCAGAAAAACACAATACTTAACACTGTACGTTCATTATTCACTTTTCTACAACGTGTTTTGGCCGTTGTACTCGGCCATCATCAGGTAGAAACAAGTGTATAATTGGAAAAGGCCTCCCCCCTGCACAGCGTGATGAAATACGTGGTCTGCTAGAAAAGTATCCGACCGTATTTTTTTATGCGAACACCTGATGGATTATAATCTAGCGCGCTTGCATGAGCCGACCTTGAACCTTAGTGCGCATGCGTGAATTTTTTCCCGCC
>Ga0209737_10001647_pt1 | contig 15886 bp, 10 predicted proteins | sample TergutCu122P3_FD_187284 | JGI IMG/M metagenome (GOLD analysis project Ga0209737, IMG submission 187284) | Cubitermes ugandensis P3 segment gut microbial communities from Kakamega Forest, Kenya - Cu122 P3 (SPAdes) (version 2) | ecosystem: Host-associated > Arthropoda: Insects > Digestive system...
GAGCAGAAAAAATAAGATTTTAAGACCTATGATTTTCCAGAGGGTTTTGCCGACGGTCATATTCCGAAAGCCGTCATAATAGAATTGATAAATACGTCGCATAACAGACTTCTTCTTTGTGTGTGAAACTTATGTGCAAATGTACGAAAAAATATTTCAAATTTACCAAGAAATGTTGAAATTATTTTTTTACCTTTGTTTTTAGTAAATTAGGGATGATGTGTCTCCTTGAGAAGGAGAGGGTGAAATCAATTAAAAATTAAATATATGAATTTAGAATTATTTTTCAATTTTGACGGAAACTGCCGAGAAGCAGTAGCCTTTTATGCCAAGGTATTCAAATCGGAAGTTAAAAATCTGATGACTTTTGGTCAGGCGCCTCCCGACCCAAATTTTCCTTTACAGGAAGCGGACAGGGATAAACTTATGTATGCTGATGTGAAGATTGGCGGCATAACTGTAATGTTTATGGATATGCCTTCGGGCTTCCCTCTCGTTGCGGGGAATAACATTAATCCGACTATCAGTATGGACAGTAAAGAAGAAGTCGAAAGGATATTCAACGAATTAAAAGACGGAGGCGAAGTTTCAATGGAACTTCAACAAACTTTCTTTAGCGAACTGTATGGTATGGTTAAGGATAAATTTGGCATTATTTGGCAAATTTTATATTACAAGCGCGAAGAATGTGAAAAGGAAAATTAAACAAACATACTATGCCCGAAACCCACAGCATAGAGTACAAATCCTCTTGGCGAGATGAATTTTTGCGAGAAATATGCGGTTTTGCCAATGCACAAGGCGGTACGCTCTACATTGGTAAAGACGACAACGGAGATATCGTAGGCGTAAAAAATGCCGCCAAATTGTTGGAAGATTTACCCAACAAGATAACCGCAATTTTGGGTATCGTTGCTGATGTAAACCTGCACGAAACCGAGCAAGGCAGTTATATCGAAATCGTTGTTGAGCCGCAGCCCAACCCTGTAAATTACAAAGGCGAGTATCATTTTCGCAGTGGCAGCACCAAACAGGAATTGAAAGGAATGGCATTAGACAAATTTCTACTGAAAAAACAAGGCAAACATTGGGACAGTGTACCAATCCCGAATGTAAGGATTGAGGATTTGTCATTAATCGCCTTACAGCGTTTTCGTAACGAAGCCGCCCGAAGCGGTCGCGTTGATGAAGATGTGTTGAATGACGAGACCAAACATTTATTGCAGGATTTGCATTTGATAGACGATATTTCGGGCAATCTGAAACGAGCGGCAATTTTACTTTTCCACCCCAAACCCGAAAAATTTGTAACAGGCGCTTATATAAAAATCGGCTTTTTCCAAGGCGATGATGATGATTTGGCTTTTCAAGACGAAATACACGGCTCGCTAATGGAACAAATTGATAAGGCATTCGATTTACTAAAAAGCAAGTATATTGTTTACGCCATTTCATACGAGGGCGTTTCTCGACGAGAAAAACCAACTTTCCCGATAGCCGCTTTGCGCGAAAGTCTTTTAAATGCCGTTGCTCACAAAGATTATGCTTCGGGTGTTCCTGTTCAGATTAGTGTTTACCCCGACCGTATCGTTTTTTGGAATTCGGGGCGTTTGCCTGATGCCATCACACTTGAAAACCTTTTACAGAAACACCCTTCTATCCCTTACAATCCTGATATTGCCAATACCCTTTTTCGTTGTGGCGATATAGAAACTTGGGGCAGAGGGTATCGTAAAATCATTAAATCTGTATTGGAACATAAACAGTTACCACCTGTGATTAAAGATGTGGGAGGCTTGATGTTGACTTATTATGTCAATGCGCGCACTCAACTGAAGGCGGAAAATACTGATGAAAAAGTAATACAAATCATAGAATACGTGATTGCTAACGGAAGCATCAACAATTCGGAAGTACAAAAATTATTGAATACCAGTAAAGCAACCGCAACCCGACTGCTTAAACAATCTGAAAAATGGTTGGATATGAAAAATGTAGGAAGAAAGGGAATAGAATACTATTTTAAACGTGGATTTTAATGGCTCATTAATGGCTCATACATATTGCTGTAAAATCAATTAAAATTATTTATATATTTGATTATTAATTATTTATTCATTTTTTTAATGGCTCATAATTCGCTTCATATTTAATAACAAATCAACAAAATGTATAACTTACTTCGCCGATTGCGCATAGTTCTGTCGCTTGGATTTTTCTTCCTTATTCTTTTTTGTTTCATCAATGTTCATCATGTTGCGGGGCGTTGGTGGGAGTTGCCTTTGGGCTGGCAGTTGATTCCAGCTATATTGGCAGGCAGTTTTGCAGTGGTGATAATTCTGCTGCTACTCACCTTATTGTTCGGGCGTATATACTGCTCCACGCTCTGCCCGCTGGGTACCTATCAGGACATAGTGCGCCGCGCGGCTAATCTTTTCAAAAGCAAGAAGGCGCGCCTAATGGCTTACCGCAAGCCCAACAATAAGGTGCGTTATTCGATATTAGTTATTTCGATAATGGCGGCTATCCTTGGCAGCAGTGTATTATTGTTGTGGCTCGACCCTTACAGCGGTTTCGGGCGTATGGCTCTCAATCTTTTTAGCCCTGTAATCATTTACCTCGGCAACAGTTTGTCGTATCTTGTTGACACCATACCTGCACATGCTTATAACACCTTCACCCTTTCTGCTATTATTGCCGCAGCAGTCTTTTTTATTATTATAACGGTGCTTAGCGCCTTGCGCGGACGATTGTACTGCAACTTAATTTGTCCTGCAGGTTCATTGCTTGGGCTTATTTCAAAATATTCGCTCTTTAAACTTCAGCTTAAAGCCGAAAATTGTACACTTTGTACACTTTGCAGCAAGGTATGCAAGGCGCAATGTATTGATACCGAAAAATTGCAAATTGACAATAGCAGATGTGTACAGTGCTTCAATTGCACCGCAAGTTGTAAGTTCAATGTCATTAGTTACAAGCGTAGCAGTAAGGCTGCAAAGCCTGCACAGCCTGCAAGCGATGTTGCCGGCCGGCGTTTCTTTATAGGCGCCTTGGGCGGCATCGTAGCAGCCGGAGCCACAAGAGCGATATTCCCGCCGCTCCGCAGCATTTCTGAGAACAGCAAGGCCATCTCTCCGCCGGGCTCGGTGAACCAATCGCACTTCAAAGCGCATTGCACCTCGTGCCATGCCTGCATTGCCAACTGCCCCTCGCATGTGCTCCGACCGGCTATAACCGAATATGGGATTGACGGCTTTACGATGCCTGTACTCGACTTCAAACGTTCGTATTGCAATTACGAATGTACGCGTTGCTCAGAGGTATGCCCCAACGGGGCTATTCATAAAATCAGCAAAGAAGAAAAGAAGGTCATACAGGTAGGCGTGGCAAGGTTCAGGCCCGGACGCTGTATTGTGATAAACAGAGAAGTAGGCTGCGGCGATTGCTACAGATACTGTCCCACCGATGCCATCACCATGGTTGATTTCCGCGATGGGTTAAAAATTCCGAAAGTTGACAGCGAACGCTGCATCGGCTGCGGGGCATGTGAGTATATTTGTCCGGTACAGCCAAAGGCTATTTTTGTGGTCGCCAATGCTGTTCATGAGGTTCCTCCTCGTACCAAAATAAAGAGAAACAAGAAGTTAAGGTAGATGGATTTGGGTTTTAGTTACTAATATAAACTATTTTTTGTTAGTAATAAAAAATATTGTATATTTGCACTTTAAACAACAATCAACTTAAACATGGTACAACAAGCTGTTTTACAACAAATTATAGACATTCAAAGGAAAAAGGTATTTCATTCAGGGACAGGTTTTCAGCGTGAAATTCTATCGAATATTTCTAAATTACAATCGCATGTATTGATAATTACAGGCATACGTCGTTGTGGAAAAAGCACATTACTTCAGCAAATGCTTGGAGCAGATGATAGTAAAAAGTTGTTTTTGAATTTTGAAGACCCGCGTTTATTTAATTTTGAAATTTCTGATTTTGAAATTTTAGACAGTATCATTGAAAAATCTAAAAGCGTAACATTGTTTTTTGACGAAGTTCAGGTAATTAAAAACTGGGAATTATATGTTCGTCAGAAACTTGATGAGGGTTTTCGTGTTGCCGTTACTGGATCAAATGCTTCGATGTTAAGTCGCGAATTAGGAACAAAACTAACAGGAAGGCATATAAGCAAGGAACTCTTTCCGTTCTCTTACTGTGAATTTTTGGGATTTAAAGGCTTACAAGCAGGCGAAAAGTCTTTGCAAAAATATATGACTACAGGCGGCTTCCCCGAATTTATTAAGACCAACAATACAGACATATTGATTGCGCTTTTTCATGATATCCTCAATCGTGACATTATTGTTCGGCATGGAATAAGAGATGCTCGTTCGTTGAAAAACCTTGCCGTTTATTTAGTGTCCAACGTTGGCAACCTTATAACTGCAAACAAGCTACAGCAACATTTGAATATAAAAACAGCGGCAACTGTTTTGGATTATTTCTCATTTTTAGAAGATGCCTATTTGGTCAATTTTATGCCAAAATTCAGTTATTCACTTAAAGTACAAATGATCAATCCTCGAAAAATTTATGCTATAGACCCAGGGATAATAAATGTTGCCTCAACTGCATTTACCGAAAACAAAGGTCATTTGCTCGAAAATCTAATTTATTGGGAATTAAGGAGGCAGGGGAAGGAACTCTATTATTTTAAGGAAAACCAAGCCGAATGTGATTTTGTAGTAATGAAAAATGAAAAACTTGAGCAGGTTATACAGGTTTGTTATGAACTTTCACCCGAAAATCGTGAGCGCGAAATTCGTGGATTGACCGAAGCAATGGATTTCTTCAAAACAAGTAATGGATTGATAATCAGCTTTAATCAGTACGATGCTTTTATGCACAATGGCAAACGAATAGAGGTTTTACCTGCATGGAAATTTCTAACGAAATAAGATAAATTGTTGGTAAGCCGTTGAAAAACCTGTTGATTATTTGTTGATTATTTTTAAAATAATATCGAAAATAATTGACAATGAAGTAAAAAATTAGTATCTTTGCATTTAGGCAATTTAATATTAACCAAATACCTTATAATCAATGCGACACAAGTGTAGTCTATATTATTGTTTAGCGCTGTTGTGTTGCCTTGTAACCATAAAGGCGCATGGGCAATTTAGCGCAAGTTTTACCGGCTCCGGCGATTTTTGCTCCGGCGGTCTTATTGATTTTTCTTCTTCAGTAACAGGCGGAACCTCGCCTTATACTTATGCATGGAATTTTGCAGGACAAGGCGCTTCAACAGTTGACAATCCTTCATTCGCCTTTACTACTTCGGGATCCGGCTGCGGAATAGAAACTTTCAACGTTACTTTAACAGTGACCGATGCCTCAAGTCAAACTTATACTGCATCCGGCACTGTCAGTATCGGCCAATTAACGAATATTGAATTTATAGATGCCAATAGTGAATTTTACCCTTTTAATAATTGTAATTCATCCAGTAAAACCTTAACCGTAGCTTTAGCTCCTGCTTTTTCGCCCGGCACTTGTATAACATCTTACGAAATTGATTGGGGCGATGGCAGTTCTCCTATAACCATCACCAATTTTCCATTGGGAGGGCAAGTTCACTCCTATATTACTCAAGGAATTTATGAGTTGACAGTTACGGCTATCGGTATTAATGGCTGCAGAACAGTGCGCAGCTATGAGGTTATTAATGAAACCAATGCTGTAGGCGGAATGAATATTCCCGGACACCTATTAGGATTATGCGCTCCTGCCGATACCTTGAAGTTTTATATTTTAGACTGGATGGATAATAGCTCGTCAACTTCATATACTATTGACTATGGCGACGGCACTATTATTGAACTTTTACATACGGATATGTTATTGGATATAGGCAATATAGATCACTTAGGGCGATACTATGTTCCTCATGCTTATACCGAGCCGAGTTGCCCTGATGAATACATCATAAGATTGACCATCAGCAATGTCTGCGGCGAGGTTTCTATCGCAACGGGTACCAGAGTGGCTATCAGGCCGGAGGCCGATTTTACAGGCCCTCCGCAAGCCTGTGTAAATACCCCCGTAACCTTCATTAATAATACCGATTCGGGATATACTCCGAACTGTAATCGTACTGCCCATTATTACTGGAACTTTGGCGACGGAGCAGGGGCTACCTATACTAACCAAACTACACCACCTGCCGGCATACACACCTATACTACGCCCGGAACTTACATGGTATCGCTCATCGTTGCTAATTCGTGTGGAAGAGATACTTCAGCAGCTGTTATTTGTATAGAGCCGCAGATGAGTATGATTTCATTTGATTTAGGTACTTACACTACAGGCTGCGTGCCAATGACCATACACCCCATCAATACCAGCACTTATACTTCTATCTGTACTCCGGAAGTTTATATGTGGATTATTGGCTATACCGCAGGGCCCTGCGGTACCGGAAGTTCTTATACCTTTTTGGGCGGCACAAATACTATACAATTTCTCAACCCCGGCAGTTACCATCTTCGTTTAGCGGTTGAAAATGCTTGTCGAAGCGAGAGCGGCATCCAAACAGTTACTGTTCTTGAAAAGCCTGTGGTATCTATTCCGCCCATGACTGCCTGCCAAACCTTTCCGGCTACCGGTTTTTCGCCCAATGCAGCAGTGCTGGACTGTACCGGAAATACAACATATAGTTGGAATTTCCCCGGAGGGTCGCCAACTTCCTCGTCTGTCGTTTCGCCTACTGTGGAATATGCAAATGTCGGCGCTTACACTATGGTACTGACAGTGACCAATAGCTGCGGGTCTGCAGCAGCCACTACTACTGCAACCGTTTCCTCTACGCCAATAATTGACCCTGTACATGACCAAGCGTTTTGTAACGAAACGCCGGTAAACATTAACTTCTCTGCTGCGACCGAAACCGGTACAGTTACTTACAACTGGACTAATTCTAACACTAACATTGGCTTGCCTGCAAGCGGAACAGGCAATCTCTCGTTCACAGCCGCTAATACAACTACCGTCCCCATAAGTGGTACTATCACCGTTACTCCAATAATCAACAGTTGTATTGGCGCTCCGCATAGTTTTACCATTACTGTTCTTCCTGCGCCCGAAGGAACAATTGCCGGCGGAGATACAGTGTGTATGAACTCGCAGCCCGTATTACTCACTTTCACCGGCAGTAACGGAACTCCTCCCTATATTTTTTCTTATACCATCAACGGGGGTAGTGCGCAAACTATTACCTCCGGTTCAGGTAACACTGCAACCATAGCTGTGCCCACGACGGCAACCGGCACTTTCACTTATACCTTAACCGGTATTTCCGACTCCGGTATCAACAGTTGTGCCAACCCGCTGAATGAAATAGCAACAGTAGTAGTGGTAACACATAGTATTACAGTTCATCCTTTGAATTACCAGCAAATATGTTCCGGAAGAAATGTTGAAACCTTGGAAGTAATCCACAGCGGGCCGGGCACTCCTACTTACCAATGGTATAAAAATACGGTTAACAGCAACAGCGGCGGCGCCACTATAACAGGCGCTACGGCAGCGATCTATCTTCCGCCTGCCGGCGATTTCACCGCCGTAGGATTCTATTACTATTATGTAGTCATCACTTTCAATATAGGCAATTGTAACGAAACGCGCATCAGCAATGTAGCCGAAATTGAAGTAATTGATATGCCGCCGGTGAGCCTTACGCCGGAAGAGCAGGCAGTATGCCAAGACACTCCGGCTATAATAATAGAAGTAGTTGACACCTCCGGAAATCCAAGCTATACTTACGAATGGTACACTGAGCACGGCATCATGGTTGGCACAGGCAGTACCTACGAGCCTCCAACCAACATAGTGGGTACGCAATTTTATTATTACATAGTAACCGAATTATATCCGGTGTGTACGATTACTTCCGATACTGCCTATGTAACAGTAGCGCCTATCCCCTCTTTAAGCCTTGAACCGCAATCGCACAATTTATGCGAAGGCGAACCGGCTCCCACATTGGTCATAGCTTATGAAAATGGCGCAGGCACGCCGAATATTCAATGGTACGCCAACAGCAGCGAGTTGTATGCCGGCACAGCCATACCTGGCGCTACGCTCACTACCTATACTCCGCCGGTAACCCACTCGGGAACTACCTACTACTATTGCGAGGTTACCTTTCCTTCGGGAAATTGCGGCAGCCTGACCTCTAATATAGTTTACGTCACTGTTCACCCAACGCCGGTGATTGACAATGTGCATATAACCAATGTGCCGTGCTATGGCGGGGCAACCGGAGCCATAGCTTTAATATGCAGCGCTTCTTATACCTATACATGGATAGGTAGCGGCAGTTTTAACAGCAACCAACAAAATATCACCAGTCTTTTTGCGGGAACTTATCAGGTGTTTATGCGCAGCATTGCCGGCTGTACCTATACCGCTGCTTATACCATAACGCAACCACCCGATATTAATATTTCGACAAACATAACACCCATTACCTGCCATAATGCCAACGACGGCATTGTGCATATTACAGTAACCGGCGGCGTAGCACCCTATACTGCTCAATGGAACGACCTTATTCAGGGGCTATACAGGACAGACCTTATGCCCGGAACCTATACGGTTACTGTTGTTGATGCCAACAATTGCGCCAAAACAATAACCATAAACATGGAGGCGCCTCCCATATTTAGCATAGCTCCGCACGTGACGCCGATAAGTTGTTATGGCGCTAACGATGCAACTATCAACTTGAATTTTATTGGAGGCGAAGTTCCTATCACTTGCGTGTGGGACGACGACCCAACGGCAGGCGCACACAGGATTAATCTGCCTCCGGGCACTTACTTTGTCCGCATTGCTGATAGCAGACCCTGCTTCCTTGAAGCAACTTTCCACATTATAGAGCCAATGCCACTCAACGTTTCTGCTATTGTTGACAATGCTTTCGATTGCATAATGGATAACAGTGGCGCTATAAATCTTTTTGTAACAGGCGGAACTGCTCCTTATACCTACGTCTGGTCGAACGGAGCGACTACACAAAACCTGAGCAACATCCATGCCGGCAATTACCGGGTTGAGGTTATTGATGCACATGGCTGCCGAGCCGGCGGAACTTACACAGTTATCAGACCGCCGGAAATGTCAATAGACTTGACGACCAAAGCGACTTTCGACTGTTTTGAAAATGCCCCGGCACAATTAATCATCGCCAACGCCACCGGCGGCATACCGCCATATACCTACACTTGGTCAACAGGTACGGTCTTAAACCATCGAGGCGATTCTATGATAACAACCACCGGCGGAATAGTGATAGTAACCGTAACAGATTTACGCGGATGCAGCGTACCACATTCATTTGAGGTATCTATTCCCCAATACCATATATGGACTAACTTGAAAGACTGCAACCAACGCCTCTTTGAGTTTGATGTTATTGTTGAAGGCGATGATATATACATCGGTTCCTACCTTTGGCATTTTGGAGATGGACAAACAGGCGCAGGACAAAGACAAGAGCATAATTATAGCGAGCCGGGTGTCTATATAGTTACTTTAGAACAAATCTTACCGGATTGCAGCATAACTCAAAGCCGCCCAATAATAGTGCCCGGTCCTCCCAACGTCACTATTTATCCTGAGGACTCGCGGTTCTGTATGGGCGACTCCCTTGTGTTGACTGCTCATGGCGCCGACATGTACCAATGGAACAATAATACACAGGAGCAAAGCATAACCATTTATACGCCTGGTTACTATAGCGTAACAGGAATTAATCTCACCGGCTGCACTAACGAGAAAATGGTGTATGCCGAGCACTTCCCTTTCTATGATTACCGTATTCAAAGCGATAAAAAAGAAGTAACCCGCTTAGACCCTACTGTGGAATTTTGGTCTGCAAATATTAATCAATCGTTTTACACATGGAGTTTTGATGGATACGTTAGCAGCGACCACTTCCACAGAGTAAGACATACTTACATGGTTACAGAAGACAAGGCATATAAGGTAAATTTATCGGTGATTAATCCCCATGGCTGTTTGGAATACGACGAAGCTACCATTCACGCCAATGTTGTACTCATTAATACTTTCACCCCCAACAACGATGGCGTGAATGATACATTTATGGAAGGATGGAAAATCGAAGTCTATAACCGTAACGGACAGTTGTTCTATAAAGGGGATAATGGATGGGATGGCACTCACAAGGGCGGAAAACCGGCAGCAAAAGATACTTATTTCTACATTATATATGATATGGTTGAAAGCGGTGTCATCAAATATCAAGGCTATATAACGCTTATAAGATAAATGAAGAAATTTATTTTCATATTGCTTGGTATAGGCGCCGGCCTTGGAGCAAGTGCGCAGTCGAACCTGTATTTTAACAACTACTGGCAAGAGACCTATTTGATTAATCCCGCCTCTATTGACCCTTTGGCGCCTGACTGGAAAATAGGATTAGGCAGCAAAAAGCAATGGCTGTCAATGCCGGGCTCACCCATTACCGGACAGCTTGCAGTCATGTACTGTAATGAATCCTATCATTTACAAACAGGACTTAGCATCATAGCCGATAAGATAGGCTACACTTATACTACTGATATAGGACTCTCCTACGCCTATCTCATCTTCTTAAAAAATGCACAACTAAATATCGGAGTAAGCCTGCATTGGCAGAATCTGTTTTATGACAAATCACAAATTGTAACCGAAATTGGCGGCGACCCGCTCATAGACCTCCTTGATGACAACTTATGGAAACAAGGAAAGCTCAACTCCGATTTTGGCGTAGAATATAGCTGGAATGATGCATCTGCCGGCGCTTTTTTATTCGGATTTGCAGCCAAGAATTTCATTCCCTCAAATGTTTTTCCGAATGAACTGGATATATTTCCTAATACCAATTATTTGTACGGGCGCTACCGCTCCGGCAACAGAAACCAACTGCGTCAGTACCGAGGCAGCAACATTGATTACTCCTTAGCTGTGGCGGGAATCCATACCAATTTGCAGGGGAAAACAAATTTTTTACAGGGGATATTTAATCTTAATATTCACTGGAACTACGACGACTATATTTTCACGGCGGGGCTTTTATACAGTACCCAAACAGAAATCGGCATTATATTAGGATTAGACATCGTTTATAATTTCAGTGCATCATTTATCTACCAGTATAATTGGTCGGTGAGAAAAGAGTTTTACAATCCGGTCGGAAGTTTTGAATTGGTATTAACCTATAGAATCAACCCAAAAGGCTCCGACAAACCCTGCAAGAAAGGCGGAATCTGCCTTCCTGAACGAAAGGTGCCGAGGTCTTATTATTAGTGATTATTCCGTAGCTTTTGTCCATTTCAGGCGCTTGTAAATTTCATTGGTTTCAGGATAGGCAGCTTGCGGAATATACACGGTTAAACCGCTGAAAGCATGAATGGGATGCAACCCGCCTTTAGCAGAGAAATAAGAGGGCGTGTGGTCTTTGTACAATACACATTGTTCAAGTGCAATTTCAATTTCTGCTGACCTTTCGGGTGCAAGCCGTAACAGGCGGTCGCCTAAATCAAAATAAATTTTCTGATTGCCGAAACCGAAGGTCTGGATATTATCTATATCTTCTAAAAAAGGGTGTACCGTAGCCGTAATTTCCTTAAATATTTGAGCCAACACATCCAAAGCGGAGGTCTTTATCAGGCTTACTGTTGCCGAACGGTACATACCGGTTTTATTATCGTAGTATTCGTAAAATTCGCGGGCTACCGCTTCTAAATCGGGCTGTGTTTGGAATAAATGCTTCATCATGGAAGCATAAACAAAACCGGGGGCAAGCACCTCGGCAGGCGAGGCTACAATGTAGTCCACTTTCCCTTTCAACTCATAGGCTACTTCTGCTGCGCCCATGAAGCAAGCATCGAATATGGCAAAATCTAATTTATAGGGAATGGCATTGGCAAAATCTTCCAATTCCATGTAGTTATCAGGCTCGTTGGTTCCTGTGTCTATAATGACGGAGCGCAGTTGGATAGGCCAGGACATGTCGGCAGGCAGCCAGCCGGAGGCATGCGAGAGCACAATTAAACCATAAGAGGCTGCAGGGCGGTATGCTTTCACTGTGTTAAGCACACGGGAAAAGGTTGCAGTGCTTGCAGAATTTTCAGCCGGATATATTTCGATGGTATCGGCAACATTGCCCCGCCGTTCGGTATGGTAGATATGCACTAATACAGGCTTTGCGCCGGCATCGGCATAAACAAGCAGGTTGCCGTCGAAGTTTTTATTCCAGTTTCTTTTCAGCGTGTCTATTTTTTCTGCAGCTTCGTACCAAAAATTATTATCAACGCCGAGATAAACAAGCACTGTACGCTGCGTGCTCACCGGTCGGTCAACATGAGGCTCTTTACAGCATCCGGAAAGCAGGATGATGAAAATTAAAAGTTGAAAGTTGAAAGTTAAAAGTTTATACTTCATTGTTTTTTTTCTTATCAAGTTATAGTGCAAAGAGGGGATTATTCGCTAAAACAAATCGGAATGCGTGCCGGTGGCTATCAATTTTATGAGTTTTGAGTTTTCGTCAATTTCCCAAACCAACAGCCAGTCGGCTTGAATATGACATTCCCAACATCCGACATAATTCCCGGCAAGTTTGTGCGGACGGAAAACATTGTCAACACAACCATTTTCTACTAATTGACTAAATATTTCAGACAATAAGAGCAGGTTATAACCTCTTTTTTTTATCCGTTTGTAATCTTTCTTGAAACTTCCGGAAAATACTATTTCATACATCTTTTACGAATTGAGTTTTTCCATTAATTCAGTAACCGATTTACACCGGGTAACTTTTCCCTCTTTTATCTCTTGCATGGATTTATCCAAATGCGGATAGCGTATATCTTCTTCAAGCGTCACTTTCCGAACACCATTGAACAAGCGAAATGCTTCCATTAACTTTGAAGCAGTGTTTCGATTATCTATATCAATAACGATGGTTGCCATAATATTTACATTTTAAAATGTTCTGCAAAGATACGCTTTTTTTGTAAAACGATTGTAATTTTGATACATTTTTATCTCACATCCGGTCGTAATTGTATCCTACTCTCTCACACAGCGCACACTATGTGCTTGATACCTTGAGTAGCTGGACTGTGTGGTGGAATTATTGCTGAAAATCATATAGCACGATCTGTTTGTGGCACCGGAAGTACTTGTCCAATAGATACCGTTGCCACCCGGAGTGCTAAGTCCACCAAACTGTCCGCTGCGGGAACCTGCTGCGGGAAAGAAGAGCGAGGTATTCGTAAGTGGATTAAAAAACAGACGTCCGTTTGTGGCAAAATTACTGTTTGTAACAGAAACAGAAGTAGCACCTGTTGGAGATGAGCTACTCGGACCGCGCACAATCGCACGGCGGTCGAAAAAGCCGTCTGCATAATAGCCAAAAACGGAATTTTCCGTACTTTGTACGTTCTCTCCATCGAATAACTTCCAATACAAAGACTGACGCATCTCGGAACCGATAATAGTGGTGGCAATTTGATCTACAGATGTTGCTCCATCGTTGGGGCGGCGGTAACCGGGCGGACAGGTTTCACTAACTGTTGCATGATTATTTACACTGCTCGTCCAGTAACCGAGGTAGGACGCTGTACGTTCCCAGGGGATCGCACCGTCTAATTGAATGGTCGGATATATCGGATGATAGGCGCGACGGGCGTAAATTGCTTGCGAGGCAGCGCTTACAGACCACTGGAAGTAGGCGCCGGCTTGAGTGGGATAGCGCACAAATTCGCCGCCATTCAACGCAAGTTGCGGATGGTCGGTTACACTTGTTCCATCTCCTGATGTAGTCCACAAGTTTTTGGAATAAGTCAGGTTGTAGGGCGAAAATCTTACGGTACGGGCGCGATTTTCAGCAACAGTACTGCCGGTTATATCGGGGTCTCCCTCCCGCATCAAATAGTCGGCTCCCTCGCCCTGACGCAGGAATAGTTTCTGCACGCCGTTACTGTGCGTAATCAATACTACGGCGTAACGGGCGGGAAAGGTGCTTACGTAGTCGGGGTTCTCAAGGTCGCAGCTGGGCAAATCGGAAAACTTCTGTTTCAGTCCGATACGAAAGAAGATTCTGCCCGTTCCGCTAACCGAGGTTGCGTTGCTTGTTACCGACCAATTTTCAGCATCGTCGGGGTTTTCGGTTAAGGCGTCCCATGTAATGCCGCGGGCATTCTCGTCGGCTTGGAAAAAGGGTGTAGCATCAAGCACAATATCACCCGCATTCCAACGCTCGTCCATCCATGCCACTGTAGCCGTCCATGGACCATTAACAACGTATGTTACACGAATAAGACGCTCGCCCGTTTCGCCGGCGCGCCAAAAGGCGCCCACATAGCTGCTTCCAAGCAAGATGCCGCCTCCGGGAATATTGTTGAGATTTACACCTTGAGTGATGTTGGCTACAACATTTCCGGTTTCGCCATTCAGGAAAAGAGCAGCCATTCGAGGAGTAGTGGTTGAACTGTTTATCCCTGCCACCAAATAAACGGCTTGCGAACCTGTACCGCTGACAGTAGCTGAGGCGGCACTACCGTTGGAGTTGAGCGAAAGGGTGAGCCACGATTGAGAAGAAGTAAGCGTCCATTGCGCCGTATGGTCAGGAGTGCCGTCGCCTTTCAGACAAAGCAGGTTTACGTTTTGCGATGCAGGATTTTGAGCCGTATAAGGCAGCAGCACATTGTCGGGCGTAACAGTAATTGTTCCATCGGGAATCACAGTGATAGCATAGCTTACGCGCTTGCCCGCTTCCCAGATGAAATTGTCTAAACTTATTTCTTTTACCGTATTATCCTTGAATGTTAATTTAATTTTGGCATCGCTTCCAAGCTGTTGTGGAATCATCATCAGATAACCATCAGAAGCGAGCAGGTTGGTCATGGTAGTGGAAAGGGTAAAATAATCCTCGCCCATATCATAGTTAATAGAAGCCGAGAAGTCGGTACTTGTCGGGGCGCCAAGGTTTGTCCATTCGATATTGCTGCCGTCCATAATTATATCGCCCGAAACAGAAATACCCGAAATGCTGATAGCGGTGAGTTGCTCTCCATCGCCCATAATTTGAAAACCTACGCAGGTAAGGGCATGTTTCATCGCTAAGGCAACCTTGTTGCCTCTGGGACGAATATTATAACGCGGAACGGCAAACATCAGGTCAGGCTGCTTGGTTACATCGTTGGGAACAGTATAAGTCAAGGTCGGCTTGCCTTGCGTACTCGACGAGCCGGTCACCGTTATGCCGTTATCTATTGAGGCGTAGGGTGTATAGGCAAAAAAACTGTAACGCTCGGTAATATCAGTAGCGCCCCAGTAGATATCCGAGTTATGATAAGTCCATGTTCCCGAATTATTGTTCAGCCTTTCGTTAAACATTTTATTGGCAGTAGCCGTACTGCTCCAGTCGTCTAAGCCTGTTGCAGCGCAGAATACGCCCATGGAGGTTAAATCTTCGGCATTGTTTATCGGCGTGCCGCGGGTAGCCATATCCGTTTCAGCAGTAAATGATATAGGCTGTGAGGAATCATAAGGAGTATCATTCCATTCATCCATATAGCGCTCACACTTGCTTAATAAGGCAGCAACTACAAAGAGCAGCAGCATTGGAAGGTAAGATGTAAAGCGTTTCATATTTTTATATTTTTAGTTGTAAATATACTGTCATTGGGTATCTTTTCTACTCTCTCACACAGCGCACCGTCATGCCGGCAGCGTAACCCGCCGGGGAGCTCGGAAGCAAAGCGGAACTATAATAGCGCAGGTAATCGCCGTTAGAGGCATCTCTCGGCTC
>Ga0209737_10001648_pt1 | contig 15884 bp, 16 predicted proteins | sample TergutCu122P3_FD_187284 | JGI IMG/M metagenome (GOLD analysis project Ga0209737, IMG submission 187284) | Cubitermes ugandensis P3 segment gut microbial communities from Kakamega Forest, Kenya - Cu122 P3 (SPAdes) (version 2) | ecosystem: Host-associated > Arthropoda: Insects > Digestive system...
GGGTTTTCGCCATTATAAATCATTTACTCCTATCAGGCGGATATTTTGTTTAACTTTTGCTTCGAGGTCCAGCTTTTCATCAAAACGCCCTGCCGTAAATAAATAAATATAGTCGGCAGAAAATCCAGCTTTTTCGGCACAGAAAAGCAACCATTCATAATCATCATATGTAAGCAACGGTTTCTCCCAGTTGCATAATGCAATCAAGATTTTCCCACCGGCTTCACCGGCAACGATGTCTATCATCCCAACTTTTCCCGACCACTCCCCGCATTGTTCGAATTTGAAAGGCAAGGCACCTTCCCGGTTCCACTTTTCCAATCTGGCAATACAAGCCAGCTTAAAGTAATGGGTCACATAACTTTTAAAAGTCGGCAGAATATATTTTTTATAAAATTCTACCGGCGTAAGACGTTGCAAGTCACTTTGATAGGGATAAAGATAGGTGAAATGGAAATGAACAAAGTGGTTGCTGATACGGTAATAACCTTTACCGGCTTTGTCATTCCCTTCTATTTCGTAGGAGAAAACCTTTTCGACCAACCCAAGCTCCATCAAATTTTTCAAGTACACGCTGATTTTTGCCCGTGAAAACCCGGTATGTTGATACAAATCATTGAGCCGGTGGTTACCCTCGGCGATAGCCGCCAGGATAGTATTGTATATCCCTGTCTCTCGTAATTCATCAGCCACTATCCGCTCGGCATGGTGATGCAAAAAAACATGGGGGGTAAGGATATTTTGGCAGATATTTTTCTCAATTGACAGCTTATCATCAAAGTGTTTCCATATCCCCGGATTGCCCCCAAGAATCGCATAAGCCTCAATCGTTTCCCGGATATTTGCCCGGTGGTTTATCGAGGTAATATCATAAAACCCAAGCTCCTTAATCTTCAAAAACCCCGATAGCTCATAAGCCTGTTCGCCAATTTTCCCAACCAGACTATTTTCTACCCAACCGACCTGTGAGCTTAGTAAAATTACCATCACTTGTGATTTGTTCCACTGCCCATGTGCCAGCTCAACTAGTTTTCCGATAAAAGCAGAGCTGTTTTTGATAAAAAATTGAAATTCATCGATGACAATAACTTTTTTCCGTTTACTTTTATCCGTGATTGCCGAAAAAATATCATCATATTGGGGATGTTTGGGTACTTTGGCTTGGTTTGCGTTTAATTCTTTTGCCCATTGATAGAGTTGCTCCCGTTCGGAGGCGGGTCGGGCTTTGTAATAATAGTATGGTTTGTCGGCAATAAAATCAGTGAGGATTGCTTGCTTTCCAATACCTTTAGCACCGTACATAACAAAGATTTGGCTGCCGGTGCGTTCATAATATGTATCCAGGTATTTGAGTTCCTTGCTACGGTTTATAAATGACATAATACCTTCTTTTCAATTTCTTCGGCCGGCATCGGGCGGTTTAAGTAATATCCTTGGATACCATCACAACCGATTGATTCCAGATATGTATATTGTTCTTCGGTCTCAACACCTTCGGCGATTGTTTCAAAACCGAGTTTTTTGACCATAAAGATAATAGATTCGGTAATAACTTTGGTATTTTCGTCAAGCAGGATAGTATCGATAAAACTTTTATCTATTTTCAGGGTGGTAATCGGCAAACCCTTTAAATATGACAGTGACGAGTATCCGGTCCCAAAGTCATCAAGGGAAATGCGGATACCGTATTCACGCAGGATATGTAGTTTCTCAATAATATCCCTAAAATCGTTGATTAATACGCTTTCAGTGATTTCCAATTCAATTTCATCATGGCTGACCCCATATTTATCAATTGTCTCAATCACATTATTGATAAAATCATCCTGGGCGTATTGGATTGCCGAAATATTAAGTGACAATACCATCGGGTAATCATATTGCTTACGCCATTCGGCATATGTCCTGATGCTTTCGTCCATTACCCACGCGCCAATCGGAACAATGGTGCCGTTTTTTTCCGCAATCGGGATAAACTGCATCGGGCTGATCATTTTGCCGTCATTGTCACGCCAACGGATAAGGGTTTCAAGTCCACGCAATTTTTTACTTTTGATGCTATACTGTGGTTGAAAATTGAGAGAAAAATTTTGACTAAAGACAGCATCCTTAAGTTTATTTTCAATACTAATATTATTAAGATAATCATGAAGCACTGGGGCATCAAAATATTTTATGCTGTTGCTGCCTTGTGATTTTGCTTTAAACATGACGATTTCCGCACAGTTAATCAAATCAAGGGCAGAGGTAGCTGCTTCGGGATACTCAGCAATCCCGATACTGACTGACATAATTATTTCCTGCTGATTGCTCATGAAAAATGGCCATTTCAAGCGGTCATATATAGCCGTTGTGAAAATATCAACGCTTCGATGCTCAAAAGGATCATATATAGCAATACAATATGAGTCACCATTAAAATGTGAGACGATGACATTATCACTCTTAAAATCAGCCAAAAATTGTCCAAATTGCTGGACTACCTCATCACCGATGACCATCCCGAAGGCATCGTTTATTTTGCGAAATTCATCAATATTTATAAACAGGACGGCAATGATGTCTTTATTCTGTTCGGCATTGCGGATTTGGTCAGCCAACAGACGGACGAAATAATTACGGTTATAAAGTCCGGTCATAATGTCGTAGTATGCCATGTAGGTCAGTTCGTCATTGGTATTCTTTATTTTGGTGATGTCATTAAAGCGAAGGATTTTGTCAGTGGGGTTACCATCCTCATCATAGATGACGGTCGCATTCAGCTCAACCCAGGTTTTGCCATCGCGTAACTTGATAATTGCGTCTTTATTTTCAAGTCCGGTTTTTTCTAAACCAAGTATTTCACGGATGGCTATTGCATACTCGATTTCGATGGCATTAAAAATTTCCGTCAAGTCTTTGACATCTTTTACTTCAAAATCAAAGAAGTAATTCCAGTTGCTGATGGTGCTGATGGTATTGTCTACTAGGTTTTGGTAGACATAAGCACGGTCTGATGTTTCACAAATAAGGCGGAACATTTTTTCTGAGTTTGATAATTGATTGCATTTGGCAGTTAGTAGGTCTACTTGATAGCGAAGTTCATCCATGGGGGACTCCTTGTTTTAGATTTTCTTTTTATATGCTCCGCGTTTTCGAAATATAGTTCCAGCGCAGGCACGCTTTCGCTCCGAGGAAAACGTTGCGTTACGTAATGCGGCAGAGTACGCCGCATAAGTAACGACGTTTTCCAAGGGCACTGCTTTTGGAAATATATTTCGAAAACGCTCATTGGCTATTACTGTTATTGTGGTTCAAATAATGTTGGCTTTCGATAAATTTTTAAGAGCTGCTTATAAATTGTATCTCACGGTACTCATCGGTAGCCGTGGAGCGTTGAGAAATACATTTCCAAAAGCAGTGCCCTTGAGAGACGTCGTTACTTAGCCAGCGTACTGTGCTGGCTTACGTAACGCAACGTCTCTCTCGGAGCGAAAGCGTGCCTGCGCTGGAAATATATTTCTCAACGCGGACTTGACTAATCCACTTCCCACAACGCGAACTTCACTTCCTCCAAATAAACCCCTGCGCCTTCAACAACTCAGCACTTAACACCGCTCCCCCCGCAGCCCCACGAATAGTATTATGCGAAAGCCCAACAAACTTAAAATCAAAACAATGATCTTCACGAATCCGCCCCACACTAATCGCCATACCATTCTCTAAGTCTACATCCAACTTAACCTGCGGACGGTTTTCCTCTTCAAAATAATGGATAAATTGCTTTGGAGCACTAGGTAAATCAAGCTCCTGGGGTAAACCCTTATAATTTTTCACCCTATCTATTAACTGCTCCAACGTCGGCTTATTTTTAAAATTGACAAACACAGCGGCAGTATGCCCATCCAGTACCGGCACCCGCAAACACTGACAAGTAATAACCGGACTAGCAGCCGGAACAAGCACACCATCCTTTATTACACCACTAATCCGCAAAGGCTCTTTCTCACTCTTCTCTTCCTCGCCACCAATAAAAGGAATCAAGTTCTCAATCATTTCCGGCCAATCAGAAAAAGTTTTACTCGCACCTGATATCGCCTGATAAGTACTGGCAACTACTTCAACTGGTTCAAACTCTTTCCATGCAACAAGCATCGGAACGTAACTCTGGATTGAACAGTTTGGTTTCACAACAATAAAGCCACGCTCACTACCTAAGCGCTTCTTCTGAAACCCAATCAAATCTAAATGCTCCGGATTTAGCTCCGGTATAATCATCGGAACGTCGGGAGTATGGCGATGTGCGGAATTATTGGACACAACCGGAACTTCGGCACGGGCATAATCCTCTTCTATTTTTTTAATTTCATCCTTACTCATTTCAACAGCACTGAAAACAAAGTCAACCTCACTCGCAACCTTTTCAACTTCATTAACATTCAATACAATAATATTTTTAACCGCTTCCGGCATCGAGGTCGGCATTTTCCAGCGTCCTGCGACCGCAGCCTCATATGATTGCCCGGCCGAACGCGGAGAAGCGGCAATAGTAGTGACCTCAAACCACGGATGATTTGCAAGAAGGGTGATAAAACGCTGACCGACCATGCCGGTTCCACCCAAGATACCTACACGCAATTTTTCATTGTTGTTCATTTTGTCCTCTTTTCTGTTACCTTTCATAAACATTAAATTTGAATTTAATCTTAGCACAAAGAAGCGTTTATATCAATAGCAAAATCACTTCCCTTACATAAAGTATAATATGGATAAAATATTAGACTTACGCGACATTAGTTTTTCATATCATAGCCTTACCGGGGAAACAATTGCCCTTTCACATATCAGCTTCCAGGTCACCAGGGGAGAATTTCTTGCTATTGTCGGACCAAGCGGTTGTGGCAAATCAACCTTGCTTTCGATTATTGCCGGTTTGATAAAATCCGAATTCGGCGAGCTTATCCTTCAAGAAAATACACGGATTGGATATATGTTACAGCATGACCACTTACTTCCATGGCGGACGATTATGAAAAATGTTCTGCTCGGACCGGAGATAAATAATACCTTAACCGCTGAGCGTGAAGAATATGCCCTAAAACTCCTCACTGACTATGGACTTTACCGCTTCCGTAATAAACGTCCGGGCGAGCTTTCCGGGGGAATGAAACAACGGGCAGCCCTGATCCGGACAATGATGATGGATCCAGAGCTTTTATTGCTTGATGAACCCTTTAGTGCTTTGGACTACCAGACCCGCCTCCTGGTTTCCGCTGATATCGGTGCAATTATAAAGGAAGCAGGAAAAACCGCCATCTTGGTTACCCATGATCTATCCGAAGCAATCAGTCTGGCCGACCGGATTATCGTACTATCGAAACGCCCGGCAACGATAAAAAACATTTTTGAAATCAAGCTGACAAAAATGAGCGAAGGACCATTAGCTGCCCGCAATGCACCCGAATTTAAAGATTATTTCAAAAAACTATGGGAAGAATTTTCTGATTAAATACGAAAGGTAACACCTTTATGAATACACCAAAAACGAACCTGACTACCCAAGAACTGTTTGTTAAGCGCCACCGCTTCCGGCACCGTAGTATAACTGTCTGCCGTTTCCTGATACTCTTCGTTTTCTTGTTTTTTTGGGAGCTGTCAGCCCAGATGAAATGGATTGATGCCTTCTTTTTTTCCAGCCCTTCGATGGTACTACGATGCTTCCTTGATATGGTCTATGATTTGAGCTTCTTCACCCATACCGGAATTACCTTGCTCGAAACCCTGCTAAGCTTTTCACTGGTTTTCTTTATATGTATGGCGGTCGCAACCTTGTTGTGGGCTTCACCGATATTATCGGAAATAATGGAACCCTTCCTAGTCATCCTAAACAGCCTGCCCAAATCAGCACTTGCCCCACTACTAATCGTCTGGTTGGGAACCGGACTAAAAACCATCGTTGTTGCCGGAATTTCTGTCGCCCTCTTCGGCTCAATTATCAGCCTTTACACCGGCTTCATGCAAGTTGACCCAGAAAAACTAAAACTAATCCGCACCCTCGGCGGTAACAAAAAAGATGCCTTCATCAAAGTCGTCTTACCCTCTTCAATCCCAGTCATCCTAAGTAACATGAAAGTAAATATCGGTCTTGCCTTAGTAGGGGTCATCATCGGCGAATTCCTTGCCGCAAGACGCGGTTTAGGTTACCTCATAATCTACGGCACCCAAGTCTTCCAACTAAACATGGTAATAACCTCAATAATAATCCTCTGCTTCATCGCAGTAGGCTTATACCAAATAATCCAACTCCTAGAACACATACACAAAAAAACAGTATAAATCTGCCAAAACCGCAGCGTGTCGGCAGATTATTCAAAAGCAAAACCCTTGAGAGACGTCGTTACTTAGCTCGTGTATTTTACGAGCTTACGTAACGCAACGTCTCTCTCGGAGCGAAAGCGCGTTTTGCGCTGAATACTCTGCCGACACGCGGAAAAGCACACAACCCTACAACTTCTCTCTATTCTTCCTCTTCTTCACACACTCCGTAAGCAAATACTCAATCTGCCCATTAAGCGAGCGAAAATCATCCTCCGCCCAAGCACTCAACTCTTTCCACAAAGACGCCTGAAGCCGCAAAGGAACCTGCTTTTTTGTATTCTCTTTATTCTCGTTATTATCCATAAGCAATCACTTTAATACAACGAACCACTATTCACAATCGGTTGAGCATCACGATTACCGCAAAGAACAACCAACAAATTCGATACCATCGCCGCTTTACGCTCTTCATCAAGATTAACAATATTTGAATCACTCAACCGGGCAAGAGCCATCTCAACCATCCCAACAGCACCGTCAACTATCATCGTGCGGGCATCAACAACCGCTGAAGCCTGTTGCCTTTGTAACATCGCGGCGGCGATTTCCGGGGCATATGAAAGATTGGTAATCCGCGCTTCGGTAATTTCCAAACCGGCAATATCTACCTTCGACTGAATTTCGTCCTTCAACCGATTCGCCACTTCCTCGCTGCTACCACGCAGGGATTTTTCATTACTATCTTCACCTTCACTCCCAGCAATATCATAAGGATAAAGACGGATAATATTGCGTAACGCCGAATCACATTGAATCGAAAGAAACTCTTTGTAATTGTCTACATTAAAGACCGCTTTGGCAGTATTAGTGACCCGCCAGACCACAACAATACCAATAATAATCGGGTTACCAAGCTTATCATTAATTTTCTGCATGTCGTTATTCAGGGTCATAGCCTTCAAAGAAATCTTCTTTTTCTTGCCAAATGATGAACCTAAATCAAGGGCAATATCCCCGGCATTAATTTTGACCGGCTTTTCCGGAGCGCCAAAATTGGAACTATAAGCGGCGGTTTCGGCAGCGGGATTGTTTGCCGTGACAAAAGGATTTACTTGGAAAAATCCTGCTCCCTTAAGCGTACCATGGTAACGCCCAAAGAAAGTTAAAACATAAGCTTCGTTTGGACCTAATACCTTAAGTCCGGCGAAGAGGATTGAACCGATGATGAAATAAACTATTGAGACTATCATGAGGGTAATCCCCAATACATCATCGCCATTATCCAGTTTAACAATCGAAAAAATGAAAACAACAACTGTGGCAATCATGGCAAGAATGTTCAAAATCAAACATGGCATGCCGGGTAAAGACTTACAACTCTTTTCTTCATAAACTTTGGTGTTATCTGACATTACTTTATCCTCCTTATGTACTCTGATATCAATTTGATATCATCATTGTATCAGATGACCGCCATAATGTCAACAAAAAAACCAAGCTTTTGTAAAACTTGGTTTTTATTTAAATTTTACCCCCGGATAATCCTTAGGTCGGCATGTAACTCTTCCGTAACCTCATTTATTGATGAAGTTTGTAAACCGATTAACTCATTAATTGTGGTTGTAATTGCCTGATTTTCTTGGGCGACAGATACCAGCGTTTGGACATCACCACCGATTTCTTCGAAACCTCTGCCAATATGCTCAATCATCTCAGCTTCTTTTTCAACGACTTCCCTGACACGCTCAGTATTGTCAACGATACCGGACAATGCTCCGACCAAGTCATCCATTTTTACCAGACCATTTTTGGCTTCGGTCGCACCAAGAACGATACGCTTCGAAACTTCTGCGACTTGACTTTCAAGCTTTGTGAGGATTTGCTGGATATTATCAGCCGATTCACTGCTTTCTTCGGACAAACTCCGGATTTCCTGGGCAACCACCGCAAAACCGCGACCATGCTCCCCGGCGCGGGCGGCTTCGATTGAGGCATTAAGTGAAAGAAGATTAGTCTGCGATGAAATCGAGTTAATCTGGTCAAGTATTTCCTTAATCGTTTCCATTTCTTCGAGTAACTCCTCGGCTGCCGAGTTAGCCGACGAAACCGTGGCTTCCATCGTACCAATTGATACTTTAACCCCGTCTGCAACATTGGTTCCGGTCTTAATTGCTTTATCCATATCGGAAAAACGCTCATTCAACTGCTTTGATAGAATCGCATTTTCTTCCATCAATGACACGGCATTTCTTACGACACTATTAACATGGACAACCGAATCGGTCATACTTTCCATTGCACTCTGCATTTGCCCGGATGAAGCACTGACTTTGTCGGCATCAACCAAAATTTCTTGCATATTTAACAAGCTATGATCAAGATTTTTAATCAACTCTTCCGCCATTTTATCGGACTTATCCTTATTTCTACTGATTTCTTCGGCTGACTTTTCTGCTTCAACAACCATCACTTCCGCACGTTTGGCGGCAAAATAAAGTATCGTCCCACCGATGATGAAACAGATTAACTTGACTATCGCTCCCTGAAGTGTCCCTTCCTTCCCCTCAATAATAGCCGGATCGATGATAAGGGCAATCAGTAATGCGATTGACAAAGTTATGATAAAATTCTTTATTATTTTGGAATTAAAATATGAGTTTGACATCGCCATCAGCAAAAAGAGGGTAACAAAAGCCACTGAGTTCCCTCCCATTACAAATGAATAGACGATGACCGCCAACCCCGCTGCTGTCAGCATTCCAAAAGCCTTTTTGATATCATTCAGTTTTAATAGGTAACTCGTCACGACTACGGCAGTCCCGACTATAATACATATAAATGCTTGTAGTACCTCCGCGGTCTGCCCATATCTGATGTAAGACGATATTGATAATGCTCCAATTGCGCTTAAAATAATTATTAAATTAGCTTTATGAATCTTTTGCATTTTTTACCTCCAAAGAATTTTTATCTGTCCCATTTTTATCATAGTCCTTTTTCTTCCAAAAGTCAAAATTATTTTGGGATGATATCAATATCGTTATAAATTTCGACACTATTTTGCTAGAGACCGGGGTGGCGGGACAAGCTTTCGCCATACAGTTTGTAACAGTATTCGACATTTTTCATATGATAGTTAGTAAAACAAGGAGGAATTTACAATGGAATATGAAGATTTTGAAATGGAACAAGATATAAATGAACAATCATGCCGATGTACCTGTTCCAATAAATGTGGTTGTCGTCACAATTGTAACTGTGCCAACCGCTGCCGTTGCCGATGCAACTGTTTCCGTTGTTGTTTCCGGTGCTGTTGTCCCGGTCCGCAAGGACCTCCGGGTAAGCCAGGGAAACCGGGTAAACAAGGTGAACCAGGTAAACAGGGTGAACCGGGTAAACAGGGTGAACCAGGTAAACAGGGTGAACCGGGTAAGCAGGGTGAACCGGGTAAGCAGGGTGAGCCGGGTAAACAAGGTGAACCGGGTAAACAAGGTGAGCCGGGTAAGCAAGGTGAACCGGGTAAATGTGAATGCGACTGTGTCGTAAATGGTGAACTAGTCAAAAATGGCGGTTTTGAATTATGGAGTTCAAGTAACAACCCCATCGACTGGGAACGTTTTCCAGTTGGCAGTACGACCGGTGTTTTCCGCGTCAATACAGTAACTGACGTGCTTTCCGGAGAATTTTCCGCCGGGATAAAAAATGCGACGATGCAACAGCTCGTACCAGTCAACCCCGGTTGCTTCTACCATTTTTCATTTTCTGCCCGTACCAATGACAGAACTTCATCACTTACGGCAACTGTGACATTCATTGACGACAGGGGAGAAGAACTTGACCTTGCCGCCAGCGTGATAATCAGACGTGGTGGACTTCCCCGCACTGACAATGTCTTTAATTTTTACTACCGGGTTACCAAAAAGGCACCCCAAAACGTAAAATTCGCCCGGATAAGATTTGTCGCCGTTACATCAGGCAATCCGGTCGAGTATGTGTTTGTTGATGATGTATCTTTTCATGGGTTATAAGCACCTGACGGTATACTCATTCTAAAACCATAAAAAATAGGTATTATGCACATCCGCGTAATACCTATTTTCCCATTATTGTTCACAATTAAGTAATCGTCATTGCGGGCTTGAATTCTCTCGCTTGCGAGAGATTGCAATCTCACCTATTCCACCGATACTATATAATAATAAATCGGCTGTCCGCCATATTGAAGTTCAACATCGTGGCGGGCGAATTCGGTTTGGATGCGATCCTTAAATATTTTGGCATCTTCTTCGTTTATTTCTTCACCGTAATAAATACTGATTAATTCATTATTATTGTTTGCCATATTGGTGACCATTTGATAGGCAACCTCGGCAACATCATTACCAACGGCACTGATTCCATCATCAGTGATACCCATGTAATCACCCTGTTTGATTTCAATATCGTTAATCATCGTATCGCGCACGGCATAAGTAACCTGCCCGGTCTTGACATTAACCAGCTCTTCGCTCATATTCGCTGTATTTTCATCGACATCCAAATCAGGGACAAAATTGATAATCGCTGTGATACCTTGTGGTACCGTGGTAGTCGGAAGAACAATGACTTTTTTGTCTTCGACCAAAGTTGCTGCTTGATTTGCCGCCAAGATGATGTTTTTGTTGTTTGGCAGAATATAAATCGTATCGGCGTTTACATCATTTATCGCCGTAATCATACATTCGGTGCTGGGGTTCATCGTCTGTCCACCTTCTATAATATAGTCAACCCCAAGCCCGGTAAATATCTCGTTAATTCCTGCTCCCGCCGATACCGCGATAAAACCAACATCCTTACGCGGCTGCTTTTCCGCAGCCTTCCTTTTCCCTTCCTCAAACAATGACTCCTGATGTTCAAGGCGCATATTGTCAATCTTGATATCGGAAAGCGAACCATATTTCAGCCCTTTCTGGATTACCAGACCGGGGTCATTGCTGTGGACATGGACTTTAACCACATCATCGTCGGTGACAACCACAACCGAATCACCAATCGCTTCCATTGCTTCCTTAAAATCCAGCTCGTGTTTGATATTAAAATGCCTTGTCAATAAAATGATATATTCTGTACAATAACCGAACTCGATGTCAATTTCGGCTTTGCTATCAAGTTTTGGCTTAACTGCCAAATCCTTTAAGCTGACGGTTAAGTCAAGCTCTTTACCTTGGAAAATATCATAGGCGCCCTTCAGGACTTCCATCAGTCCCTGCCCACCTGAATCAACAACCCCGGCTTGTTTTAAGACCGGAAGCAGGTCTGGTGTTTTCAAAAGGACTTGGTCGGCATGCTTAATGACTTCGCCGATAAAGAAATCCAAATCATCAACACCTTCCCGCACCAAAGAACGCCCTTTTTCGGCGGCACCCCTTGCAACGGTCAGAATCGTTCCTTCTTTTGGTTTCATAACCGCTTTATAAGCAGTTTCGACCGCTTTTTCCATTGCATCTGCCAAAATTTTCGCGGTTATTTCGTTATGGTCGCGGACAACATTGGTAAAACCCCGGAGTAACTGCGACAAAATAACGCCTGAGTTACCACGCGCACCCCTAAGTGAACCCGATGAAATGGCTTTACAGACTGATGCCATATCGGGATTTTCAAGAGCTGCCACTTCCCTGACTGCTGTCATAATCGTCAATGTCATATTCGTCCCGGTATCGCCGTCCGGAACAGGAAAAACATTTAATTCATTTATCCACTCTTTGCTAACCTCAAGCTTTTTGGCCCCGGCAATAAACATCTGCGAAAGCAGGGCGGCATTGATTGTCTTGTTTGCCACTTAACTTTCCTCCTTAATCAATCACTCGAACACCTTCGACAAAGATGTTTATTTTATCAACCGTAATCCCGGTAAATTCTTCAACCCGGTATTTTACGTTGCTTGCCAGATTCTCGGATACGGTGAGAATACTGACGCCATAAGATACAATGACGTGAAAATCAAGGATAAGTTTGTTATTATTGACCTTGACATGGATACCCCGGGAAATATTGTCCATTTTCAAAAGTTTAACTATCCCGTCCTTGACATTTATCCCCGCCATGCCAACGATGCCAAAACATTCGTTTGCTACCGAACCGGCATATTGTGCAATTACTTCACTATCAATCTGGATATTACCCATATGTGTGTTAATCGAAGAAGCCTTCATATATACCTCCTAACTCACTATCTTCATAATCAAATATTAAAGCCTATAAGAATGCAAGCCTTATCGCATTCTTACCACGTGAAGTATTAGTTTTACTTACTCTTGGCATTTTTCAAGAGTTAGTAAATCTCTTCACGTTATGATTATAACCTTAAAAAAATAAAAATGATACTAAAATTTCACTTTTTTTGAAAAAATAATGCTTGCATTCCAAATATGTTTCTGCTATCATACTATTGTTGTGCATTTATTATTATGATTATATGGAGGAAAAACTACATGGCCAAATGTGATATCTGTGGCAAAGGCGCTCATTTCGGCAATAACGTCAGCCATTCAAATATTAAGACCAAAAGGATCTGGAAGTCGAATATTAAGAAAATCAAATGCCTGATTAAAGGTGCGGCGAAAAGGCAGCATGTTTGTACGGTTTGTATGAAGTCCGGAAAAGTAGAGAGAGCATAAAAAAAAGGCTAACGCCTTTTTTTTATGCTTGTCTCTCATAAGAATATTCACTACGCATTTTTTCGTAATACTTATTGATTACCAAAACCATTTCATGGTCGCCGGCAATATTGTCGGGATGGAACATCTTTATCAAATCCTTGTAACGTTTCTTAAGTGATAAAAGACTTGTCACCCCACGGAAAAGATATTCAACTGTATCGTAACGGGCATAACGTGTTTCACGGGTATAAGCTTCTTTTTCGGCTTCAAAATGGAGCATTTCTTTTTCGAGCTTACGCTTGTCCATATCAAGCTGGCTGAAACCACTCTTAAGGATTTCCATCTTTTTCTCAAAGAAAGCCATATCTTCCTTAAGACGTGTCTTTTCCTTAACCAACTTGTGGTTTACTTCTTTCATCTCATCTTGGAATTGCTTACGCTCGCTAACAAACTTTTGCTCCATTTGATGTAATTTATTTTGGGCGGCTTCAATCCGGATATTTTCATTAAACAACCATGCTTTTAGTTCATTAAGCTCTTCAACCGAACCATGGACTAATACCTCCGTAAATGTTTTTCCTTCTACTGCTTCGCTTGGCTTATTAATTTTAATCGTATCCATATAACCGTACCTTCTAATTTCCTTTGCAAAAATAAAAATTATATCCTATAAACAGAAGCAATGCGATAATTATCAAAGCAGCTAAGCGGTTGACCATAAAAAACATAATCAACATACCGATGGCTATCCAAAAGGCAATGAACCCAATAATCCGCTGCGTATTTCGCAAATGCCGCATCTAAAATCCCACTTTTTGTCTTTCTTTATCATATGCACCGTGGGAGCTATTGATTCTAGCGTAAAGAGATTTACGCCTCCCCCTCGGGAAAAGCTATTTCAATGGCTTCATCATCGGCAATAATATCATCATCTTTGGGTTTGGTAAACTTGTCCACCAAATCAGGAATCATATCAAGTATCTTCGTCAGTGAATCCTGATTGCGGATATTAACCAGTTTCGTCGTCCCATCCTTAATAACCAATACCGCGCTGGGAGTCAGCTTGCCACTAAATGCTCCGGCTCCGCCGTTTTTCTTTTCCCCTGCGCTTGCCCCGGCAGCAACACCGAAAGTCATATCCATAAACGGCAGGATAATCGTATCCCCTATTTTGGTCGGTTCACCAACTATCGTTTTGGCGGAAAGAACGGTCGTCATCCCCTTCATCAATGAATCAATTACATTGGTCAAATTGTGATCTGCCACTTTAATTCCTCCCTTGTCTATTATTCCTTAAACATTTTGATAACGTCACGGATATTTTTATCCCAGTAGAGCTTCCATGCCGCCCACAAAATTACACATGGCGTTATACGCCCCCGGATAACAAACTCGCCATCAATGATAAAGCGGTCAAAATCCGGTTTAATAAATACATTTTCTCCAATATATGGATACAAAATACTATAAACTTCTAAAAATCTCGCTGTACTATGGGGGTCGTCCAAACCAACCAACAGGTCGGCACGGATTTTTCGGGGGCGGATATTTTTCCAAATCCGCTTTATCAATGTTAGACAAAGTGATAATGCCTGCCTTACTTCGTCTGACTTGAGTTTATCGGAGATATCGTTTATTTTTTTGATAAAGTCTTCAAACCGTAAACGAGTACTTTTTATTTTAGCATAAATCTTCTTAATTGTGTAGACGATTTTTTGAAAAAATTGTATTATTTTTGCGAAGAAAGATAATTTTCTCACATCATCCGGTGACGTTTCATCCACCTTGATATCTGCTCCTATGGTATCTTCCTCTTTAAGAGGCTCTAAAGCTTTAATATCCTCTTTTAATTCCCCGGTAACTTCTTCTACTACCTCATCTATTACTTCTTCCGCAAACCCAGTTACTTCATCTTTCACTTTTTCCTTTATTTCTTCAACTTCCTTCGGTGGTCTTTCACCATCATATATTGTGAAGAAAAGCAACTTAACCCGAAAAATAGGGTTTTTGGGATAATGATAATAAACACGCAATAGCTTCAATAACCAGCTTGCTCGTATTTTTATGTCCATCGCTTCTAAAAAAACATCCCAATTGAAATCAACCGAAAAGGTTTTTCCACTGACAGAATATCTTATCGGAACGAAAAGTACTAGCAATATAAGCGCGAGTAATATCCCGATAATTGCCAATAATGTATAACCTATTATTTTTAAGACAGTCAAAAAAATAATCATTCAAGACCCATTCAGATAATCCTTAATGTTTGCGGTTCCGGTTTCTTTATAACACAAGTCAACTATATGCCTGACTATTTCCATTGCTTCTGCTTGTCCGGATGCCATCCCAACAACATATGGCGGCCATAGTTTGCGATGGAGCTTCTGCTTAAGGAAAACCGCATCGTATATTTCCAATTGGTCACTCCCCCCGGAAAGTGTTATAACAAAGATACCCAAAAGATCGGCATTTATTCTAAGCTTCCATTTGACTGCATTTGGATTTTTGATGGATTCCCCGATGTATAGGTGTTTGTGGAACTTCATATGTTTGCTCCTTGGAGTACTGGGGTGAAACATGACCTTTTGACCCTAGTATTATATTAGCATATTTTTGAAAAGTTTCAACTTTTTGTTTACATAAGCGCCTAATATCAGATATACTGTAGGTATGACGAGGATTGGGAGGGCTTTTTATCTAAAGTCCACCTTAAGTGATTAGGGAGTTCAAATGAAAAATATTGCTGTTATGGCTTTAAAGCCGGGGATGATTATTGCCCATGATGTTTACAATTATCAAAATGAGTTGGTCGTGGCAGCCAACACTACTACAGATGCAAATACACTCAAAAAACTAAACTTGTATCAGATTATGGCTGTAACAGTCATGGAGGATATCGACTTTGCGACTACATATTATGAAAAAACCCGCTTAAGTCAAGGGTTTATC
>Ga0209737_10001649_pt1 | contig 15882 bp, 10 predicted proteins | sample TergutCu122P3_FD_187284 | JGI IMG/M metagenome (GOLD analysis project Ga0209737, IMG submission 187284) | Cubitermes ugandensis P3 segment gut microbial communities from Kakamega Forest, Kenya - Cu122 P3 (SPAdes) (version 2) | ecosystem: Host-associated > Arthropoda: Insects > Digestive system...
ATAATCATACATTTATAGGATGGTCTGCAGCTATAGATAATGTAAGAAGTGATTTTACAGTAACAGCTCAGTATAGTATGGATATTATTAATCATACAGTAACATTCAGAGCATGGTGTGATATATTAGGTAATTATAAAACAATAGGTACAGCAATAGTAGCAAACGGTGGAAGTGTATCAAGTCAGGATATACCTGTAGTACCGGAAAAAGCAGGGCATATATTTGATACATGGAATAGGTCATTAGGTAATATAACAGGGGATGTAACGATAACAGCATTATATTTACAAGTACAAGTTTTAGTATTTATAGCAAACCCTGTATCTGAAACTGAAATAGAGGTAGTATTTAATGTGCCGATAGAAGGGTTAACGGAGGAAGATGTTAATGTAGAGGTGAATAATGAAGAAGTAGAGGTAATCTCTGTGGATGGGGAAGATGAAAACTGGATAATTGAAATAGATGCAGTATTAAAAGTGGGTGATATAGTTAATATATCAATAAATGATTTTGGAATATATACTACAAATGGAGAGCGTGTAGAAGTACAAGTAGTTGGGAGTAAGAACGTAAGATATACGATAGAAAAAGAATCAGAAACGGTAATAAAAGTATCATTTGATACAAGGCTCTCAGTGTTAAACAAAAATAATATAGATGTGTTTATAAATGGTAGTAAGGTATCTATTAAATCATTGATATTAAGTAATAATAATCAAAGTATAGGTCCTATGATGATGTTTATTCCGTTTAACGATGTTGAAGATGATACGGAAAGCATATATTTGATAGAGTTATATGAAACATTGCAATCAGGTGATGTTGTAAGAGTAATAGTAAATTCATTTGGTAATTATAATATGGTAACAAGTTTTGCAGAAGTGAAAATAGGTGGTGGCACAATATCATTACAGACAGTAGCAGGGAATGATTTTGCAAATATGGTATTGGAAGCATATCAGATATATGAATTAACCGGTAGTCAGGCAATGGGGTTTGATTATGTAATACATGATATTTTTAAAGATTTTGAATATAACGGATTAAAAGGGTTGTCGTTAGCAGCATATATATATACAATAGATGATATGGAGGATTACGGTGATGCAACAAGGTCATTCATATCAGCTTTAATGGAATATATAAGGGAGAATGATATACAGCCTACAAGGGAAGTAATGTCAAGTGAAACATCAACATCAGCGATATTTACGTTTATGCCAAGAGGATATTATTTAATAAACGGAAGAGTAGCAGTAGGTGAAGCTAAGAACGTAGTACCGTTTACGGCATTAGCAAATACCGATGGTGCAAATCATCCATTGCGGATAGACCCTAAAGTAAGTGAAAAGTTTATTGTTAAGGATTTATATAACGGTAGAAGCGAAGTAGTGCGTGTAGGTGATATTGTTGAAAAGGAAATAAAAACAGGGGTACCGGAGAATGTATTAGCGTTTAGTAATTATGTATTTAAGATACATGGTATAAAAGAGGAAGGAATGCAATTTGAGCCTGATAGCTTAACAGTTAAAGTAAATCCAACATTAACAGAAGGTGTAGATTATATATTACATTATCCGTCACAAAATGCAGAATATACATATACGATAGAATTCACACAATCGTTTTTAAGAAACAACATGGGTGAAGAAGTAATTATCAATTATGATGTAACTGTACTTGAAAGCGCGGTAAAGCTAGATGGTAATAATAATATATTACCGATGGTAAATGAAGCTGTTTTGGAATATAGTACAAATCCATTAAATCCGGCAGTAACGTTTATGACAGTACCATGTGAAGGTGCAACGGTAGTATTATATACAACTGATTTTAAGGTATATAAGTTTACAGGTAATTTAAGCAGTAATCATACAGTATTAGGTAAAGATACCGGTGTTAAGTTTGGTATATCGGATAATAACGATGATAAAGCATTGTTATTATTCGTAGAATTAGAAGATGGAGTATATTTATTATCAGAAAGACAAGAAGTAATAGCGGGCATGACCAGCGAACTTATACCGGATGATAATGGTTTAATATGGATAAAAGGTTTATGTGATAGCAGTGTATATTTACATGAGATAGAAGCACCGCAGGGATATACGTTACTTACAGAAGCGCAGAAAGTAGATATAACGTATATAGGTGACGGCTTATTTGAAATCAATCCGAATACGATAGTCAGGATAAATGATATAGATGAGAATGTGGTAGCGATACGAAATGCAAGAGAAAGCATATTTCCTGAAACCGGTGGTATAGGAATAACGATATTCCTTATTATCGGTGGAGCGTTAATGGGGTTGGCAATAGCGTTGTATGTATATAAAAGGAAAAAAGATAAATGTAAACAAGGTTAAAAAGTAATATAGAGTACAGAGCGATCTTATAAGAAAAAGCCTGACTTTATAGCCAAAAAGGTTATGAGGACAGGTGTTTTTTGTAAATTTGTAAGCAAAATGTCTGATGAAGATAATTAATTATTGTAAAAAAATATAATGAGGTGGATAAAATGGATAATAATGAAAAAAATGAAATTAAAGAAGTCAGAGAAGCTATAGAAAGAAAGAAAAGCGGTTTTAGCAATTTAAACAGAGTAATAGCAATTGTGGTATTGTTAGCAATAGCGATATCTATATTTGCTATTTCTTTTGCGTATGAAGAAGATGAAGTGTATTTAGAGCCGGAACAGGTAATAGTACAAACTCCAGTACCTGAATATGAAGAATATTATGATTATTGTGAAGATGAATTAAGTTATATGGGAAATAATAATGTAGAAAATATAGAGTATGTGGAAAGCTTTACATATACAGAGGAAGAAAATGAAAAAGGTGATGAAGAATCAGTAACAGAGAATTTAGAAAACATTTTAGAAATAGAAGAGTATAGTGAAGAGGTTTTTTTTGAAATAGAGCCTATGAATACGTCATATGATGTGTATTTTTGGGATACTCCTTCATTCGGTGGAAGGTTAATCAGGACAATTCGAGTAAATGGTCAAACAAGCATAATTGCACCAGCGGGTGTGACACATCCAGGTTTTGTGTTTTTGGGGTGGTATGGTGTTGGTCCCCAAATGTATTCGGCAGGACAAAGCATGCCGGTATCACCAGTAAACTGTGGTTTTACCGCTTATTATTTAACAAGTAGAAGGGTTAGGTTTATAGACTGGGATGGGAGAACAATAGAAAATAAAAATGTTACAACGCGATTTGAATATAATAAATATTCAAATTATAGTCATATAAGTCCACTTTTTATAAATTATCCGGGAAAACCGTTAAGACAGGGATATTTATTTTCGGGGTGGATGTATGAATGTTGTTCTTATACTGGTCAATGGAGGGCAACGTGTTGTTATAAGGTTTTATCTCCCTGGGCAAATGCGGATAGTAATGATCCTTTCGTAAGGCAAGATCTTACAATGTATGGAGGAGGTTCGTGTTATGTAGGAAATAGGTATGTTTTAGATGTTTTTGATCATCGTTTTGGTGGAGACACAGAATGTATAGATATAGTAATGAGGGCAACATATGTAAAAAATAATACGTTAACAGTAACATATCAAGGAAACGGCGGACATTTTGACGGAGTAACAAGTAGAACAAGTACAACAAGAACTGTAAATCATGGGACTATTGCACCTGATATAAGTAATACATTAACAAGAACAGGTCATACATTCACAGGATGGTCTCCAAGTTTAAGCGCAGTTACCGGTAATGTAACATATACAGCAAATTGGAGTCCAATTCAGCATACGGTAAGATTTCATACGTGTCAGGGAGTATTTATAGATCAAAGGATAGTGAATCAAGGTGCTAATGTAACAAATGCACCGGCATATAGTCATACAGGACATACATTTTTAGGGTGGAATCAATCAATAAATAATATACAATCAAATATAAATGTAAACGCGCAGTGTTCGTTAATTGCTCATACAGTAACGTATCAAGGTAACGGTGGACATTTTGACGGAGTACCATCAAGAACAACTACAACAAGGCAGGTAAATCATGGTACGGTAGCACCTGATATAAGTAATACATTAACAAGGGCAGGTCATGTATTCATAGGATGGTCTCCAAGTTTAAACGCTGTTACCGGGAATGTAACATATACGGCAAATTGGAGTATAGCTGATTATACAATAACATATAATGCAAATGGCGGTTTTTTCGATGGAGTAGCATTGAGGGCGACTACAATAAGAATTGCAAGTTGGGGTCAGATTCCGCAGGATATAAGGAATACGGTAACAAGAGAAGGTCATACATTTAGCCATTGGAGTCCTTCGTTAACTCCTGTAAACGGAAATACAACATATACTGCAAATTGGATACCAGACAGTTATAATATAACATTTAGGGATTGGGATGACCGACAGGTATCATCAAATACGGTAGATTTCGGTACGAATGTAAATTCACCTGCAGCACAGACAAGGGTTGGCAGAACATTTTTAAATTGGAGATCCGAATGCGGGGTAACAGTAGGTGCAAATCAGGTTGTAAATGTAAAAAGGGATATGGTGTTTATAGCACAGTATTCGGCAGAGTTAACATTTTGGGTAGAATTTAGAACATGGGATGGATCGATAATATCAACACAGAATGTATCATGGGGTGGTAATGCTATATTACCAATGAATCCAACAAGAGAAGGTTTTACCTTTGTAGCATGGGATAAGAGTAATATAAATATAATGGCAGATACGACTATAACAGCAACATTTAGAAGAAATGTACATACAGTGATAATAAAAGACTGGGATGGTAGGCAAATATTCAGTGAAGAAACTGAGTGGGCTAATAATGTAATAATGCCGAAAGAACAGGTAAGGGAAGGTCATACTTTTACAAACTTTAAATCTGAATGTGGAATAGAAGCAAATGCAAGACAAGCTGTAAATGTAAGAAAGAATTTGGTATTTACCGTGCAGTATGAAATAAGGAAAGTTACAGTAGAATTTAAAAACTGGAATGGAGAAGCAATAGGAGAGCCGCAAACGGTAAATTGGGGTGAAAATGTAGCGTTGCCGTTAAACCCGGCAAGGGAAGGTCATACGTTTGTAGCGTGGGATAAGAGTAATATAAATATAAAGGAAGATACGGTAATAACGGCTACATTCAGGATAAACTCACATACGGTAATCTTTTTGGAAGATGAAAATGCAGATGTAAGAGATTTAAGTGTAATGATGGTTCAGCCGCAATCAGGGGTAGGTAATATAATAGACGTAGACTGGGGCAGTTATATAACAATGCCGGAAGGCAATCCGAAAAAAGGCTTTACCTTCATAATATGGAAATCAGAATGCGGAATAGAAGCAAAGCCGGGAGATTCAATAAATATAAAGAATGATATGGTATTTGTGGCGCAGTATAGTAAGAATAAGCATGATTTTATCTTTGTAAATCATGATAACAGTGAATTTGCAAGAATACCGGCATATTTTGGAGATACGATACAGCCGCCCGGGACAAATCCGGTAAGGGAAGGACATATATTTGACGGATGGGACAGGCATCCTATCATAATGGTAGAAGATGAAAATACGATAGTAAGACCGAGATGGATAATACAGACATTTGAAGTAGTGTTTTTAAACTGGAACGGCAGTGAATTAAGTAAGCAGACAATAGAATTTGGTGGAACTGCTATAGCACCGCAAAATCCCTCAAGAAGCGGTTTTACATTTACGGGTTGGAGCAGGGCTTTGACTAATATAAGGGAGAATACGATTATAAACGCACAGTTTACGAGTAACCCTGTAACACAGCCTCCTGTAAATCAAACACCAAATCCACAGCCACAGCCGAGTCCTACAGTTCAACAGCCGGCACAGCCACCGAGAGTAAATCCAACGCCTATGCCTGCTGTAAGACCACCTGTGATAGAAATGGTAGAACGTCAGCCGGGAAACAGTATATTCCCGAGATTTTCAAGGGTTGTAAATATACCTCAGATAGAAGAGATATCGGATGATAATCCATTACCGTTAGTAGCGGAAATGCCGCCTATACGGCAATTTATGGGGGTAGCGGTGGAGGATCCGGATGTGCCGATATTCAGGTTTATGGGAAGGGATGTATATTTCTTTGCACCGATAAGTTTATCTTCATGGAGTTTGATAAATCTGATATTGTGTGCGGTAGGGGCGTTGCTTGCGGCAAAGACTATCTTGCCGGTGATAAATAAGCGGAAAGAAGAAGAGGATGAGGATCATCTGTTAATTGAGGATGAAGATGAAGAGTTAGAAAAAGCAGAGAAGCAGAAATGGCTTATCGGAGGGATCTCAGTAAGTATATTAGCGGTGGTATTATTTGCGGTAACGCAGGATTTAACAGGCTTAGTAGCATTATTTGATATGTGGACGATAGCGCATGTAGCGTTAGTAATAGCGCAGGTAGTATTATTTAAGTTATATAGTGCAAATCATAAAGAAGAAATATACAGTGATTTTGATGATGAAGATGATTTAGAAGATTTTGTGATATAAAAGATAGAATAAAGCAAATCCCACGGTTAATACTGTGGGATTTTTGCATGTTAAATATAAAAGGATGATGTAAGTTTCTGGCTGCTCGACGCAGCCGGGGCTGGTCGCAGACCGCCGGACTTTCAGTCCTCGTCTGCTCCTTAGTTGCGCAGAAAATATTAACGCTTCGCTTATAATATTTATCCGGCAACAATACTGTCTTCGTTAAGAGGAATTATATATTATTTAATTTTAGGTTGTTAACTTCTAGGTGTTATTCTTATTATTTGAGTTTCGTAAGCATCGTATAGAAGTGTTACGTCTTGCCTTTGGGTTGTTTTTTTGGGTGCGTTTTTCATTATTAATACTACGACACCATTTGGTTTTATGTCAATAATTTCAAATATATCTTTACCTTGACCTAATGTGATTTGCTTGTTCCCGCCATTCCAATTGTAATTAGTGAATCTAGGTGTAAGGGTAACTATACTACCGGGGTTTGCTATACTTATTCTACCTCTTTGAGATAAAGCTATCCTCGGTTCATCATTTGTAACACGTACTGTTAAAGTAGCCATTCTATTATTATTGGCATCCCTAAATACTGCTCTATAAGTACCATGTTGGGCATTTTCTTTAAGCGTTATTTTGGCTGTTCTTGAGCCTTTTTCCCAATTAATAATAATATGGTCACTTGCATTTACTCCTCTATTTTCTAAATACTCCCAGCTAAAGTTATTTAAGTCACTGTCTATTATAGTTGGATTTATATTTACTATCGCATTATTTTCTTTTGTAGTATTAGCTGTATTACTTAATGTGACAGAGGTTCTTGATAATCTTACAGAATTATTTGCAGGTACCCTTCTTACATTAAGGTTTAGGAATATTTTATTATTCATTCCTTCAAGTGATACTTCAAGCCTTAGCCTTATATTTCTAGGCACATTTCCGTCGCCTGTATAAGTTAAGTGAAATGAGCCATCAGGAGTAACATCGTTAATAGTATACAAATGACTGTCGTTTTTGGTATTTGGTACAATTCTTATATCCCCTATTATTCTGTTGCTATTAACTTGCAATGTGGCTTCTTTATTCATTGTTACTGTAGAAGGGTTTAATCTTGTTGTGGGTTTTGTAGAAGTAGATCTTGTTACTCTTATAGTTAAATCATTTGTAGTAATATGTGTATTATCACAATATGTAGTTATTTCCAGTTTAGTTCTTAAAGATGTTATTATATCAACATTTAATAAACGATTTGTAGGAGTTATTTCAATCAATCCGTCATTAATTACTTTTATACTAAAGTGGCTACGCGCATTTCCTGAAAACCTTGCAGATTTAACAATATTATTTTCGTTTGGGTTAAAGTCGCCTTTTACATTTAATTGTATTGGTATTCGTGCAAGTGCTGTTTTTCTTGCATTAATTGTTGTGTTGGTTTGATTTAATGCTATGCTTTGTATATTAAATGTAAATTGTGCCGTTGTTACAAAATCTGAACGTACATTAGTTATAGGTGTACACCATCCTGTAAAAGTTATACCATCTCTTGTCGCTGTTGGAGCATCTGTTATAGCAGTACCCCAATCTACTGTACGGGTACCTAATACTTCACCATCCCAATTTTTAAATACTACAGTATGTCTGTTTATACTAAACTGTGCTGTAGTTATAAAGTTTTCTCTTATATTAGTAAATGTATCTCTGTTCCACCCAATAAAAGTATGCCCTTCCCTTGTGGCTGTAGGAATATTTATTATATCCCTTCCTCGACCTAGAGTTATTTCATCAATGATTTTACCATCCCAATTCTTAAACGTTACTGTATATTGTTCAACAAACTGCGCCATGTAAGATGGGGGAATTCCGACCTTTTTACCACCCATTTCTGCTTTACCTAATAAATATAATTTATATACATCCATACCCCATAACGGATTTGTTTCTTTCATAGAATAATAAGCTGTAACATCGTGCAATTCCGCCCCGACCTCATTCAGCATTTGCTGTTCAATAGTATGAATGAATTCATGAAAATAATTACTCATAATTGTATTCCAAATAACATCTGAAGTATTTAATAAATTTTCAAGCGGTTCACCATTAACAACAAAACTGTTTAAAAAAGATTCCAAATGTATGGCTGCATATCTAGCAACGGCAGTTCCGCCAGTACTATGTAAAACTTCTTCTGTATCTTTCATGTAAAATGAAGTAACAATGCTGTCGTATTTATTTCTTTCTTCGCTAGTAATTTCAGGAATTTTGTCAGCCAAAATAAAATGTGTCAATCTGCCCGAAGTTAATCCAGTTATAAAACTATCATTACCAAGCGGATTTCTTGTAAAGTATATATCTATCTCAAAATCTACAGAATCTCCAAACCATTCACTTAAATACTGTAAAAATATAACAGGAACTAGTTCGCATATTTCCTTTTCTGTTTTTGACAAAGTATGATTTACATGATGACATTTACCATCATTTCCGTATAAAACTGCATCAATTGTTGTTACAAAAACAAAAAGAATTCTATAAGGATTTACAGAATCACTTCCACCTAAACTTGTAAAAAAATGTTCATCTATTGCTAAATTTTCAAATAAATCATTTATATCAATATCTGCATCCAGATCAACAGTTATTTCATTACTGTTTTTATCATCCAGATCAATAGTTATTTCATCACCAATTTCATCATCTAAATCTACAACTATTTCATCAATTATTGTATTATCAAGAACTACATCCATTTCATCAATAATTTTATCATCCGGATTTTCAGATATTGACGCATTTACTCTGAATGGTATTATTATTGTAGAAAACAACGTAAGCAAAACGACTATTGACAATATTCTTTTTACATTAAAATTAATCTTAATTTTTGCCATTTATATAAAAATCCTCTATTACGTATGTCAACTATTTAGTTATGCTCCGATGAAGTATTATTTCTACATATTTTATTATCATTAATAGTTTTGTATATAACGTTTGCACTACAAATAATACTATAACTCAAAAGAGATGTAAAATCAACTCAAAATGATTCTATTTTGCGACTTTTTTATTATATATTATCAAAAAACACAGTTAGTGTTAATTAATTCGTGATATACTCTCTTTATTTGAAAGGGATATATTATTATGCGAACAGAACAAGAAATTAGAAAAACCGTTGAGAACCTCATAGATACGGAAAATCAATTTGACCGCAAGCATTTATACCGCTTGCGGTTGTTTTTCTTGCCCATTGAATTCTATTCCGATTTGAAAGGAAAGTGATAGATTTGGCTGCTCGACGCAGCCGGGGCTGGTCGCAGACCGCCGAACTTCAAAGAAGTTCTCGTCTGCTCCTTAGTTGCACAGATAAATATTAACGCTTTGCTTATGATATTTGTCTTGCAACAAAACCCCTCCGGTGAGATTTCAACGGAGGGTGGGGGGCGCGGGCTTGCTTAAGCAATGGGGCGTAGAAAAGTGGGGCAAAGTTCTACAGAATCTTAAGAAATTGGGTACCTTAAAATTAACTGTCATCATAATGACTTCCGCATTGTGTAATAACAATTTGATTATTTTCTATTTTATAAACAATGCGGTTAGCTTCATCAATACGTCTGCTCCAATATCCCTGCATATTGCCTTTTAAGGGTTCAGGCTTACCGATACCGGAAAAAGGATTGCGGTCTATGTCTTTTATAATAGAATTGATTCGTTTAAGAGTTTTTTATCTTCTGTCTGCCAATAAACATAATCAGCCCAAGCAATATCTGTCCACGCTTTTTGCATAATTAATCTACCTCAATTAATTCATGTATCGTCAACTTGCCGGCTTCGGCTTCCTCAATAGAACGAGCAAGACGGGATTGGTTTTTTTCGCTATAAAAAGGATCATAAATTTCAAAAGGGATTTTTCCTTGACGTAAAGCTTGGCGAGCAAATATGTTAAATGCCGTAGATAGGTTCATGCCAAAATCATTAAACATTTGTTCGGCTTGCTCTTTTACCTCTCTGTCGAGCCTTATAGTAACATTGATCGTATTAGACATTAAAGACACCTCCATAAATATTGATTTTCATTATAACATAAAAAGGCGTGCAAATCAAGTGAATTGCACGCCTTTTTATGTTATCTATTATCATCTAATAGTTTTTTCCTATAAACATCTATACTTTTTGAATATGGCAAGTCTTTATTATGTTTTATGTCCATCAGCCAATTCATGAATCCATGTTTTGAAAGAGATTCACTTGCATTCATTACATCATATAGTATTCGATTAAACCATTCTCCTTTACCTTTTGGATTTACAGTGATTGATGTAACAATGTCATCATCATGTTTACTTTCTAAATTTATTTCTCCATAAACGATTATTAAATCAAATAAAAATGATAAAATTTTATCTGCATTATCTAAATAAGATGGAAGCAAAAAAGATACATCTATATCTAGTGCATCAGCTATTTTATTTAATTGTCGCTCACGGGGAATTCTTGTACCATATTCATACATTTGCAATTGAGCAACATTTATTTTTGCTTTTTCCGATAATGTTTTTTGGGTATAACCTCTTATACTTCTAATTTTCCTGATTCGTGAAGCAGTAGTATCTCTTTCAGTAATATTTCTCATTTTATCTCCTGATAATAGTAAAATATTATTTGCAGTTAATAAAATAAATAATATCATAATAAATGGTAAAAATAAACAAGTATATTATATAAAATGTAGAACTATATTTTATTTCCATATAAATGTTTGACAACTATTTTGCTTGTGTGTTATTATGTATAAGAGCACAAACAAAATAGTGGCTTTTTATGAAAGTGAGGATTGATTAATATGGGTAACTATTTCAGAACAAGCAATAATCCAAAAGATAAAGAATGCTTAACTTATTCTGTTGAAGAAACAGGAGTTATATTAGGTGTGGGAAGGTCAGTTGCGTATAAGCTTGCAAACGATGCTCTCGCAAATGGCAAGCCATATAGAGCATTCCGTATCGGTAGTTCAATCAAGATTCCAAAGAAATCATTTCATGAATATCTGGAATCTCTCGGAGCATAGGAGTGTTATTGTATTGGGAGCATCTATTCAGGTAAGAAAACTAAAGACAAAGATAAAGATTTATATCGCATATGATATTTACGAAAACGGTAAGCGGAAACAGAAAGAAGTAGTTTGCGATAGTTATGAAGAAGCGGAAAGATTGCTCCCTGACGTTTTAGAAGCTTCAAAGCTGGGTGTTGTGTTTGCAAAGCCACCAAAACCGGAAGTATATAAATCTCCGTATATAAAAGCGTCAACACAATCAGAAGATATAAATATAACCGTTTCCGAATTGTTGGACAAGTATGTAGAAATGAAATGTGCGAAGAACTGGGAAGCTGGCACTAAACAAATCAGTGACAATATAATCAAGCATTATATAAACCCATTCATAGGTAACGCTAAGGTCGCTGGTATGACCCCAAAGTTTATTCAGGAATATATAAGTGATCTACCAAACCATCCGGCAGCTCCGGGGGCACATAAGAATAAAAATGGAACAAATAAGCGAATAAGTGCCAGGACTGTTAAAGAAGTGATGAAAATACTCCGACCTGCATTTGGATATGCATCAACAATACTCGGCGTAATTCCATATAATCCAACATATGACGTTAGTTTGCCTGATGAGGAAGAATTTGAAAGGGAACAGTGGTCTGAACAAGAGGTAGACTATGCACTGAAAAGATGTTCTGATCATATGCTCAAAGCTTCTATAGTTATTGAATATTTTGGAACTTTGCGTACAGGAGAAGGCTGTGCATTAACGTTAGATTGTATACATGTTACAGATGAAGATCTTAAAAGTGGAGCAGCAAGAATTCATATAAACAAAACACTTAGAAGATTAAATAAAAAAGATTTAGATGATACCAGAAGCAGGGGCATTTTATATGTATTTCCAAATCCGGATAATACAAAAGATGTGAAGACAACAATAGTTATTAAAAAGCCAAAAACAAAAAAAAGCATACGTGATATATATATGCCGGAAACAGCGGCAATAGTGATTTCAGATTATATAAAATATCGCAATGAACAACTTGGAGAAGCAATTGAAGCAGGTGTTTACAAACAATATGGGGGATATGATTTTCTTTTTACTCAAATGAATGGTAGACCCTATGAGGTCAAAGAACTGCGAAAAAGATTCAAAAAGTTTATTAAAGATAACGGGTTACGACCTGTAGACTTCTATTCATTACGTCATTCCGGTTCGACTTCAAAACTAAGGGTTTCTAAAGGTGATGTAAAAGCAGTACAAGGTGATACAGGTCATGCGACAGCAAATACATTATTAAAGGTTTATGCCTCTATCGTTGACGAAGACCGTAAAAACATAGCAACTTTTATGGAAAAGAAACATTTTGGGGAAAATAAAGAAACAGAAGATGATTAAATAGATTTATAAAACAAAATAATACTGTAGGAACATTAAAATCAGTTGGCAGATTTGTTGGCAGATTTGTAAAAAGTCAAAACAATTGAATAATCATTATGAGCTATTTAACGACAGTAAAAAACCTCGCAGCCATTGTGACCACAAGGTTTACGGAGTGGTGGGCGATAACGGACTCGAACCATCGACCTCTCGCGTGTGAGGTATCATGTTCTGGAACACCACCATATACAAAATCCTCTTTGTTTACAATGGTTCAAGCGACCATTACGCACAGTGAGCAATTACATTTGTACCCGGATTTGTACCCGAAAAGGTTTTGATAATATCCTTTGAAAGCTCTTGAGGCGTGTTCCGGGTAACGTGTGTATATATCTTTAAAGTCATTGTAACATCTTTATGACCTAAAAGGTATTGTATTTTTTTGATATCCATTCCTGAGTGACATAATTCAGTCGCGTAGGTATGCCGGAGAAGGTGCGGAGCTACATAAAAATCAACCAATGCCGGAAGTTTTATTTTTTCCATGATCGGCTTGCCGATATCATCTTTCATAGTCTTTCCGGTTTTATCTTTTTTGACTACCCTACTTTTAGGACCGGTAACGATTTCCCACATTCTGCGGAAAGCGACCTCGCTCATTGCACCGTTTGAAGTTATAGCCGGAATAACAAGATCACTTTTAGCTTCATTGCGCTTTTCTTTTAGCACGTCCGACAAAACCGGCGGGATCGGTATACTTCTATAAGCGGCATCAGTCTTTAGATACGGTGTAAAGTTCGGTTGACCATTTTCAAAAGTAACAGCATTTTTTATGTCAATGTATGGGTATTCACAATCAAGGTGAACATCTTCCCATAAAAGACCTAACGCCTCTTCTCTTCTCAATCCGGCATAAAGGCATAATAGTACAAAAACCTCGCTGCGCGAACCTTTTATTGCTATTGTGAGATCATATTGTTGCTGTTTGGTTAATGGTACTTTCTTTTTCACTTCTTTACCTCCGGGTTTTATATTTATACATGGATTGCGAGCTATCAAGCCGTTCTCGATTGCCGTTTTCATGATCTGCTTTAATGTTCCCAAAATTTTAGATTGCATTGATTTTGAAAGCTCTGATTTTTCTGCAAGTAGTTTCTGTATATGAAGAGGTTTTATATCTGCGAGCTTTTCATTTTTGAAGTAAGGTAAAATATGTACTGATAACGCATTGTCATATACATTTATACTGTTATGCCGGAGATTTGATATTTTCACCTTATACCATTGTGTAGAAAAATCTGCGAGTGTGGTTTGGTCACCCAAAACCATACCGGCATCCATAAGCCGCTCATATTCTCTTATTTGTTCCCTTACCTCTTCCTGAGTATCTCCGAAAAAAGGTTTTCCATATTTCCGCTTGCGCCATTTGTTGCGGGATTTATCCCAATACATTTCAGCGCGGGCGGTTTTTTTCTTTGGCATAATTATCTACTCACCACCGGAATTAAAATGTATACATTTTCTTATCGTTTCAGGATCGCGGATATATTTATAAATATATAATCCGGTTACTGTACGAACCTCAATCTTACCATAATTTAAAATTCTACCCATCAGGCTACGCTTTATATCTATATTATCTACCTTATCGCGGGCTGCATTTAATTCATGTGTGCGGATCATTCCGGTCCGACCGATAAACCGCTTATCAGTAATTACGAAATCAGTAAAGAGAAACGCCGGAAGTCTTGCAAGGATAAATAATAATAATGGCACAATAGCAAATATAATTATCAATACCCTATCATTAACCGCATCATCTACGAGTAGCATTGTCATAGCAAGCAAAAACCATATCACAGTAAAAACATTCAATAACATAATCCAGTGTAGCTTTGAGTCATGTAAAACCTTTTCATTTGAATTTAAAGATTTTTTGGTTTTTATAGTCACAGCAAAACCCTCCAGATTGCCGCCGTAAGGCGGTTATTTTTTTCGTCTTAACTCTTTTGCAATCCCGATAACATCAACCGGCTTTTCAATGATTTCATCATTTGTATAAAAAACCGGATCATGTTTCGTTATGTTTAACGGCTGCAAGTATACACCGTTTTCTTTCCTTATGACCTTTTTAAAAGTTGCGTGATCTCCATTTACGATTACAGCACATTCATCACCGGAATCACATGTTTGCGCTTTTAAGAAGATAACAACATCACCCTCAATGTAATCCGGCTCCATACTATCACCGGATATTTTCAAGGCAAAATATTCTTTACTACCCGCCGTCATTTCTGCGGGTATCTCTTCATAATCGAGTATATCTTCAATGGCTTCCATAGGAATACCGGCGGGGATTGTGCCATATACAGGAATGCGAACACTATCTATGCGCCTCGGATCATTTGTAATGCTGTGAATATAATCGGTACTAACTTGGTAAAAATCCGCTAACGTGCTTATGGTTTCCGGACTTGGTGTTCTTAAACCGGATTCATAATATCCATACCCTTCCGGTGACATATTCAGAACATCGGAAACAGCTTTTTTTGTTAATCCTTTAGATTTTCTAAGCTCTCTAAGTCTATCTTTTAGCATAATGAAACCGTCCTTTTTCACATAATATCATAACAATTTGTTATGTCAATATACTATAACATATTGTTAGGTTTTTGAAAATATATTATAAATATTTAAAATTTGCTATTGACAAAGCTAACATATTGTTTTATCATGGTGCTAACAATATGTTAGGTGGTGCAAAATGAGGACTTGGTTAAAAGAGGCACGTAAAGAAAAAAAGCTCACTCAGCTAGAATTAGCGCAAGCTGTAGGGGTAACAGAACAATACATCTACTATATAGAGTCTGGAGATCGAACACCATCGGTTGAAATAGCAAAAAATATAGCCAATGTGTTAGGTTTTGATTGGACTTTATTTTT
>Ga0209737_10001650_pt1 | contig 15875 bp, 16 predicted proteins | sample TergutCu122P3_FD_187284 | JGI IMG/M metagenome (GOLD analysis project Ga0209737, IMG submission 187284) | Cubitermes ugandensis P3 segment gut microbial communities from Kakamega Forest, Kenya - Cu122 P3 (SPAdes) (version 2) | ecosystem: Host-associated > Arthropoda: Insects > Digestive system...
TGCTTTTTTATTAAAATCCTTTTTAATCTTATCCTGCAGGCTAGTGAGGTGATACAGCCAGCTGCTGTCGGTCACCTCTACCCAAAGAGTTTTGTCCTTAATAACCAATGGGCGGGTGTAGCGGCTAATATGACTTCCAACTATTTGAGGCCATAGTGACAACCATTTCCTCGCTTTTAGTTGATCATGTAATCCTATTCTTTGAAAATAAGCATCCAGGGCATTTTCAAGTCTTTTCATTTTTTTTGTGTGTTCACTCTGCCTTTCCTGCCCTTACGTCAAAAAGTGAATATGACTGCCTATACAGATTTTTTTCCAGAGATTCATAGTAAGGCATAGTAAGAAAAACCTGCTCTGCTTCACTAAACAGCGCAAAAGATTGTCTTCTTCTTTTTTCATCCAATTCCGAAAAAATATCATCGAGAATAAAGATAGGCTTTTCATAATTGCGGCTGTAAAACTGTATTTGCGCCGCTTTTAGACATATAATAGTGCTTCTTTGCTGTCCGTGGGAGGCAAATCTCTTGCTTTCTTTACCTCCCAACAAAAAAATAAAATCATCCTTGTGAACACCGACAAGGCTGAACCCTCTTTCTGCTTCTTCTTTCTCTGCTTTTTCCAGTTGCAACTGCATTTCTCTTTCAATTTCCCCAAGTGCATTAGTAGCAAAAGATCTTTCCAGAATCCCCGGTTTGTATTCCAAACTCATCTCTCTTATTTCTGTGTTCAAATTCTGCTCATTTTCATTCTCATTTATTTTATCATTTAAACTTTCATTCCATACATCTTTAGTGAAAAGTTTGGCAAAGTTATCTGAGGCAAGCTTTCCCCATGTAGATATTAATCTTGCTCTTTGCTGAAATATTCTGCTTCCATAATAAACTATCTGCTTATTCCATGGAATGAGCAATTCCTTATTTAAAATACTTTTTCTGATCTTACTTATTTTAAGTAAACTGTTCTTTTGTTTTAAGGCTCTTTTATAGCGCAGAAGACATTCCCTATAAAATGAACTTAATTGGCTAATCTCTCTGTCTAAAAAACTTCTACGCTCCTCTGGTCCGCGCCTTATTAGATCAAGATCTTCAGGAACAAAAAAAACCAATGGACATAAATTAATATTTATTCCTTTTTTTAAAACATTTCCATTAATTTTAATTATTTTTCTATTATTTTGTGCTTCATAACCAATTTCTATTTTATTATTTTTATTTTCAAAGCAAACATTGCCTTGTAAATAATAATATGGTTTGTCCCATTGTATAAGATCATTTTCCTTTGTGGTGCGAAATGATCTACCCAGACATAAATAATATATAGCTTCTAAAAGGTTACTTTTTCCTTGTCCGTTAGCTCCCTTTATTATTGTAACTCCTTTATTAAAATGAAGAGTTTCTTTGCTATAATTGCGAAAATTGACTAATTGTAAATCCTTTATGTGCATTAAAATATAATCCCCTTACTCTGTCCTTATAGGCAAAGCCAGATAGCGGTATTTTTTATTTGCTTCTTCATTCTCTTCACTAAAGACGCAAGGGCCGAGTGATCCATTGAATTTAATATTAACTACAGAATTTTCTAAATATCTCATAGGTTCCAAAATAAATCGAGCATTTACATATATTTCAGCAAGATCTTCTCCTTCTTTGCTTTCTAATGCAAGTTCTTCATCCATACGCCCCAGTTCCGAAACTGCTCTGATTTTTAAAGTTTCCCCATCTATCTGTAAAGAAATCATCTGATTGATCCCCTGTGACAATAAAAGCGCCCTCTGGATCATTCTTTCAAACATGGATTTACTTAAAGTAATAGATGTTTCAAAAGATGGGGGAAAGACATTTCTAAAATCAGGATATTTATCCTCTAAAAGCCTGCTGCTAAAATTAAAATTTTTGTAAATAATAATAAGCTCTCTTTCTTTAAAATAACACTTAATATCAGATTCATCGTCATCAATAGCCCTTAAAATTTCCAATAAAATCTTGCCCGGCAAGAGTAAGCGGAAAGGACGTATCTTTTCTTCGCCAATATATTTTTTTTCAAATTGAGCCAATCTATAAGTATCAGTGGCCATAGTAGAGAGTATCTGCTCACTTTTCTCATTTTCTTCAGTCATCTCCGTCAATATTCCCTTAAAGACGGGTTTTCCTTCATCCTGAGATATAGCAAATGCAACTCCTTTAAAAAATTCCTTAAACTCTTTAGCTGAAAAACTCAGACATGACCATTCTTTCCAGTCTTCTTCATCTGACATATCCGGATACTCTTCCGGTTCCATGCCATACAAATGAAATTTTGCTTGACCGCTGGTTATGTTCAGTCTATAAGTATTGGCTTCCATTTTTAGTTCAACTTTTTCTAAAGGTAATTGTCTTAATATTTCAATAATTTTTTCATGGATGACCAGACTACCTGTTTCTATTATTTCTATATCATTTTCTGTTTGCGGATCCACCGTTGCCTTGATAGCCAGTTCAAGATTATTAGCTATAATAATAAATTTGTCTTTAGTAGCTTTTAGAAAAATACCTTTCAATACACTCATAGGAGTTTTTGATGGAATTGCTTTACTGACAATAGTAAAATATTCTATTAATTTATTTTTAGGAAAAACAACATGCATATATATTCCTCCTTCATAATTTATTTTAACAGACAAGTTTCAACAATACTCTATTATCAGCTTAAATATATATTAAAACAGTAGTAGTAATAGATGATGTTTATATTGTTAAAAAAAAATAGCAAGCACGATAAATGAGGTATTGAGAGGACATATTAAATGTTTAAAAGTAACTAAAATTAATAACAGTAATAACAGTAGTATATATTTATAAACAAAAAAGCAAGTTATCCACATCATAATAAACTATAAGTAACATAATTGCTAACACTTTAAATTTGAATCAGTAAAAAAATAAAAGGTTTTTAATGTCATTAATAGTCTTTTTTAAGTTTTCGTCATTTTTAAGATCTGATTGAACTTTTTTATGAGCATAAATAACAGTGGAATGGTCTTTGCCTCCAAGTTCTTCGCCAATTTTAAGAAGCGGCATATCAGTTAGTTCCCGGCAGAGATACATGGCAATTTGCCGAGGGAGAGATATGTTCTGGGTTCTTTTTTTAGATTTAATATCCTCTGTATTTATTTTAAAATAATTTGATGTTGTAAAAATAATTTTATCGAGAGAAATATTCTTTTGTTTATTAGAAGAAAAAAAGTCTTTTAAGGCTTCTTCTGCAAGAGCAATATTTATCTGCTTTTCTTCCAGGGAACTGAAGGCAATAATACGAATGAGAGCGCCTTCAAGTTCTCTTATATTTTTTTCTATTTTTTGGGCAATAAAAAGCATAACTTCATCCGGCACTATAATATCTTCCTGAATGCTTTTTTTACGTAAGATGGCTATTCTTGTTTCCAAATCCGGAGGTTGAATATCTGTAATAAGACCCCATTCAAAACGGGAGCGCAACCTGTCTTCCAATGTAGGGATCTCCTTAGGAGGTCTGTCGCTGGAGATAACTATTTGCTTATTGTTTTCATGCAGGGCATTAAAAGTATGAAAGAATTCCTCCTGAGTCTGCTCTTTACTGGCCAGAAACTGAATATCATCAATAAGGAGGACGTCAATGTTTCTGTATTTATTGCGAAAGTCGACAGTTTTATTATCTCTAATGGCATTTATAAAATGATTGGTAAACTTTTCAGAGGAAAGATAAGTCACCTTTTCGCTTATATTATTGGATATTACATAATGCCCGATGGCATGCATAAGATGAGTCTTACCAAGCCCCACGCCTCCGTAAATAAATAAAGGATTGTAGGCTTTAGAAGGAAATTCAGAGACAGCCAAGGAGGCTGCATGTGCCAACCTGTTACTGCCGCCTATAACAAAGCTCTCAAATGTATATTTAGGATTGAGCCATTGGCAGACACTGGCAAGATCTTTCATTTCCGAAAAATCTTTTGTTAGTTGACTGTAAAACTTTAAAGAATTGTAATTATCCGGCAAATATTCCTTTTTCTCTTCCTCCAACTCATTTTTCTGTGGCGAAACAAAATGCACTTTGAGATTATCGGGATTTATTTTTTGCAAAGCACGATATATAATATCTTGGTAATGACTTAAAATCCAATTTTTTGTAAAATCATTAGGAACCTCAACAACGATGTTTTCGCCTTTTAAGGCTATAGGTCTTGTTGCTTTGAGCCATGTTTCAAAACTGGGCTTTCCTATATCTCTTTCCATTTCTGCAAGAAAAGATCGCCATATTTCACTTAGTAATGCGTTTTGGTCGTGCATGATAAAGACATACCTCCAAAGAAAGTTATTAACAATAAAAAAGAAGTTATCCACAAAAAATGTTAGTAAGCCATTAAAAACAGCTATTTATGACGTTATAAAGATAATAACAATAAAAAGTCTAACCTGCAAGAATGAAAAATGTTAGTAATTTTGAATATGTGCTATGGTATGCTATGTTATTCTAATGTATACTAAGTTATACTAAGTATTAAAATATATATGAACAGTCTATGGAGAATTGTTGACATGGTTTAAGCAGATGCGATATAATCAAAGTCAGACCATTAAAATAGAGCAATTCTAATATTATTATAAAAAAGAGAGGTTAACAGCAATGAAGAGGACGTATCAACCTAAGAAAAGGAAAAGGCAGCGTGTTCACGGGTTTAGAAAGAGGATGAGCACACTCTCCGGAAGAAAAGTACTAAAAAGGAGAAGAAGAAAGGCCAGAGCCGTATTATCTGCTTAATATTTAAGCAGATGTGCGGTATTATTCAGTAAAGGGTATGTATGCAAAGAAGTTTGAGAATGTAGAGAAGCTAAAGGAATGCAAACCAGAAGGCTTGAAGTTAGACAGTCTTAAAAAGAATTACCAGTTTCAGAAAGTGTATAAGCATGGAAAATCAGTGGCGTCTAAAACAATAATTCTTTATTTTAAAAGAAACGGAACAAGGCAGCTTAATTTGGGGATATCCATCAGTAAAAAAATAGGTAACAGCGTTCAGAGGCACAGATTAAAAAGAATTTACAAAGAAGCTTTCAGACAGCTTAGGGAAAAAATAAAAGATGGTTATGATTTTATTATTGTAGCCAGAAAAGGGACGGCTAAGACTACATACCATGAGGCAGTGGAAGAGCTAACAAAGACTTTTAATAGAGGAAAAATAATTAAATGAAAAAAATACTTTTAGCGCTAATAAAAATATATATTAATTATGTTTCTCCTTTGTTTCCTCCACGATGTAGGTTCTATCCTTCATGTTCCAACTATGGCTTTGAAGCCGTACAGACTCATGGTGCAATAAAGGGTACATATTTAACGCTCAGACGAATTTTACGCTGTCATCCCTTTAATAACGGGGGATATGATCCCGTGCCTAAGCCAAAGTAAGATTAAAAAAGAAAAGGGGATGGAGAATGATCCAGGCTCTCTCCGATATTGTTAATCAGGTATTAACCTTCTTTTATGGTTTGGTTAATAATTATGGATTAGCAATTATCATGCTGACTATCTCAGTAAATATTATCACTTATCCGCTTACCAGAAAGCAGCTGCAGTCATCTAAAAAACTGCAGGAGATTCAACCGGAACTAAATAGAATTAAGCAGAAATTCAAAAACGACAAAGAACAATTGAACAAGGCAACCATGGAATTTATGAGCAAAAACAAAGTTAATCCCTTAGGAGGTTGCCTCCCATTATTAGTTCAGTTTCCTATTCTTATTGCAGTCTTTCAGCTCTTAAGAAATCAGGAAATGATCCGTAGTTCAATTGAGGCTATGAATATGGTCTTCAGTCCATATTTCATAAACTGGAATCTTACTCTGCCGGATCCTTATTATATTTTACCTATCATGGCGGCAGGCACGACTTTCTTCCAGCAGCGTATGATGTTAACGGATCCAAATCAGAAAATGCTTATGTATATTTTCCCTGTGATGATTCTCTTTATCAGCGTCAGTTTGCCGGCGGGGTTAATTCTATACTGGTTTACAAACTCGCTGATTTCCATAGGCAATTATACATTGATGAAGAGGGAATCTAATCCCTTCACAGAATTGGCCTCAAAGTTTAAGCAAGACAAAGAGCAAGACAAAGAGCAAGACAGAGCACAGGATGAGGATACAAAAATAACAGAGGACAAACCTGCAGCAGAAATAAACAAGAGTAAGAATAAAAATAGAAATAAGAAAGAAGAAGCTGTTGCAGAAGTAAAGAAAGAAGTATTAGAGGTAGAGATAGAGGAACCTGAAGAAGAGTATTACATAGAAACAAATAAAAAGAATAGAAATAAAGATAATATAGAAAGATTTGACAGAAATCGTGCTCTAACAGATCAACAAAAATCGAAGATAAAAAAAGCATCTGATAAAGGCCCAAAAAAGAAAAACATAAAAGCAAAAAAGAAAGGGGCTGACAAAGAATAAATGACATCGGTGGAAGTCAGCGCTAAAACAGTCGAGGAAGCGCTTGCCGAAGGACTAAAGATGTTAGGGGTCAAGAAGAATAATGTAAAGGTTGAAGTCATTACCGAACCGTCTCAAGGGTTTCTAAAAATATTTGGCGCCAGTGTGGCAAAAATAAAAGTCATAGTTATAAACGAGCCCGGAGATTATGTTAAAGACTTTTTATCTAACATCCTGCAGCTTATCGGCATAAAAGGGGAAGTGATTATTAACAAAGAGGATGAAGAAAACATTTATATAGAGATAAAAGGGGAAAAGCTAGGGTTGCTCATAGGCAAACACGGTAATACTCTCAATGATTTGCAATATCTGACCAATGTGATGCTGCACAGACAATTCGAGTCGATCAAAAAGCGTGTCATTATTGACATGGAAAACTATCGTTACAAAAGAAAAAAAACATTGGAAAAACTAGCCATGAACCTGGCTTATAAAGCACTGAAAATAAAGAAAGAAATAAACTTAGAACCGATGACGCCTAATGAAAGAAGGATCATACACCTGGCTCTAAAAAGCAATAAAGATGTGACGACTTATAGCAAAGGAGAAGAGCCTTATCGAAAAGTTGTTATAGCTCCACGATAATGAGTTCTTTGAAAATTAAAAAGCCGTCCCGGCTCTTCTCCGGGCGGTTTTATTTTTTAAGCAAATAAATAAAATTTAATTTGAACACTATAACTATTTCCCTAATTATTTCCCGGGAAATAGTTATGCAGGAAAGGGCTGCCACTGAATTTTGAAGGGATGGATATATTAAGGAGATGAAATCAGATACAATAGCGGCGATCTCCACCCCGCCTGGAGAAGGCGCCATAGGAATAATAAGATTGAGCGGTTCTGATTCATTGCCGCTGGCCTTGTCAATATTCAGGGCGGGGCTCAAGAATAAGAAAAAAGAAGGCGGCAATACCCCGGGCGGCGGGAAGGATGTAGGGGGCGACGTTGTTCTGAGACCGCGGCGGCTGACATATGGACATATCGTGGATGCAGGAGAAGGGATAATAGATGAAGTGTTAATCTGTTATCATCCGGCCCCCCATACATACACCAGAGAAGATATAGTGGAGATAAACACCCATGGAGGGATGCTCCTTTTAAAAGAGATACTGAAGCTTTTGCTGCAAAAAGGCGCCAGGGCGGCAGAACCCGGAGAATTTACCAGACGAGCTTATCAAAACGGGCGGATTGATCTGCTCCAGGCAGAGAGTATATTGTCCATAATTGAAGCAAAGAGCCTTCAGGCGCTAAAAGCATCTCAGCGCAGCTTGAACGGTTTGCTTTCAGCAGAGGTAGTCGCTCTCAAGGAGAGCCTGTATACTGTCTTGGCAGAGATAGAGGTTTATTTAGACTTTCTGCACAATGATCATGATCCGGAGGATGAGACTGTCTCCGAGCAAATGATTCTGCAGAACATTAAAAGACTTGTTCATCATATGAATCAGTTTGAAGAGAGGAGCAGGAAGGGCCGGTTGTGGCAGCATGGTCTAAGGGTTGTTATAACAGGAAGACCTAATGTTGGGAAATCCTCGCTATATAATTTTATGTTGGGAGAAGAGAGGGCTATTGTTACGGATATACCCGGGACGACGAGAGATCTCTTGTCGGAGCAGATTAGCATTAACGGTTTGTCTTTGAGGATAATAGATACTGCCGGCATCCATAAAGATGGAAGAAAAGATCCGGTGGAAAAGATAGGCGTTTCTTATTCTCTGAAAGCCATAGAGGAGGCGGATCTGATTATCTTTATGCTGGATGCCTCCGACGGAATTACGGATAAAGATCTCTGGATCTATAATAATTATCTGAATGATATTGAAAAGCCACTCTTATTTCTTGCCAATAAGACAGACCTGGGAGATAAAATATATGAAGAAGAATTTAGCAGCGTTTTTACCGAGGAGCCTTTGCTGAAGATGTCATTGGTTACCAAAGAAGGGGCGCAGGACATTTTTAGAGCTTTGGAAGAAAAGTTTTACCAAGCGGCTGCAGGAAGCCGCGGGGAAGAAAATATGATAGTCTTACAGATAAGAGAAGAAGCGCTTATCTCAAGAGCGAAAGGCTTTTTGCAGAACGCTCTAAGGGCTTTAGAAGAGACTACGCCTCTGGATTTAATAACCATCGACTTGCGGTTGGCGGAAGAAGCTTTGGTGGAGTTGCTGGGAGAAGAGATAAGAGAGGATTTACTGGATGAAATATTCGGGCGTTTCTGTATTGGGAAATAGATGGAGATTGTTTCTATATAGGAAGTCGCTGAAGGCGGGGTGTTTGCTGTGGATACAGAGATAATCCTTAAAGCGGCGGCGGATTATGACATTATCTTGACGGAGAAACAGGGGCTTCTTTTTGGGAAGTATTTCTATATATTGGAGAGCTACAACAAGAGATATAACCTCACCCGTATTACAGAAGAGGTCCAGGTTTTGGAGGAGCATTTTCTTGATCCTCTCCTTGTCTTCACCAAAGGGGCGGAGCAGGGAGGGGAGGAGTTGCTGGATCTGGGGACAGGGGCCGGTTTCCCCGGTATACCTTTAAAGATTTTTATACCGGAGCTGGAGCTGACCCTGCTGGATTCTTCCCGCAAGAAAATTATGTTTTTAGAAGCTCTGCTGCGGGAATTGAGCCTGAAGAAGGCAGCGACCCTGCAGATGAGGGGAGAGGATTACGGGCAGGGCAGGGGAAGAGGACGCCACCAGTGGATTACAGCCCGGGCTTTTGCTCCTCTGAACGTTGCTCTGGAGATAGCACTTCCCCTCTTAAAAATAGACGGTGTCTTTTGGGCTTTCAAGGGGCCTAATTATAAACAAGAACTGAGCGAAGCAGAGGTGATCTTGCTAAGATGCGGAGGGCGTCTCGAAGAAATATTCTCTTATACGCTAGCCGGAGCGCAAAAAGAAAGAGCTCTACTGGTTTTTAGAAAAGTAAATGAATCGGAGAAGCGTTATCCCAGAAAGGCGGGAATGCCTCAAAAGCGGCCTATAGGCGCGAAATAGTTAAAGGTGCATTAAATGTGGGGATTATTAAGAAGGAAACGTCTTTTTATATGTGGAATTATCTTTATACTATTTGAACATACAATAAAATCAGTAATACTAGTTGATATAGTCATACTATACTATTCGTATTATTAGTTCGAGGTGAAGAAATGAAAGAGCCCTGGGGCAGGTTTTGGGGGAATAAGGATGATCAGAAAGCTAAGGATCCGGAAAGGATCGTCAGCGTTCCTATTTCAGATATTGTCTCTAATCCTTATCAGCCCAGAAAGTATTTTGAAGAGGAAAAGATTAAGGAATTGGCGCAATCTATCAGCACATATGGATTGTTGCAGCCGATTATTTTGACAAAGGCAGCCGAGGGTTATCAAATCGCCGCAGGAGAAAGGCGTTTTCTGGCCTGCTCATCTTTAGGGTGGAAAGAGATCCCTGCCATTGTCCGAGAATATCAGGACAGCACTTTAGCTTCTGTCGCTCTGATAGAAAACCTGCAGCGGGAGAATTTAGATTTTATTGAGGAAGCCCAGGGCTACAAACGCCTCTTGGAAGAATTCAATTTAACCCAGGAGGTTTTGGCTCAGAGGCTGGGCAAGAGCCAATCCACTATCGCTAATAAGTTGCGCTTACTTAACCTGCCGGAAGAGATTTTGGGCGAACTGAGGCAAGAGAAGCTGACAGAGCGCCATGCCAGATCATTATTAAAACTAAAGAAGAGCGATGAGCAGAAAGAAGTCTTGCAAACTATAATAGATCTTGAGTTGAATGTGAAAGAGACCGAAGAGCTTATTGATAATATCCTCGGAAAAGAAGAGCCTCCCCAGGCGCCCCCGCCTTCCCCGACGACGCCTGAAAAGAGTGTGAAAAAGGTCGTGATTAGAGATTTGAGGATTTTTTCGAACACCATCAGACAGGCTGTGAAGATCATCGAAAAAGCAGGCATAAAGCCCGAGGTTTCTGAAAAAGACGGGGATGATTTCTGGGAGATAAGGATAAGGTTGAGGAAGAAAGTATAGGGCTAGAGTGGGTAGTCGTACCCGCGGGAGTAAATGCGAGAGCAAAAGTGAGAGTGAAAGCATAGGCAAAGGAATGGTTGATGGGCGGACCATTCTTTTGCTTTTATGTAATCAACAAATATTAATAAATTCTAATAAATGAAGGAACCAGATTATTTCTCACGAATATATAAAGACGAGGTGAGAAGATTTGGAAGGTGTTTTGGCAATTACAAATCAAAAAGGCGGTGTGGGAAAGACAACTACATCTGTGAATTTGAGTGCATGTCTCGCTGCTTTGGGTAAGAAAGTCCTGCTTTTGGATATCGACCCCCAAGGAAATGCAACGAGCGGAGTAGGGATTGACAAAAAAAAAATAAAGCACTGTATTTATGATGCTTTAATAAATGATGTTTCTGTAAAGAAAATTATCTACAAAAGCAATGTTGAAGGCTTGGACGTCATCCCTGCAACAATTCAGCTGGCAGGCGCCGAGATTGAGTTAGTACCCACTTTGTCTAGGGAGGTCCGGCTAAAAAGTATTATTGACGGGGTCAGAAAAAATTATAGCTACATTATAATAGACTGTCCTCCCTCTTTGGGGCTCTTGACGCTCAATGCCTTGACAGCGGCGGATATTGTGCTAGTACCTATTCAATGCGAATACTATGCCTTGGAGGGGCTCGGGCAGCTGGTAAATACTATTAATCTCGTGAAAAAGCATCTAAACAGCAAGCTGAAGATCCGAGGCGTTCTCTTGACTATGTATGATAACAGAACAAATCTATCCTATCAAGTCGCTGAAGAAGTGAGGAAATACTTCGGAGAGATTGTTTTTGACGCTATCATCCCGAGGAATGTCCGATTAAGCGAAGCTCCTAGTTATGGAGAATCTATATTAACTTACGATCCCCGCAGTAAAGGCGCAGAAGTATATAAGCTTTTAGCAGAAGAGGTGATCAGAAGATGAACAAAAAGCGGCTGGGCAAAGGACTAAGCGCTTTAATTCCGGATATGAGTATTAATGATGACAGCAGTAAAAGCTCGACGACAGGAAGAAGAATAGTGGAGCTACCCCTAGATGATGTACAACCCAACCCGGGACAGCCGCGGCGTGAGTTTGATCAAGATAAACTTGAGAAAATGGCTCAGACCATAAGAAAATATGGAATTATTCAGCCTATATTAGTTGTTGAAGACGACGATGTCTATAAAATTATTGCTGGTGAAAGAAGATACAAAGCTGCCAGATTAGCCGGATTGGATACGATCCCTGCAGAAATATGCGATTATAGCGGGGATGAATTCATGGAGATCGCACTAATAGAGAATTTGCAAAGAGAAGATCTAAACCCCATTGAGGAAGGAATTGCGTATCAGCAATTAATTGAAACATTTAATCTAACTCAGGATGAAGTGGCTCAGAGATTAGGACGCAGTCGCTCAGCTATTACAAATACAATACGGCTCCTCTCTTTGCCGGAGACAATAAGGCAAGAGATAATAGCCGGAAGATTGACTCAAGGCCAGGCAAGACCTTTGCTTTCATTGCAAAACGAAAAGGAACAGCAAGAATACGCAAAGAAAATTATTGACGAGAGATTGACAGCTCGTCAAGTTGAAAGAATAGTGCAAGACAAGAAGGAAAAAAGCAAGAATGAAGATATGGCGAGAGAAAGGCCTGAACCAAGTATAAAGAATTACGACATAAAAGATCCAATTTTTATAGAAATGGAAGAGAAATTGAGAAGATCATTCGGAACGAAAGTTTCCATCAAGGCTGGTAAGGATGGAAGAAAGGAGGGAAAAGTTGAATTTGTATATTACAGCGATGACGATTTGGAAAGACTATTGCAGCTGTTTTTAAAGTCATAAATGTTTCATGTGAAACATATGCAGAGCGTCTTATTGTAAATATTTAAGAAACAATAATAATATTCCCCGCAAAAGGTCTGCTGCTAAAGCAAATTACATCCCAAAGGCTGAATAATATGACAGTAAGTTATGTTCTGCTCTAGAGACTAAATGTTAATTATTATAAACATTTGACCTCTAAATTAACAGCTGTTTAGCAGGAAAAACTGCTGTTTCATGTGAAACGCTTTTGGCGTCAATATACTTAATATTTGTTTCGCTGTTGGGGAGGTGTTTAGTTTTGCATTTAAAGAAAGACAAAAAAATCTTTACAGTAATTATTGTTCCACATGCGGATGATTCAGTTTTTAGCTTTCGGATCTCCGTGTTCCCGTTGCAAATTCTCTGCCTTTGCCTCGTAGGGATCATGGTTTTCAGCTTCACGGTCTTGAGTAATTATCGGGGTGCTGAAGCAAAACTAATTCGTTTGGCCGAAGTTGAGATAGAAAATAACACTTTAAAAGAAGATATGGATCGCCTGACACTAGAGACTGAGGAAATAAAACTGCAGCTTTTGCAGGTGAGCGCCCTCAGCAAGGAGATAGCCGAGATAGCTGAGATCTCTGACACAGCTGTTTTTTTGCAATCCTCTGAGGAGAGTCTGCTTTATGATTCCAGGTATGGCGAGGTAAGGCTGCTATCCAGCAGAGACGGGGTTGATGTTCTTGATCGGGTTAATATGAATATATCTCTGCTCAGAGAGTCTATACCACAGCAGAAGGAAGAATTGACACAGCTCAAAGATGATATAAAAGAACACCAGAAAGAATTGGCTCATCTCCCTTCTATCTGGCCGACAAAAGGAAGGATTTCATCGGTGTTCGGGCCGCGAAGATCACCAATCAGCGGCAGACTGGAGATGCATAACGGCTTGGATATTGCAGCCCCCCGGGGGACGCCGATTTATGCCACAGCTAACGGGAAGATAACAGAAGCAGGTTATAATGGCGGTTATGGGAATGTTATCACCATTGATCACGGGTATTCTTATAAAACTAGATATGCTCATCTGTCAAGTTTCGCCATAGAAAAAGGCGATCAGATGCAAAAAGGAGATATTATAGGCTATATGGGCAGCACGGGACGCTCTACCAGTTCACATCTCCATTATGAAGTTCTAAAGGACGGCGTCGCTATTAATCCCAGAGATTTTTTAACCAAATAATATCTTCTAAATGAAGAAAGGTAGATTGCCGTGTTTAAGAAAAATAAAAAAAATGTGAACGCAAAAGTCGTTGACACGCTAATCGGAGTTGAGACAACCATGAGGGGAGAGCTCCACTCCAAAGGTATCATTAGAATCGAGGGGTCTTTCAGAGGTAAAATTGTTACGGAGAATAATGTTATCATTGGAGAAAAAGCAACCGTCACCGGCGATATTTTCTGTTTGAACGCGTTCATTTCAGGTAAATTGGAAGGTAATATAGAAGTTGAAAAGAAGCTCGATGTTTTTTCGTCGGGGATTATTTACGGAGATATAAAAGTTGGACGTCTCATGATGGAGGACGGAGCATTTTTCTTGGGGAATTGCCAGATGTTTAAGCCGGAAGATAAAAAAACTGAGAGCCTTATTCAGCCACTAAATGGTTGAGCGAAAATACCTTTGTCTGATGGCAGGATTTTGAATGTTTAATGAAGAACTATCATTATTTAATTATTGATCTGTATCTTGATTATCTATTATCCTGTCTATTTGTCCTGTCTATTGTCCTGTTATTTGTCATTACTGCTCTTTAGGCAGAGGAAATGATGTTGCTGGGAGCAGTGTCGGGTAAAAAGGAGGATTTTTATGCATCTAATTATTGTCGGGCCTCCGGGAGCAGGGAAAGGGACCCAAGCAGAGCGGCTGGCGAAAGAATTTTCTCTCTTGCATATATCTACCGGCATTATTTTCCGCAATGCAGTCAGTGAAGAAACTGAAATGGGCAAAAAAGCGAAAGAATATATGGATAAAGGCACGCTTGTCCCGGATGAAATCGTGATTGGCATAGTCAGTGAAAGGCTGGCCAAGCCGGATGTAGCAGGGGGCGTTTTGCTGGATGGTTATCCCCGCACTTTGGCTCAAGCTGAAGCCCTGGATAAAGCGCTGCAGGATCTTGGTATCTCTTTTAATGCGGTGGTCAATATGGAGGTTGACGAAGAGGAACTGATCAAGCGGTTAACCGGCAGAAGGGTCTGCCGAAATTGCGGGACAGCTTATCATATAAAGTTTAATCCTCCCAAAGTCAGGACGATCTGCGATCATTGCGGAGGAGAGCTCTACCAAAGAAATGACGATTCTATCGATACAGTTAGAGAGAGGTTTTTGGTTTATAAAAAGCAGACTATGCCTATGGTGGAATATTATCAGCGTAAAGGCATTATTATGAGTTTTGACGGAGGCCGTGATATCGACGATGTATTCTCGGATATAAAAGTGTTTTTGGAGAGTAAGAGAGGAGAGTAACGCAGACGATTTGAGATGGATATAATAAGCGCTTACCTTCAGCAGATTCCAGAGCAATGGCAAGAGATCGTTTTACAGTGGGGCGGAGCCTTTTTCCGCCTTATTCTTATCATTATCCTGGCAAAATTGGCTCTGAAGTTCGGTTTGCAGTTTTTGAGAAGTGTTTTGAAGAAGATTGAGCAAAACCCTTTTCTGGGGAAGAGAGTATTAGTTGTCAGCGGTCTTTTGAAGAGTTTTTATCGCTATCTGGTGGTTTTTATAGCGCTGCTCATGATCATGAAAGAGCTGCAGCTTGATCTGACGCCGATACTTGCCGGAGCCGGTATCGCTGGTCTGGCTATTGGCTTCGGAGCGCAGAGCCTCATTAAGGATATTATCACGGGTTTCTTCATTATTATTGAAGATCAATTCTCCGTTGGTGATTATATAACGATAGATAGTTTAAGCGGGATAGTGGAGCAGGTAGACCTGCGGTCCAGCAGAATTCGGGATACTAATGGGCAATTGCATATTATTCCCAATAGCATGATAGGAATCGTGACAAATTTCAGCCGAGGCCCTCAGCGCTCACTTGTCAGCATCTCTATTGATTATGAAGAGAATGTAGAAAATGTTTTGGAGATTCTGACGGATCTTTGCGCTTCACTGTCAGCAAAGTATCCGGAGATTTCAGAGGGTCCGACTGTGCTGGGCGTCACCAATGTAGGCGAAGCGGCGGTAACCATCCAAGTCGTCGCCAAGACAGAGCCTATGAAACAATGGCATATTGAGCGGGAGTTGCGCAAGGAAATCAATAAATGTTTTCAGGACAATGGGATTAAGATCCCTTATCCGCGAAGAATGCTTTATATTCAACATGAGGATAAAGATTCAGGGGAGCGGGCGTGATGTACGAACTGGGGCAAATTGTCAAAATGAAAAAAAAGCATCCTTGCGGAGAGGATCGCTGGATGATTGTCCGCATCGGCATGGATTTCCGTATCAAATGCACAAAATGCAACCGGAGCATCCTCATACCCCGCCAACAGTTTGAAAAGAT
>Ga0209737_10001651_pt1 | contig 15874 bp, 11 predicted proteins | sample TergutCu122P3_FD_187284 | JGI IMG/M metagenome (GOLD analysis project Ga0209737, IMG submission 187284) | Cubitermes ugandensis P3 segment gut microbial communities from Kakamega Forest, Kenya - Cu122 P3 (SPAdes) (version 2) | ecosystem: Host-associated > Arthropoda: Insects > Digestive system...
AGGGAAAATTTAACACGCACACTTTTGTTTCTTTCAACGATTGATACATATGTCCGTTTTTATTGACTTTTCCCATAATGCAAATAAAATTATTGGTTCCGCTTCCCGCAAAGCTAGACCAGGAATGCAGACAGGCGTTTTCTTTCCCGTTTGATTTCCAACCAGTTACGAGAAATACTATCGATGGAATGGCCGTCACAATGTCATACCATGACAAGCCACCACAAGCTTCCATGTATTGCTCAAACGATACGGACGCACTTCCGCAAACTTTTGTAATATGCTCGGCAAATTTTTCAGGTATTTCATATAATGGAATTTCCTTTTTCATGATGATTTTTCCTTTTTTATTCTAACCATAGCATATTAAACCGGACACCAGTACATCATGTTTGCTAATAAAATTTTATGTTATGGACAAACAATACACTGCCGTGTAATCACATTCATGCTTTTCAAGCGTGGTAAACCCTGCATTTTTAAAATAAACGGTTAAATCTTTTTGCAAAAATGACTTAAATCCTTTCGGCTCAGTTAGCTTTATTAAGGCAAATTTCAAACCTTGAAGGGCTTTTTTCGGTTGCTCCCATTCGATAATAATAACTTGACCATTCGGAGCTAGTAACCGTTTCACTTCACGCAGAATCGAATCTTGTAAGCTTTCGCTAATTTCATGTAAGATAAGCGATATTACTATAATATCAAATGACTGTGCTGGCAAGCCGGAATTTGAAGCGTCGGCGACGACTATTTTGACATTCTGTACACCTCTTTCTTCAAGCTTCTTCTTTGCAACTCTCAGCATATTTGCCGATGAATCAAGAGCAGTAACCAGAGCATTCGGCTTTTTTTCGGCGATTAAGATACTGTTACTGCCAGTTCCCGCACACATGTCAAGTACAGTGATGTGTTTATCGGGAATAACGTCTACAAGTACAGTCCGAGGACTACTGTCTTTGCGTTTAAAAAAAATTACATCTAATAAATCATAAATATTTGATCGATTATCGTAATTCATGGTTGTCTCCCTAACATACAGAATAACCACTGTTTATATCAAACGGCGCAATAAGCAGTTTTTGAAGTTCCTTCTCGTAATTATCAAAAAACCATCCATTTGCTTTCCCGCAATTCTCTATTGTATCAAATTCCCAATAAGAATAATATTTCACACACTTAACGATTTTTGATAGTTCTCTTGGCGGATTACCCCTTTCAACTCCGTCAAAAGTATGAAATCGCTTCATGTATTTTATGTTGATACAACCGGTTTGTAGTTTTTGCTCGCTTGCAATTAATGTTACAAGGTTCTCAAACTCAGCGATTTTATCAGGCTTCACTTGAAACAACTTCATTTCAGAAAAACTGTTTTCCATGTTTTTTCATCCTCCAATACATAAATTACAACCCACACTTCATTGCAAAATGTGGATACTATTATCATTTATAAACTCTTGCAATATACTTCTTCTTCCCACATTATTTCACCTGTTTGTATAAAGCCAAGACTTTCTATCAACTTTTTCATAGCGTTGTTTTCAGGTTCGACACTTGTATAAAAATCTATTTGCCCCAATTCAATTTTCAATTTCTCAAGTAACATTACAAGGGCGTGTCTTCCATATCCTTTACCTTGATGTCTTTCATCAATCATAAATCTCGACAACTCCCAACGTTTAGTATCAGGGTCAATGTCATACATCAGAAAACCTACCATGTCACCATCATTATAAATGCACATGGGATATAATTTTTCACCAAACAAAGATTGTAATATTGAATACGAATTATCCGCTACAAAATCTTTCTGTTCGTCAGATACTGATAATCCTATACATTCTTCCCAATTATCTTTATTTACTGTTACAAATTTTATATCGATTTTAGACTCCTCATATACTTTCATTCAAAGCATTTATCAATTTATTATTATCATCTTCACTTTTTACCGCTATACGGACATACTGCCTGCCGGTATAAGCCAATTTCGGAGACAAATCTTTAATTAATATGCTATGGTTAATCAGCAATCTTTTCGTTAATTCGTGTGCGGACAACCCATTGAGTATCTGGGCGGTTACAAAATCGGCTTGGGAGGGTATTATCCGTAAAACCCCTGTTGCGGTCAAGTCTGAGATAAATTTTTCCCTTGTTTCTTTAAGAGCGGTTAAGGAATTTACGTAGTCGGGTTTATATTTTTCTTCAATCTGCATGTAAAATTCTGCAAATGAATTTATATTCCATATCGGTAAATCCTTTTTTATGTTTTTTATCATTTTTACGTTACTCGAAACCATAACCCCAAGCCTTAATCCGGGTACGCCGTATGATTTTGAAATGCTTTTCACAACGATAAGTTTAGGATATTTTTCTACAACTTTATTATCTATTAATGTAAATGGAAATTCGTATGAAAAATCGATAAACGATTCGTCAATAATTAACAGGATATTTTTTGAAACAGACCATTCAAGCAAGGCAAAAATATTGCTTTTGTCGATATAATTTCCGCTGGGATTATCAGGATTTATTATTATCAGGGCGGCGATGTTTTTATCGTTATAATAATTGATTATATCTTGCGCTGTGTATGAAAAATCTTGGTTTTCAGGGGTAAATACAACTCGTTTTTCTTCCGGCAGACGGTTGGGGTATTCTTCAAATGTGGGATAAATAAAGCCGATTTTATCATTAATTCCTTCTACTAATATTTTTATCAGCTCGGCAGCTCCATTTCCGATGACGATGTATTCGGGTCTGACATCATACTTTTTTGCAGCGATAAGCGTATTCACATTTAATCCCGAAGGGTATGCAGATATAAGGTTTTCGATATTAAATTTAAGTTCGTTTATCATTTTTGGCGGCGGGAAAAATGGGTTGACCAAATAACAGAAGTCAATGAGTTTGGGGTAACGCCAATAACCTCCGTATCTTTCTTGAAATAACTTTAGTTTTTTATCATCATTCGGCTCAAACATGGATGCCGCAATATCCATATCCTGAATATTGTCAACTTCATACCATAATTCACCCGACAATCTTTTTGCCCGTATAATGGGTTCGTCCAGTATGGTGATGACCCGCAAAACCTGCTCATAATATTGGTTATTTCCAAGTGCGTGGAGATATGCCCGTAAAAATGGAACATAAAGCGAGGTGGAAAACTCTTTGCCGAATTTATATATGTTTACAGTTTTATAGTAATCATTTTCCAAGAAATCCATTTTGGCACCTGAGATAATATCAGTTATTATGTCTTCTTCATTTATTTTGATGACCGTTCCGTCCATCCATCCTTCATATTTGTCAACAAGCGCCAATGTATCTCTTTTATCTTTAAGTAATTCTTCAAGAACTTTGTCCTCAAAAATTAAATCCGATTCCAATATCAAGCTGTCTTCACTGATTAAATAATCGCTTGTGAGTGATAACGAATAAATATTATTGGTCTTGTCGTAAACAGGATTTTCTATATAGACAATATCAGTATTAATATTAAGGGAATTAATAAAATCCATAAGTTTTATATGTTCAAACCCTACAACAACTATAATTCGGGATAAATTGAATTTATCAAGTTGTTTCAGCATTCGTTCGATTAAGGTTATATCATTAATCGTAATCATACATTTGGCTTTATCTTTGGTTAGTTCCCCAAGCCGCCTGCCCATTCCCGCGGCTAAAATAATTGCCTGCATTTTATCTCTCCCATACATAGTAAATTTTATCAGTATCAGTATATGTTACAGTGCCACCAAGGGAAGAATAGTATTCATTAAATGTAACTTTAAATCCAACATCAGCAAGGGGGTTGAAAAATTTATCATACTCGTCTCTTGTACGGTAGATTACGTTATACTCGTCATTTAATGAGTCGGAATAAAAATTTTTTAACGTTAGTCTTTGCCCAACACCGCAAGGTTCCCAAATAAATACCACGCACTTATCATCTAATAAAACGGGCAAATTCTTAATACATTCTTTAATATCATTGTCACAGATATACACAAGAATGCCTGAAATAATGACACGGTTAAATTTTTCAGTTTGTTTAGTTGATGTTAGTTCTTGGAAAGACATTCTTTCGAATTTATAGTTGATTTTATTAGAATGTGAAAAACGTTGTTTCGCGGTATTAACCATATTTTGCGAAAAGTCAATGCCGTAATAATAATCGCAGATTGGTATTATTTCTTCAGCCCAACGTCCGATACCGCATCCTATATCAAGTACCCTGCTTTCATTATTTATATTTAATAGGGGGAATATGGTCTCTTTTTCGATTTTAATTTGTTCTTCTATCAATTCAGGCGAGTGGTCGCTTAGCAAAACTGCTGAGTATGGATTGCTTTCGTTCACTTTTTCAGCTCTCTTGTCGTAAAAATCCTGTACATTATTTGTGTCAATATCAATCATCTCGCCGTAAATTCTGTTGTTGCTCATTATAATAACCAAACCTTTCCAAATATAAATGACAGTGTTCATTTTTAGTAATCGTACATCATAAAATGAACACTGTCAAGAAATTTTTCCTTCTTCTATCTATTAATTATCATTCCCCCACCGGGCATAAAAATCCTTAAGAGCGTAAAAGGATAATTTTTTGTGGGTTTTGTCGGCGGACAACAAGCCTTTTATATTGTAGTAATTCTGGATGGAGTGGAGGCGTCTCGGGCAGCGGAAGTCGAACAAAATCCACGGGCTGATGCCTTTGACATAGGGGATTTTACCGAGGACTTCAAATTGCCGTTCATAGACATATAGTTGGTTGTCTTCGGTCATCAGTTCATCTTTTGAACCACGGTGGCATGCCCGCGCATCAGCGCCAAGCTCGCAGATAACGACTGGTTTTGTTGGTTTTGAGTTTTCAAACAGACGGGGTAAATCATCAAAATTAGGATTATACCAGCCAAAATATTCATTGATTCCGATGATATCAATGAATTCAATCAAGCGGTCATTAATAATCAACTCCGCCCCATTATATAAGCAGGCGGCTGATGTCAGGCGGGTTGGGTCAAGGCTTTTAACGCATTTTGCCAAACGTCTCATGAACTCCAAGCGGGCATCGGTATCGGCATTTTCGTTTCCGACCGACCAAATAATCACGCTTGCCCGGTTTTTGTCCCTCATAATCAGTTCATTTAACTGGTTTTCAGCATTGTCATATACATCTTCGTTATTAAATTCAATTGCCCAATAGACCGGGACTTCTTCCCACAACATAATTCCCATTTCGTCGGCAATCCTGGCCGCTTGTTCGGAATGGGGATAATGGGCGAGGCGCATATAGTTGCAGTTCATTTCTTTGGCAAGGCGGTAGTTTTCGCGGATTTCGGCTTCGTTCACGCTTTTTCCGTTAAATACACTTTCTTCATGGGCACAGATTCCTTTGAGCAGGATTGGTTCACCGTTCAGGTAGATATCAGTTCCAATGGTTTTTATTGTGCGGAAACCAATTTTATCACTTAATGTATCTTCGCCATATTTAAGGGTCACATCATATAGTTTGGGGTTGTCCGGTGACCAGAGTTCTGGTTTTACTTGGATTTGGGTTTCGCCTTTTCCGTTTGCTATTTTTATTTCGGTGGTTACTTTTAGTTCATCTATTGTTAAATTGGCAGTTCCATTTTCGTCTGAACCATTAACAGAGATTGAGGCTTGGATTTTTCCATCGTCTGTAAGTGATATTGTGTAATCTTCGATAAAGGTTTCGGGGACGCGCAATATTTCCACATCGCGGTAGATGCCTCCATAATTGAACCAGTCAGTATTTTCACAAGGGACATTGGTTCTCTTCCGGGTATTGTTGACAACGACCACAATGCGGTTTTCGGTCTTTAATACATCGGTGACTTCGACCGTGAACGGGGTTGAAGCTCCTTCGTGTTTACCCATATACTTACGGTTTACAAATATGTATGCTTCATATGCCGCTCCACCGAAGCGGAGGAAAACGCGCTTTTCGCCGTGGTTTACATAGCGGAAAGTACGGGTGAATATCATCGAGCCTTCATATAGGAAAAAGTATTCAGAAAAGAGGTTCCAGCACATCGGGATGGGCATGGTTTCCCAAGAGTCAAAGCTGTAGTCAAGGGGCAGGGGGCGCCCTTGGTTGTCGTGGGTGTATTCTTCAAAGAACTTTCCCCGTAGGCAGTTGTCATATTGGTCGAAAGCGTAATGCCAGACGCCGTTTAATGATTCCCTGGGGCGGGTGTCGTTGAGAATGAGACCGTTTAGTTTTGGGGTTTTGTATGGTTTTAGGAAGTCTTCTTTGTGGATGTTTTCGATGAAATTGTCAGCTTTTTTTTTCATGTGGTTTCCTTTCTATCAAATGCATTGCGGACTTGAGATTTCCATAACTCACTTGACACTACTCTTCCTTACGGGGTCACACCTCAAACATTAGGTCACCATAAGTAGGGAACGGCCAGTATTCGGCATCAACCAGCATTTCGAGCGCATCGGCAGGAGTACGCAATTCTTCCATTACTACCCTTATTTTATCCTTGTAATAAAATGCCCGTTCGCGGTTATCGGGTATTGCAATAGCAGCTTCTTCCAATTCTTTTAACTTGTCCAAAGCGGTTTGCATTTTTATCAATTGTTCGGTGACGGCTCCCAGCAATTCACTTTGGACGGTCGTTGAAACCCCGGCTTCTTTTACTTGGTTAATCGTAAATGCCAACTCACCTGTATAATGGACAACCGCCGGGACAATTTGTTTTGAAGCCATATCTACCATGGTTCTTGCTTCGATATTAATTGTTTTTGAGTATGTATCATAAAGTATTTCTTTGGTCGCAATCAACTCGGCACGGGTAAATATATTGAACTTTTCGTATAATGCCACTGCTTTATCGGTCGTTATTGCCTCAATTGCTTCAACCATAGTGGCAATATTCGGTAAACCACGTTTTTCTGCTTCCTTAACCCAATCCGGAGAATAACTATCACCATTAAAAATAATCCGTTGATGTTTTCTCATGTAGCCCTTAATTAAATCGTGTACAGCTAAGTCAAAATTGGCGGCTTTTTCAAGAATATCCGCGGCTTCGCAGAATGCCTCAGCAACAATGGCGTTTAAAGTTGTATTTGGGCTGGCAACCGAATCTGAAGAACCAGTCATGCGGAACTCGAATTTGTTGCCCGTGAAAGCAAAAGGTGAAGTGCGGTTGCGGTCAGTTGTATCCTTAATTAAATCTGGTAAAGTAGATACTCCGGTTTTGACTTTCCCGCTTTCGATTAACGAATCGGCTGCCCCGGTTTCAACTAATTGACGAACAACATCTTCCAATTGTTCACCAAGAAAAATGGAGATAATCGCCGGGGGAGCTTCATATGCGCCAAGACGATGATCATTTCCAACATCGGCAGCACTTTGACGAAGCAAGTCGGCATGAGTATCAACCGCTTTCATGATACAAGCAATAATCAAGAGAAACTGAATGTTTTCATTAGGAGTTTCACCTGGGTCAAGCAAATTCGCCCCGCTATCAGTATTTAGTGACCAGTTATTATGCTTTCCAGAACCACTTACACTGCTAAATGGCTTTTCATGAAGCAAACAACGCAATTCATGGCGGACAGCAACCCGCTTCATTGTCTCCATCACGATTTGATTATGGTCAACAGCAATATTGGCAGTTTCATAAATCGGGGCAAGCTCATGCTGGGCAGGAGCACTTTCATTATGCTGGGTTTTCGCGGTGACCCCCATCTTCCAGAGCTCTTCGTTCAAATCTTTCATAAAAGCGCCGACCCGTTCACGAATAACACCATAATAATGGTCATCCATCTCATGCCCTTTTGGTGCAGGTGCACCAAAAAGAGTACGTCCGGCGAAAATTAAGTCACGGCGTTGTAAATATTTTTCAGCATCAACAAGAAAATACTCTTGTTCCGGTCCAACCATCGGTGTGACCTTAGTACTGGTTTTATCGCCAAACAAACGTATAATACGAAGTGCCTCAGTATTAATTGCTTCCATCGAACGGAGCAACGGAGTTTTCTTATCAAGAGCTTCCCCGGTATAAGCGCAAAAAGCCGTTGGAATACAAAGGAACACCCCCGCAGCCGTTTCCTTCAGGAATGCCGGGGAAGTTATATCCCAAGCAGTATAACCCCGTGCCTCAAAAGTCGCCCTAAGCCCCCCAGACGGAAACGCAGAAGCATCCGGTTCACCTTTAATCAATTCGCGCCCCGAAAAATCCATTATCATTTTGCCTTCGTCATCAGGATGGGTGATAAACGAATCGTGCTTTTCAGCAGTAATCCCAGTCAAAGGCTGAAACCAATGTGAATAATGGGTCGCGCCATGTTCCATCGCCCAGTCCTTCATTGCTTTCGCAATAATATCTGCTTCATCAATTGTAAGCTCTCCACCTTGACTAATAACCTTTTTAACATCAAGATAAACTTCCTCCGGCAAATAATCTTTCATTTTCCCGAGGGTGAAAACATTTTTAGCAAAAAAAGTCTCTACATTTTGCATACCATGCTCCTAACATATTCCCATACACATTCCCAAACGTATATTTGCGATTTCGTAAGCTCTGTACTTCACAAGCAGACCCTTGACACACGTCGTTACTTAGCTCTTGTATCTCAAAGAGCTTACGTAACGCAACGTGTGTCACGGAGCGAAAGCGCGTCTGCGGTGAATTACAGAGCTTACGAAATCGCATCCACAACCTGCTTTTTCCTCATTATACGCTAGTTATTTATACAGGGTCAAGGGTTTTCATTACTATGGATTACGGCGTAGATTACAGCGGAGGATATCGCCTATGTCGGGTGGGGTGGTGAGGGTGACGTAGAGGACTTGACGGGAATGGGGAGCGTCGGGGACGGGGTTTCCGCTCTCATCAGTGAGACCAAGGACGGTGACGGGGATGTTTAATCCATTTGGTTTCATAATTTCGATTACATCACCAACCGCAAATTTATTTTTTTGTTCAAAGCGTGCACCTTTTGATTCATCATAAGAAGAGATAGTACCGAGGTAGGTGGATTCACTCAGATAACTGTTATTTTCATAAATCTGACTAGTCTCATCCGTCTTTCCAAAATAAAACCCCGTAGAAAAATGACGATAAGTACAGCGGGATATCTCCGTAAGATACCAATCCATATTACCACGATATACCTGCTCAGAAATAAAAAAATCATCAATAGCCTTACGATAAGTACGAGTAACCGTTGCAACATAAAGAGCAGTTTTCATCCGCCCTTCAATTTTAAAACTATTAATCCCGGCACTTACCAATTCCGGAATAAACTCAATCATACATAAATCACGGGAATTAAAAATATAAGACCCACGTTCATTTTCAAAAACAGGAAGAAATTCATTAGGCCGCTGCTCCTCAACAACCGCATACTTCCAACGACAGGGATGAGTACACGCCCCTTGATTGGCACCACGCTCCGTAAAATAATTACTCAATAAACAACGCCCGGAATAAGAAATACACATAGCCCCATGAATAAAAGCTTCAATTTCCATATCATCAGGAATATTTTTTCGTATTCCAGCAATTTCAACCAATGACAATTCGCGAGCCGCAACTACCCTCTTCACCCCCTGCCCATACCAAAAACAATAAGTCAAGTAGTTAGTATTATTTGCCTGAGTGGAAATATGAACAGGAATTTCAGGGCAGATTTCTTGTGCCAAAGTAAACATACCTGGGTCGGCAATAATAAGGGCATCAGGTTTAATACCTTTTAATTCGTTGAAGTACATCCGGGCTTCATTCAAATCTTCATTATGGGCAAAAATATTGGCAGTAACATAAACCTTAACCTTATGCTTATGGGCAAACTCAATCCCTTCACCCATTACATTAAAGTCAAAATTTTTAGCTTTTGCCCGCAGACTTAACGTTTCACCACCGATATACACTGCATCCGCACCAAAAATAACAGCCGTCTTAAGGACTTCAAGACTGCCTGCCGGGATTAATAATTCAGGTTTTGCTTTAATCATTTTCATAACGCGAAGAATAAAATCTTTCTTTTGCTTCTGAATACTTGTTCTTAGTAATTGGAATTGAAAGGTTATTTTTCATGATAAAAGTTTTCGTATTGTGGGTAGATACATAAGAAAGATTAATGGCATATGATTTGTGGGTATGGATAAACCGTTTATCTTTTAACAAAGGAGCAATAAAATCATTAAAAGATTGGCGCAAACATTTCCCGGTCAAAATCTCACCCCTTTCAAGGTGTATACGTGGCCGGCGGGTGGCAAGCTCAACACATATAATGGAGCTGTAAGGAACATTAATATCAGCTTCGAGCATGGGAAAACGAAAGAAAAGTTCGTTTTTATCCTTAGTTTTCTTAATCACCTTGTCCAAAACGGGATAAAATTCTTTTCTTTTAACCGGCTTCACCAAATAATAATCGGCAAAAATGCGGAATGCTTCGATTGCATAATCCTTTGTGGCTGTAAGGAAAATAATTTTGGCGCCGTCGTCCTGCTTTTTTATTAGCCTCGCCAACTCCATGCCATTAAGTCCCGGCATAAGAATGTCAAGCAATAACAAATTGTAGACATCACCTGCTTCAATGCTGTCAAATAACTCTTCTCCGGACGAAAAGCTTTTTACATTCCACTTTATATCCAGCCTTTTTTTTAGATATTCGGTAAGTAATTCCAAAATTACCTCGGCTTGGATTGAACAGTCTTCAAGAATTGCTATATTTAACATAAGCTCCTTATACCTTTTTATCTATTTAGGTATCTCCTTTAAGATTAGACAATAAGTTACTGCTTGTCAACTTAATGTTCCAATACGCATCGGGCCAAAATACGGCGGTTCCCGTCTTTTGTACAGGTTAACAGGGTCAAGTCCCATTCGTTTTGGACAAGTCCTTCAAGGTCATCCGCCGAAATCTCTTCCAACCCTGTTACCCTGTAATAATAAATCTCCCCGGCATAAGATTTAAAAATCACTACATCATCGTAAACAAGCTCATTTATCTTCCCAAAATGCGACCTGTAATTATGTGCCGTCAATATCATCCGGACCGGCTCCGGTTTCATTTCACCACCATACCAACAAACAGATATCTTTAATAATTCATCTGAAACCCGGTCGATAACCGGTAACATGATTTCTATCTTTGGTATACTGATAAATCCAATTATACTAAATTGTAAATTATCATACATGGCCGCCATTGGGATTGACACTTCATCGGTTATATCTTCGTTAATCGATGGCAGTTCATTTCTTTCCCCGATACCTATCTGCTCAAGCAAGATATCAGTCCGCCGTCCGGCAAAAAAATCTTCGATTAACCCATATCCATACAATGCGGCCGCAATTAGGATAAATATCGCGCCAAGTACAAATAAAATCTTATAAACTAGTTGGTTCATTTTTTCCTCAATACCCGGATTCTTAGTATTGTTGCCGCTGCCAGTAGGAATAAACCAGATGTTGTTAAAACATAAATTAATATTGTAAAATTCGGTACCCCGGTTTTAGGAACAGCACCTAGGTAAGAAATTATCCATTCACCTATTTCTTCATCAAATACGACATCACTGTGGCTTCCACTATTGTTGCTTCCACCACTTATACTGCTGCCCGGAACTAATATAGCATTATTTATTACCGCAAGCTGACCAACCCCAATATTCACTACCGGAGAACCCTCAAGCCATTCAATTGATGCTAAACTATCAAAATTGCTTACTTCAACCTTTAAAACTGTATCGCTTATTATATAACCAGCGGGAGCACTGGTTTCACGGATATAATAGATACCATCTCCTAATATCGGAAGCTCCACAAATCCATTAGTTTCGCTTATGATAAGCGTACCCATCTCAAAAGATGTCAAGTCCGGTACATCCGGATTATTGGGGTCGGACTCCCGGACAATCCCAAACTCCGCCCCTGCTAATGCCTTACCACTATTGGTGCGTTTTTCGAAAACCAATGACGCCCCATATGAAGCCGGGTCACCATCATTAATAAATACATCTTGGGAAAATTGTGATAGAGCAACAGGGTCATATTCAAGGTTCACCATAATCGGGTATTCAAAGATATAACCCCGTCCGGTCAGGTCTTCCTGTTCTATTCCATAAGTAATCGGCGTACCAACTTGACCGATGGAAAGTCCGGTAAACATAACCCATCCATATTCGTCAGTAATGTCCTCATCTATTTTGTCCCATATAGAATCAAAAAGTCTGACTTCGATATCATCAAGTGGACCGAATGTATCAAATACTTCAATTATAATATATCCAAGCAACTCATTTATTACGACCAAGTCACTTATTGTATCACTAGAAACATCGCTGGCTATGCCGTCCAAATCATCTATATTACCACTTACCCACTCGATGTTATACATACCATCCTCCTTGATTTCGATTCTTAGGATTACGTCATTTTCGCGGTATGAATCAAAGTTATCAACCGGACGCTCCGGAGCTTTGATTTGTTTTATATAAAATACCCCATACGGCACATTGTCAAAAATAACCACACCATTCACATTACTGATTGCAATTAACGGTTCTGTATCCCCGGTTGTAATCGGCTTTCCGGACGTTTCAAACCCTAGTATCGCCACCGTGGCAGCAGGGTCAATAAAAAGACCAAATTCAACATCGGCAAGCGGATTCCCGAAATTGTCCTTTTGGATAAACCCAAACAAAAATTGTTCATAGTAATACAGCGGAAAATCTACAGTTTGATGGTATTTGTCCGCATCAACCTCGTCATATGTCAAGATAAAAGTATGCTTCTTTTTCGATAAAACATAATCCGAAGTTGGATTCCGGGCTGTATTCATAACAATGTAATCTACCCCCAATTCAAGCCCAAGGAAGGTAAGGACACCATTATCTGTGGTCTTTGCCGTGGTTATGGGTGTCGAGCCGGGTATTAAAATACCGTTATCAAAGTCAGAAGGAAGATAAATACCAAAAGTTGCTGAATGTGTATTACTGGTAATAAGCGGATGGGGGGTTGGTTTTTCACCATCCACTATCCTTATGGAAAGTGAACCAAGTAATTCATTTTTTACCACCAGACCACTTATTGTCCCGCTGTCAATATTAATTGCTGCCGTTCCGCTTATGTCAAAGGCATTACCGGATGAACCCTCGCGGGTGATTGTATATTTACCGTCCGGTGCAATTACTACTTTCAAGATGACGGCACTGGGGTTATAGCGGTTATTATCCGGGGCGTCAGGGACAGGGGCAGATATTTCTTTTACATAATAGGTACCGAAGGGTAAATTTTCAAACATCACATTACCCTTTTTTGCAATATCATCAGAGCTTGTTGCCGTAATTGGTGATGCTATTCCGGTTGTTATGGGTAAACCAGTTAACTCAAATCCACGAATCGGTAAGGTTGCCATAGAATCGGAATACAACCCAAATACTGCCCCACCAAGCTTGTTACCTTGATTATCTTCTTTTACAAATCCAAACGAATAATCTTGACTTGGATAATTTTCTATTTCACTAATCGCAGTTGTGGAGCTTATGGCATCATTATATATAAGGGTCTGACCAGTTCCGGTATAAGTGGTTACAGCCCGAAGAACAATGGGATTTAAATCATAACCTGTTGGTGGGACAAGCTCTTTAATAAAATATGTACCGACTTTTAATTCCGTAAATGTGACATCACCGTTTGCATCACTTATCTGGATTACATGATTGCCACTGCCAATCGGAATAACAACCGGTTGGGAACATAAAGCGTCATAATACAAACCAAACTCCGCTCCGGGAAGCCCACTTCCGGTTGCAGCATCCACTTTTGTAAACTCTATGACCCGGTCACCTTTATATGGGAACACAACTTTTTCATGATACTTCGGAATGTTTGCATCATATTCATATTTGAGGGTAAACTCATGGAGTTTTTTCGCTGACGGCGCAAAAATGGAATCTGGATTCATACCTGTGGTAATAACAACATAATCAACGTCCAAAGCCAGTTCGCGGAAAACGATTATTCCATTAGTAGTTGTGCCGGATGCGATATAATTTTTCCCTGGTAATGGATTGCCGTCAGCATCTACATCATCAGCTAGATATAGGGCAAAAGTTACGGAATTGTCATTATCGGTAATCAGCGCGGGCGGATCGTATTCAAGGTCAACAATCGAAACCGTCAACGAACCGAGTAGCTCATTTTTTATTACCAAACCACTTACTGTACCACTTGATACATCGACAGCCGCCGTTCCGCCGATGTCAGCGGCATTACCGGATGAACCTTCACGGGTGATTGTATATTTTCCGTCCGGTGCAATTACTACCTTCAAAATAGCGGCACTGGGGACATAACGGTTATTATCCGGGGAGTCAGGGACAGGGGCAGATACTTCTTTTATATAATAAGTACCGAAGGGTAAATTATTAAATACAATATTACCTAGCGCTGCCACCAAACTTGAGCTTGTTGCAGTAATCGGGGTATCCGTTCCTGATGTAATCGGTTTGCCGTTTGGTTTAAAACCACGGATTGGAACATCAGCACCGGGATTTGAGTATAAACCGAACTCAGCTCCACCAAGCCTGTTATCATGGTTATCTTCTTTTACAAAACCAAATGAATAGGTCTGGGTACGGTTGTTAAATATTTCATTAATTGGAGTGTTCGTTGCATCAGCATTATCGACGATAACGAAAGTCCCGTCGTTTTCTATTTCTATGCGCCATGTTGTTGTTGATGGTTCATATCCAACTGCTTCTTGATACTCCCGCATATAATAAGTTAATGACTTTACTTCGATAAACTTGACCTCACCACTATTATCTGCACTTATAGCTTTGTTATATGGACTACCACCACTGAACGGTTTCGTAAATGCCGCATCATAATATAAGGCAAAAATCACACCGGAAAGTGGGCCTTCCCAATCTTTCTTGGTAAATGTAAATTCTTTATCACCCTTTAATTCAAGGGCAACATCTATATCCAGATGGTATTTATCCGGAGCATATTCTAATTTAAATGGGAAAAAGTCGTCCGCATGTGCATATTCTGAGTTAATATTTTTTGCTGTATTTACGATTATATAATCAATACCAAGTGAAAGACCAAGGAAAGTGACTGTTCCATCTGTTGTTGTTCCTGACATTAAAGGAGTTGACCCCAATTTTAATCCATAATTATCAAAATCTGATGGCAGGAAAACACCAAAAGTAGCAGAATTATCATTATTGGCGATAACTTCCCTTACAATATTTTCAGCATTGATGATAGTGATGGCAACAGAACCAAGCAAGGTATTTTTCACTACCAAACTACTGGTAGTTCCGCTTGCAACATAGGAAGCCGTACCACCAATGTCAGTGGCTGTGCCACTTTCGCGGGTAATCGTATAATCACCGTTTGACGCAATTTCAATCTTTAAAATAACATCACTCGGATTATAACGGTAACGACTGGGGGCGGCTGGTGTAGGAACGGTTAATTCCTTGACATAGTATGTGCCAAACGGTAAATTGTTAAATACAACTGCTCCTGTTGAAGTGGCACTGGTCACTGTAATAGGTGTAACTCCGGTCGCAATAGGGCTTCCGCACGATTCAAAACCATATACCGCCGTTGTTGCCGCCGCATCCGCATATAAACCGAATACAGCCCCGGCAAGTTTGTTATTATGGTCATCCTCTTTGATGAAACCAAAAGAATAAGTCTGACTTCGGGTATTTACGAATTGCGTGACATTGACATCAGTGGCATTATATACAATTGTTGCATTATTATGGGTTGTATTTATCCTCAAAACAGCATCATTCAGTGTATAACCCGGCGCAGCGGTTAACTCTTTTATATAATAAGTACTGTTTCGTTTGAGATTCACGAAA
>Ga0209737_10001652_pt1 | contig 15869 bp, 8 predicted proteins | sample TergutCu122P3_FD_187284 | JGI IMG/M metagenome (GOLD analysis project Ga0209737, IMG submission 187284) | Cubitermes ugandensis P3 segment gut microbial communities from Kakamega Forest, Kenya - Cu122 P3 (SPAdes) (version 2) | ecosystem: Host-associated > Arthropoda: Insects > Digestive system >...
CGGTAATCAAGCGTTGCCAAGTTAGACACATTAAGCGTTGCCAGTTGATTGTCTTGGACATACAGATATTCAAGACTTGGCAACGATGCTTTCAGCGTAATGAGCAGGTTGTTGCCGGCATCCAATCCTTTGAGGAATGTCAAGGCAGATACATCAAGCGTAGTAAGCTGGTTGCTGTTGCAATTCAAATATTGAAGATGCGTCAAGCAAGAAACATCAAGCGTAGTGAGATTGTTGTTCTGAACATATAAATATTGCAGGTTTCTGAAATGACAGATACCGCTAAGATTTGAAATGTTCAAAGACGCCATATCCAACACCTTTACATCTTGTGCTTGCAAGCAAGTGATTTTACCATCACCGTTTTTGTCCAAAGTTGCAGCAATGTACGCTCTGAAATTCGCATCAGGGAAATTGCTTGCATTGATGGCAATCACACAATCGTCAATCGTACCGCAATCCAAAGCAGGTGCGCCGTTCAACAAGATAGTCAAGTGTTCCAAACCGCAAACGCTACATTTTGCTCTGTGTTTAGCAGGCGTGTCGCAAGTTGCCTCGCTTACCATTGTGCCAAGCAACGAGAAATTGTGCGTATGAACGCCATAGTCGTCAGGACAGTTGCAAATTTCTTTGTTGCCGCTATCGCTGTCGCTATCACTATCGCTGTCGCTATCACTGTTGCTATCACTATCGCTGTCGCTATCGCTACCCGGATTTTCGCAATCCCTAATCCATTTTGCAACACCTGTATTGATAGTTACGAGCGGGTTACCACAGTAATTCAAACTTTGAAGATGCGGCAAGCACGATACGTCAAGATGAGTGAGCAGGTTATCCTGTACAAACAATTCTTTCAGTCCGGTGAAACAGCAGATACCTGTCAAGTCTTTGATTCCTTGATTAGAAATATCCAATGTTCTGATGCCTTCCATTTGTTCGCAAGTAAGAATTCCGTCTTTCTTGTGGTCAAAATTATCAATGATAAACCTTCTGAAATTAGCATCCGGGAAGCTTCTTTCGTTGATTACAATGATACATTCCGTTGGCGTACAGTAGCATTCGCAAGTATATTCACGAGGACAGTCTTTTACCTTGTTGGTAAACACTTCATTCGTAATATTGTTATTGCTAACATAAATGTACAATGGCTCAACTTCTTCGAATATTTCCGCAGATTTGCCCGAAAGCACTTCCACTACTGCATACCAGCCTGCCAAAATTACCGTTGGAGCAAACGTGATGTTTCCAGCCGTATTTACGCTACCGGTTGCATAAGCAGTACCGCTAATCGCCGCGCCGTCTCCGGCTACCGCGTAAAGTTCAAAGTTCATAGAACCAATGATTTCAGCAGGGTCAATACCGGCAACTGCCCACCATTCCGTGATTGGCATATTACCAACTTGTTTTACCAAGATAATGTCGCCACATTCCAATGCAGGAACGATGTCATCAACATAAGTTGAACCGTCGCAGTCGCTGGTGTAGGTAGTGAAACCGTCGTTTTCACAAGTTGGAGGGGTAACCACCGCAGTGTAAACGTGTCCGTCAGCAGGTACGATGTCGATAATTTCAACAGTTACCTCGTCATCGCAAGTAATTGTGCGGGTGGTGAAACCGTCTGTGTCGCAAGTTGCAGGAGTGATTACATCCACTACAACAGGATCCAGTTCATCAACCCAGTCAGCTACGTAAGAACTTCCGTCGCAGTCGCTTGTATAAGTGGTGAAACCTTTGTTTTTACAAGTTGGAGCGGTGACTACGGCAGTGTAAACGTGTCCGTCGGCAGGTACGATGTCGATAATTTCAACAGTTACCTCGTCGTCGCAAGTAATTGTGCGGGTGGTGAAACCGTCTGTGTCGCAAGTTGCAGGGGTGATTACATCCACTACAACAGGATCCAATTCATCAACCCAGTTAGCTACGTAAGTACGTCCGTCGCAGTCGCTTGTATAAGTGGTGAAACCTTTGTTTTTACAAGTTGGAGCGGTGACTACGGCAGTGTAAACGTGTCCGTCGGCAGGTACGATGTCGATAATTTCCACAGTAACATCGCCGTCACAAGTAGTTGTACGAGTTGTGAAACCGTCTTCGTCGCAAGTTGGAGGTGTTACCACATCCACTACCACAGGGTCTAATTCATCAACCCAATCAGCAACGTACGAACTTCCGTCGCACTCACTTGTATAAGTTGTGAAACCTTTGTTTTTACAGGTTGCAGGAGTTACAACAGCCGTATAAACGTGTCCGTCAGCCGGAACGATGTCGATAATTTCAACAGTAACATCGCCGTCACAAGTAGTTGTACGAGTTGTGAAACCGTCTTCGTCGCAAGTTGGAGGTGTTACCACATCCACTACCACAGGGTCTAATTCATCAACCCAGTCAGCTACGTATGAACTTCCGTCGCACTCACTTGTGTAAGTTGTGAAACCTTTGTTTTTACAAGTTGCAGGAGTTACCACTGCTGTGTAAACGTGTCCGTCAGCCGGAACGATGTCGATAATTTCAACAGTAACATCGCCGTCACAAGTAGTTGTACGAGTTGTGAAACCGTCTTCGTCGCAAGTTGGAGGTGTTACCACATCCACTACCACAGGGTCTAATTCATTAACCCAGTCAGCAACATATTTGCTTCCGTCGCACTCGCTTGTATAGGTAGTGAAACCTTTGTTTTTACAAGTTGCCGGAGTTACAACCGCAGTATAAACGTGTCCGTCGGCAGGAACGATGTCGATAATTTCAACAGTTACATCGCCGTCACAAGTAGTTGTACGGGTGGTGAAGCCGTCTGTGTCACAAGTTGGAGGCGTTACTACGTCAACTACAACAGGATCCAGTTCATCAACCCAGTCAGCAATGTAAGAACTTCCGTCACAATCGCTTGTGTAAGTGGTGAAACCTTTATTTTTACAGGTTGCAGGAGTTACTACCTTTTCGTAAGTGTGTCCCAAAGCAGGAACGGTATCGGTAGTATATGCCAAATCCTTGTTGCAAGAATGTACATAAATTGTATAACCATCTTCGTTGCAGGTTGCAGGTACTACAAATTTGGTGAAATATCCCGTAGCATCTACAAAGTCAGCAACATAGCTATCGCCGTCGCAAGTACGAGTGTAAGTTGTAAAGCCCTCTTCTTCGCAAGTAGGAGGAGTTACTACAACCACATCATATTCCAAACCGATAGCCGGAACGGTGTCGGCAACATAAGAACTACCGTCGCAAGTGCTGGTATAGGTTGTGAAACCTTCATCTTCGCAAGTAGGCGGAGTTACAACAGCCGTATAAACGTGTCCGTCGGCAGGTACGATGTCAATAATTTCAACTGTTACATCGCTGTCGCTGTCGCCGTCGCAAGTAATAGTACGGGTAGTGAAACCGTCAGTGTCGCAAGTTGGAGGTGTTACCACGTCAACCACCACAGGAGGCAATTCATTAACCCAGTCATCAACGTATGAACTTCCGTCGCACTCGCTTGTGTAAGTGGTGAAACCTTTGTTTTTACAAGTTGCCGGAGTTACAACAGCAACATAATTGTGTGCTGTAGCGGTTATGGTAAACGTTACAGCCGTACCTGTACAGCCATTTGCCACCGGAGTAACGGTATAAGTTGCCGTACCGGCTGCGGTAGTAGTAAACGCAGGAATATTACCTGTGCCGCTTGCTGCGCCGCCAATGTTTGTTCCGGTTCTTACCCAAGTATATGTGCCTGCCCCAACAGTTACTGCTGCTGTGCTTGCGCCAACGCATACGGTTTGATTACTGATAGCCGATTGTGTCGGAAGTGCAGTTACCGTTACCAAAGCCGAGCCTGAAGTTGTAGAACAACCGGCTGACGTAGCAATTCTACGATAGTGCATATTGCTTGTAAGCGCAGGAGTAGTGTAATTAGCCGATGTTGCACCCGAAATATTTGCCCAAGTACTGTTATCGGAACTGCTTTGCCATTGGTAAGCAATACCCGTACCACCGGTTGCTGCTGCCAACGTAAATGTATGCGTTGCACCGCTGCAAATAGTTGCTGCCGCAGGATTGCTTTGTGTTAAAAGCGGTGTTACCGTTACCAAAGTCGAAGCCGAAGTTACAGAGCAACCGTTTGATGTTGCAATTCTACGATAGTGCATATTGCTTGTCAACGCCGGAGTGGTGTAGTTCGCCGATGTTGCACCGGAAATATTTGTCCAGTTGCTTGTTCCGTTTGCGCTGCTTTGCCATTGGTAAGTAGGCGTACCTGTTCCGCCAGTTACTGCTGCCAAAGTGAAGGTATGTGTTGCACCGCTACAAATGGTTGCCGCCGCAGGGTCGGCTTGTGAAAGGTTAATCACCGTTACCAAAACCGAAGCCGAATTAGCCGAACCGCAATCTCCACTTGTAACCACACGGCGGAAATAAGTATTTGCCGTCAATGCGCCCGAAGTGTAGGTAGACGATGTTGCACCCGAAATATTTGTCCAGGTACTGTTATCGGTGCTGCTTTGCCATTGGTAAGTATAAGTACCTGTTCCGCCTGTCGGAGCAGTTTGGGTAAACGCTGCCGGAGCGGTGTTGGTACAAATTGTTTGAGCTGCCGATATAGTACCCGCAGTTAAGCTGGCATACACTGTAACCAAAGCCGAAGCCGAAGTTACAGAACAACTGTTTGACGTTGCAATTCTACGATAGTGCATATTGCTTGTCAACGCCGGAGTGGTGTAATTTGCCGATGTTGCACCGGAAATATTTGTCCAGTTGCTTGTACCGTTTGCGCTGCTTTGCCATTGGTAAGTAGGCGTACCTGTTCCGCCGGTTACTGCTGCCAAAGTGAAGGTATGTGTTGCACCGCTACAAATGGTTGCCGCCGCAGGGTCGGCTTGTGAAAGGTTAATTACCGTTACCAAAACCGAAGCCGAATTAGCCGAACCGCAGGTTCCGCTTGTTACCACACGGCGGTAATAGGTTGTGGCTGTTAATGCTCCGGGCGTATAGTTTGCCGATGTTGCACCTGAAATATTTGTCCAGTTGCTGTTATCGGTACTGCTTTGCCATTGATAGGTAAAGCTGCCTGTTCCACCGCTTGCAGTGCCGCCGGTAAGTTGAGCAGGCGCTGTGTTATAGCAGATTGTCTGGGCGCTTCCTGCCGTACCCGGCACTATAGTAGGGCATGCAGTTCCGTTGTTAACAAACTCAATTTTGGGGAGTGCACCGGGGGTGTAGTCAGTCTTTACTATACTCGCGAATATTCCGTTTGTCGTATTTCTCACCTGAACAGCTCGATAGAACACCTGCGTGTTCTGATTCCAGTTGGAGCCGACCGCATCCTCTATGATGGCGTAATAATGCGTTCCCGCGTCAGAAGAAGTGTATGTAATCGGGGTAAAAGAAATCGCACGGGGTGTAGCTGAACCCGTCAGCGTTCCTGTGGAGACTTTGTTCGTTTTCCCGAACGTGCCGTTTGCATTGTTATACTCCGTCTGCGTTATTTTATAGACAGAGAAAGTAAAGTCACTGTTGTTAAAACTGATGTTGGCTCTTTTCGTTCCGTGAAAACAAAAGTTTCCGATAGAAAAAGTCGCTTCACCGTACACGTCCATCTTGCACGAACAGGCAATCGTGAACAGATTTGGCGCGCCGGTGCGGTAAAAGAAGGACGGTTCTGCCTGGGAGGTAACTCCTCTGACCTTTTGATTGATTACAGTGTTTGCTGTAACGGTTGCACCGTTCACCAGCGCCTGTGCAGCCGCCTGATTAACGGCGCCGGTTATTTTTATATAAACACTTGTTTTATTGGTCATATATTGGGCTGTTCTTCCTGAATCATATACAGTGCCCGAAGGGAGGTCGGCGAAATTGGTGCCGCCGGTATTTCGGGCAAAGCTCAAAGCGCCGTCTTTGTTGTCGCCCAATTCAAGATAAATATTGCCGAAGTTACCTGCGTCTGTCGGGTTGTTTGTCGACAGGGAGGATTCGACATGGAAAGGACCGTAATACCAGTTTCCGCCCGACTGGGTAAAGGCAACCGCCGAAGGTGCAGTCGGGGTAATTGATATTTTAAGAAACGGCAGCCTATATTTATTATTGGCGGGAACTTTGTTTTGTATGCAATTTATCAATGCGTCAGACAACGCTTTTACGCGATCAGAGTTAATGCCGGTTCCGGAAGAGGTCGTAAGCTGCCAGCCTTGCGAAAAATACCATACGGCGGCTTGTGAGGCAGCAATCGCTTCGGTTGCCGTCATATTGTTTATGTGAGTTACGAGAGCAGCGTTTTCGCCGACTTTTGGATGACCGTTAGGATACTGAATACTTGGAAAGTCATCGCCGTTCCAAGTCCAGCCATTTTTCCAATCATCCCTTACAGTACCGGTAACAAACCATTGATCTGTCGAAGTGGTGTTGATATTCGCCTGATGGTTATTATAGAGATATACCGAAAGCACCCTGAGTGCATCTAAATTATTGGGAACCATTTGATTGACGGTATACGGTCCGGCTTGGAGATAGTTGGAAGTAACGTTATTATTGGCATTAGCAGCTGTCTGCCCCGGATCGCCGAGGTAATACGCGGTCGAGTGGGTAGGGTAAAAACCTACATCATCACGATTAAGCCATGTATGGAAGTTAACAGTCTTCGAACTCACACTGCCGCTGAAATTAAGCGTGTATGCATTGATTTGATGGGTCGGCGTGGTATTGCCTTGATCCGCCAGTGGAGTAAACGGCAATGTATACTGCGTGGCTCGAACGTTTCCTGTCAACTGCGCTTGTGCGTTAAATGTTGCGCACAAGAACAGTGCCGCTAAAAATACGATTTTTCCCCATTTTTCGAGGATTTTTAAAAATTGATGTTTCATAATGTAAAATTTTTAGTTGAAATTAAATTGTAAGATTTTAGAAACTGTTTAAGTTATTTGTTAAATAGTGATGTGTCAACAATGAAATGCCGTTCCCGTAGAGACGTGGCGTGCCGCGTCTCCGATGGTATACGCGGATTGGAGAAGAGACGCGGCACGCCACGTCTCTACAAAGAGGGTGTAGCGGGTTGCTTTCTTCGCCAGCCCAAGGCGTTGTTACTACCATTATCAATACACAGGGCGTTACCCTGTGCCGGGATATACAAGGCTTTCAGCCTTAACAAATAATTCAAACAGTTTCTTAGTTTTGTGGCATTCGATTTGCGCCGGCGCAGATTTGCAACCTATGCCTTATTGGCAAATCGAATATTAGCAAGCGGGCGGCTCGCGAATCGGGCGTGCATTTAATAGCTTCATGGTTAATAAATTTAGGTTAGTTAGATTAGAATTAGAAATTCTCTTACATGATAATTGTACCATATTATATAGTTGAAAGTTGTAAGTTGAAATTGAGTTATGAAATTTTTGTTTTGTGATATTCGATTTGCGCTGGCGCAGGTTTGCAACCTGTGCCTTATTAGCAAATTGAATATTAGCGAGCAGGGAAATGCCGCTCCCGTAGAGACGCGGCACGCCACGTCTCTACAGAGGGTGTAGCGGGTTGCTTTCTTCGCCGGCGCAGGTTTGTAACTGTGCCTTATTGTTTCTTTGACAGGGCACAGGTCATAAACCCAAGGATATTCGATTTGCAATGTTCGATAAGCCGCAAATTGAATATTCGTGAGCAGGCGGCTCACGAATTGGAAGTGTTTTTAATGTTTTCATATTAATGAATTTAGGTTAGTTAGAGTTAGGATAATAATACTTTCTCTTAAATATTGATTGTATCATAAATTATTTTAGTTGAAATTGTAAATTATGAGATTTCTGTTTTGTAATATTCGATTTGCGATTTTCGACAAACCGCGAATCGAATATTAGTGAACAGCCGGCTCACGAATTCGGAGTACTTTTAATGCTTCCATGGTTAATGAATTTAGGTTGGTTAGATTAGAGTTAAATTAGAGTTAGAGATAGTTTAGTTTAAAGAAAATTTCATGTTTTTTTTAAAGTAAACATTCACGTTACAAATGTGCTGTTTCTTTCTTTTAAAATCGATATAAAAACCGTCAGTTCTTTTAGTCAATACCGTCAAAAACAAATGACACTTTTTTAGAAGCTGGGGTGTAGGGTTTGATGCCATAGACGATGACATTTTGAAACATTTGGTCATCACCCGTCTGTGCCAACGAACAAAGTCGGCAAACACGCTCAACCGCAAGTAATTCTCGGACTTTTGGTCAGTCAACATGGCTATCCGCTGTCTTACTCGCTTTTCAACGGTGCGCAGTACGAAGGCAGAACGATGATACCCATAGTCGAAGATTTTGTCAAACGTTTCAATTTGGACGATTTTGTTGTAGTTGCCGATTCTGGTTTGATGAACAAAACAAACATTGCCCTTTTGGAATCAGGAAACTACAAATACATTATCGGAGCAAGAATCCAAAATGAAACCAAAGAAGTCAAACAGTGGATACGCTCATTGGATAAAACAGAGGGACGTTTTTATGAACTCGGCAAACTTTCAAAATCACGTTTGATTATCGGATACAGTGAAAAATAAGCCCAAAAGGACAAATACAACCGCCACAAAGATGTAATATAAATCAGGCACAATAACCAAAGAGAATGTCAACAAGCGCGGTTATAACAAATTTTTGGAAATATCCGACAATGTAAAAGTTACGATAAATCAAGATAAAATCAGGGAAGATGAAAAATGGGATGGCTTGAAAGGTTACCTGACCATTTTACCCCCAAACGCATCGAAGCGCACGTCTGCATTTGTTTTGTCGCCTATAAAGTTTACAAGGAATGGAGCGAATCTTAAAACTGAGTGGTATCAACCTGAGCGTGGATAAGGTGTTGAATATCGCCAAAACCATAACCCCGCTGAAAATCAAGTTGCACACAAGCGGAGAAACGCTGACAAAGATGATGTTGCTGACCGAAAAGCACAAGGCGATAAAGCCGCTGTTCAACAAAAATTTTGGAGAAAATTTTTAGGGTGTCCCAGTGTCGAAGTCAGGAGTACAAACAGTTGGATTGGCACAAAGATACGAGGTTATTGTGCCAATGAATAATAATAGCATATAATCTGAAACAATTTAATAACCTGAGTTTTTATTGATAGTTGTAGTTTGGATATAAATTGAATATAAGTTTCCAGACACCAAGAAGGGTGTTTTTTAATTCAATCACGGTGAATACTTTAGATCAAACAAGCAGGTCAATTTTTCTTATAATAATACCTCAACGAAATATCCTTTACCATCGGCTTTACCTTTTCCATTTTCGCTCCAAATTCAGACAAGAAAAAAAGTGATTTATCCATTTCCAACATCAATGTATCTCGCTTGATTTCGTATTTTTGAATCAAGACTACTCCTTTCCCCATATCGACAACAAGGCTGTTGTCCGTTTCTTTATATTTCCAGCGAAATTCTTTTCCTTTCGATTTTCTCAACAATTCATCTTGCGTAAATTCATATACATACCGGTCTGTCGATGCAATCGTTTTTTGCCTGAATGTGGCAAAAAGACTATCCAAAAACGGCTGCATCGTGGAATCTTCTGCCATCACGGCACACTCTACTCTTACAATGCTCCACGAGCTTTTTTCCAGCATCTGCGCCTTACTGCAAAAAACGGTAAGAATCACAAGCGAAATCAGTATAGAAAATTTTCTCATTTGCTTTCAGATTGAAAATAAAAACTTCGTGTTCTTTATGCCTTCGTGTTTACTTAACAAACACAAAGGCACAAAGAACACGAAGAAATTTATTCAGTTTTTGCTGCCGCTTTCTTTCTCGTTGTTTTTTTCTTCTCGGTAACTTCTGTTTTTTTTCCTTCGGAAGGAGACGATTTGCATTTGCTTTTCAATGTCTTATTTTCGGATTTCAGATTGTTGATTAACTCCTCTTGTGCATTAATTGTTTGCAACAAAGAGTGTAATTCTTCATTATCAACCCCTTCCGGGAACTGAGAATTGACACGATCAATAAAATCACCCAACACATTCATATAATTCATAAATGCCTCGTATGGAGAGTCATACGGACTGTAATGACGATGAACCGCGCCATCTGAAAAATGCTTGGTCGACATATAATAGAAATGGTCGCTCGTCTGCAAATAATACCAATCCTGCATCAAACGAGGATTTTTCGACAAACGCACTCGCTCGCCGATTTCATACACTTTGCGGAACGCCTCTTTTTGCAACTCGTTACCAAGCCACGCAGAGACATCGCGCTCCTCATCCGCCCACGAAATAGGGAAAAGAATTGAAATCTGATCAACCGGTTTCAACTTGCTGATAATCTCAGAAGGGGTAGCAAATGTAACTCCCTTTTGCTCGGCAAATTGAGGCAATGCTTTTAAGAAATTGAAAACTCCTGTCTGAACACCTTGCAACTCGCCGAATGTTTCATAATTCATAAACAAGTTGATGACCTTCTCCGAATCCGGTGTTTCGGCAATCCAACTCATAAATTTATCGGCAGTAAGCGGATATTGATCCCACTTCCAATCCGAGAAACGGAATGTTATATCATCACTGAGTTTGAAATTTTTGAATAAAATATTCAAGCGCGGGTTGCTAGCACTGCAATAAAGATAGTTCGGACTTTTCCAACCCAAAATATGTTTTGCCCCTTCGGTAATGACTCCTTTAAAACCGAGATTAGCTATACGATCACCGATTTCATCGGAATAAATCAACTCCGTATTGCGAAATACGCGAGGTTTCACGCCAAACAGACTTTGTACTTTTTCGGCGTGTTGTTTTACCTGCAATTCAAACTCATCGCTCTCTTCCTCCAAAGAGGACAATGAATGTGCATACGTTTCGGCAAGAAATTCAACACACCCTGTCTTGGCAAGTTCCTTGAAACTGTCGATTACTTCGGGCACGTACAATTCCATTTGTTCCAACGCAACTCCTGAAATTGAATACGCCACTTTGAATTTTCCGTTCGTATCTTTAATCATCTGCAATATGGTCTGATTGGCAGGCAAATAGCAGCGTTCGGCAATACGGCGAATTATCTCTTCGTTGTTGTAATCATCATAATAGTAGTGGTCGCTTCCAATATCGAAAAAACGATACCTCCGCAAGCGAAATGGTTGGTGAATTTGGAAATAAAAGCAAATTGATTTCATGTATTGTAGTGATTAGTTATTTAGTGATTATGTGTTGTTGTTTAAACATTTATTTATTGTATTCTTTGAAATTATCGTTTTATCCAATTTTCTATTTTTATATTAGACAAACGATTTAAGTGTTTTTCATTATCTGTTACTAAAATCATATTGTATGCAATTGCAGTAGCACCAATCAATAAATCAAATTCATCATCTATGGACATACCTGCTTTTCTAAGCCTTACCTTTTCTTGAGCATAAGTACGAATGCTTTCCGTAATTGGAATAATATCAATTTGTTTCAAAAAAACATCTACTAATCCATGATTTTTCTGAGGATTAGGACTATTCTCCGCTCCATAACGAAGTTCTGCTACAGTTACTTCCGAAATAAAACAATTCTCATATCCTTTTTTCATCAGAATATCGCCAACATTAAATTTATCCCGAAAGAAAAAAACGCAAATATTCGTATCTAACAAGTATTTCATATTATAGTGTTATAAAACTAAATCCCTTTTTTTAAATTTTCGTGCTGCTCTAATTTCGTCAGCCATTTCTTCCGCACTTTTATCCGATTCCCAAGCTCCGCACAATTTCATAAATTCTTCATCCCTTGCTTTTTTTATCTCTTCGGAAGGAACCGGGAAAGCGATAAATTCAACTTTTTTCCCATACCATTCTGGTGGAATAATAAATGGAACAGCATTATTGTGTTCTGTCGGAATAAATATCTTTCTGTACATAACTTACTATTCTATTTGTAATTAATTTAGCAAAGATAATGATTATCATTTTAATATTAAAATCATCATTTCTTCAAAATCTCATCATATACCTTCCTTACCTTCAACGCCGCATACTCCCATTTGATTTCATCTACCTCTTTTTTTCCTTCTGTTTTGAGAAAATCGGACATTGTAGGGTAAGTGATAATTGAGTAAATAGCATCCGCCATTCCGTCAATATCCCAATAATCTATTTTAATGGCGTTGTCGAGGATTTCGGCGCAACCGGACTGCTTGGAAATAATGGTCGGCACACCCACCTGCATTGCTTCCAACGGTGAAATGCCAAACGGTTCGGAAACGGAAGGCATCACATACACATCGCTCGATTTCAGCATTTTATACACATCGTTTCCTCTCAAAAATCCTGTAAAATGGAATCGGTCGGAAATATTACGATAAGCGGCGTGGCGAATCATTTTATCCATCATATCGCCGCTTCCTGCCATTACAAAACGGACATTGTTTGTTTTTTGTAGAACGCGGTGAGCAGCTTCCACAAAATATTCGGGACCCTTCTGCATTGTAATTCGCCCAAGGAAAGTGACAACCTTGTCTTTGGTCGAATGTTGCGCTTGAATCTCTTCGATCTCTTTGCTTATCGGCTCTACGGCGTTGTGTATGGTGGTTACTTTTGCAGGGTCGATATGATAGCGGTGAATAACAGTATCGCGCGTCAAGTCACTTACGGTAAAAATATGGTCTGCCATATCCATACCGTGCTTTTCGATGCCATAGACAGTCGGATTAACATTTCCGCGACTACGGTCAAAATCCGTGGCGTGAACGTGAATGACCAACGGTTTTCCCGTCACAAACTTCGCGTGCACACCCGCAGGATAAGTCAGCCAATCGTGCGAATGGATAATATCAAAATTATCAGACCGGCAAACCACGCCCGCCACCGCATCGTAATTGCGAATTTCCTCCAACAGGTTATCGGGATAGCGACCCGAAAAACCAACCGCTCCGATTCCGTTCGTTCCGATGTAATGATTATCTTCGCGAATACAATTTCGATAATGGTAATATTGGTCGGTAGTCATCCGACCTCCGAGTTCACGGTTCAAGTAATCCCATTCAGGCTCGCGCCAAACGATAGGAACTGAGTTGGCTCCCACTATTTTCAAAAAACTTTGGTCTTCATCGCCCCAAGGTTTCGGCAACATAAAAGTAATTTCCATATCCCGCTGCAAGGACATTCCTTTCGTAAGCCCGTAGCTTGCAGTTCCTAAACCTCCTAAAATATGGGGCGGAAATTCCCAGCCAAACATTAACGCCTTCATCTATTATTTTCGTTATAAAAATCCTTCAATAGTTTTTGTATTCTCAAAATCTCAGCCACATTCATTGCAAAAGAGATACCTCCCCGTCCTTTGAATGGCGGATTGGCATCATACATTTCGGAAATCGAACCGATGCAGTTGAGATACATCTCTTCCTCAAAACCAATCATCGTCCGCTCGGCAAATGAAACACCGCTGTTTTTATAGATTTTCAGGTAAGCCTCCAAGTAAGCGCCTATCAACCAAGGCCAAACAGCTCCCTGAAAAGCGGCAAAATCCCTGTCAATCTGCGAACCTTCGCCAGTACCGCGATAATTCGGGCTTTTTGGACTCAACGTGCGCAGCCCTCTCGGGGTCAAAAGTTCCTTTGTGGTAATGTCCAGCACCGCCTTTTTCATCTTATTATCCAACGGAGAAAAAGCTAATGAGGCGGCAAAAATCATATTCGGACGCACCGAAAGTTCTTTATGATTACCATCCACAAAGTCGTATAAATAATATCCGTTCCAAAAAACATCTACGAAATTTTCTTTTACCTTGTCGGCACATTTTTCAAGTCTGCCTGCCAACTGCTCTTCTTTCGATTGTTCTTTCAGCAATCCGGCAGAATAACGCAACACATTGTACCACAACGCATTAATTTCGACCACATAACCACTACGTGGGGTAATCGGTTTTCCGTTGAACGTAGAGTTCATCCACGTCAGCGCTTTGTCCCAACCGCCCTTCACATAAAGCAATCCGTTTTCGTGCAGCAATAGATTCGGATGTTTTTGTTTCAAAAAGTAATCCAACACTTCAACCAAAACGGCTCCGTATTTTTTCCACATTTTTTCGTCGGAAGTCTCCTTGGCATATTCCTGCAATGACCAAACGAACCACAACAACACATCGGGATCGCCCAACTCAACAATGTCCTTACCGGTGGGCTTGCCTCGCATAAAATTGCGGATAACCGGAATGGCAGTTGCCATTACTTTTTCAAATCCGGTCAAATCGTCGAACGCCAACGAAGCACCCGACAACGAGATAAACATATCGCGCGCGCGACATTTGAACCACGGATAACCTGCCAAAAGGTATAACTCTTCGGGATTTTTACGATTATAAAACTGCTGAACCGAGTTTTTTAAGTAATCAAAAAAACTTGTACGATGAGGAAATTTTTCGATTTCCGTCTCGTATATATTTTCCAACACATTGGTTTCCACTTCGCTTATTCCCGCCGAAAAAATAATGCTTTCTCCTTTTTTTATCGGCACTTCAAAATAGCCCGGCACGAAAAGGTCTTCCCGGTAATTATAGCCCCTCTCCTGCTCTTTCGGATATTCAATACCCTTGTTCCAAGCCGGACAAGAAACAAATTTAACGCACTTATTAAACTGCATAAACAGTTCGGGATAACCGCTGTAAAGACAGGTTGCTACCCCATTCTCGACCTCGCGGTAGGAAGTATCCGCTTGGGTGTTTTCCATACACAATTCGTTCACGTTCCGAAACGCAAGGAAAGGTCTGAAACGCAATGTAGTAGGCGAATGAGCATCTATCAGTGTGTATTTTATCAAAATGCGATTTTCAAAAGAAACGAAGATTTTCTCTTTCGACAAAAGCACGCCTCCCACGCGGTATATATAAAAAGGTACAATGTCGCAACTGTATTCCCGGTGGTATTTATGTCCTTTGGGCGCGTAGTAGTCGCCGCCGTATTTGTGAATCCCCAAATTAAACTCAACTCCGTGTTGTACGACCGTCTCGTCAAAGGAAGACAATAACACGTGATTATCTTCGTCCATACTCTTAATCGGAACAGTCAGAAGTCCGTGGTATTTCCTTGTGTTGCAACCATTTATAGTCGTACAATGATATGCCCCGGATTTATTGGTCAGCAACATCTCCTTCGACAAAGACTGCTGTAAATTTGCTAATAACGACTTATCAAATTTTAGATAACTCATAATTTTTCGTCTAATTTTTACTTAACAAATAAAAAACGTTTAAAATTACAAATTAATAACAATAAACAATAGAAAAACATTATTTTTTTTAATAAAATTTTTAACAATAGAAAAATTTATTAAAATGGGGATTATTTTGGGGGATTACATATAGCTGAATGAGGCTGTCAAAAGACTCGTCATCCCGCGCTTGACGCGGGATCTCCTGATAATCAAATCTCGATTTTTAGGGGATCCCGCGTCAAGCGCGGGATGACGGACTTTTGAGATAGCCTCTTTACACACAAAAACGGCAAACCATTTTCAGGTTTGCCGTTTTCTGTGTTGCATTGGACGTAGCGCAGTTGATTGTAGAGACGTGGCACGCCACGTCTCTACGGTGCGGTGCGTATCCAATATCCGGTTACAATTTCATCACTTTTACTGCCGTCTGCCCGTTTACCTGTAAGATGTACACACCTTTCGGATAATCGGTCAAGTCAACTTCGTTGCCATAGCCGCTGTATAACAATACGCCTTGCAGGGTGTATAGCTTAACGTCGGCATTAGCAGAGAGATACACTTTGTCAACAGTCGGATTCGGATATACGTTGATGACAATAGCGTCGTCTTCGATGATGCGAGTTCCTTTGTCGCCGCGGTAATCAAGCGTTGCCAAGTTAGACACATTAAGCGTTGCCAGTTGATTGTCTTGGACATACAGATATTCAAGACTTGGCAACGATGCTTTCAGCGTAATGAGCAGGTTGTTGCCGGCATCCAATC
>Ga0209737_10001653_pt1 | contig 15867 bp, 14 predicted proteins | sample TergutCu122P3_FD_187284 | JGI IMG/M metagenome (GOLD analysis project Ga0209737, IMG submission 187284) | Cubitermes ugandensis P3 segment gut microbial communities from Kakamega Forest, Kenya - Cu122 P3 (SPAdes) (version 2) | ecosystem: Host-associated > Arthropoda: Insects > Digestive system...
CCCCGAGAAGCGGGGCTACCGCCCCGCAACCCCGTATTTCTGATATTGATTGCAGTTGATAAAAAATATTTTTTGTGCATTATGCAATATACTGAATAGTTACTTTTAAAGAGGCATATTAATACTGTTCTCCTCAAAGAATAGTAAAGAATAGTACAATATAATTACTGGAGGTTTAAAAAATGCCGAAGTCCAATGAAAATGACGTTGCACTCAATGGGAATTCAGAATCCTTTGACGCCGAAAACAGTATTGACGGAAATACAGAATCCTTGGCTGAAGACAATGACAATAATATCGTTTCAGACGGCTCACAAGACTTAGACCCGTCTCCTTATACGCTTTATCTTGACGGAGATACGGTGGATGATAACGAAGACAGTGAAAGCGTTGAAATCCCCGACAGCGAAGAATCTGACGAAGATGAGAATCCCGAAGTGCCCGAACCGCCGAGCATTAAAGAACGGCTTGTACGGTTTAACGAAAGGCTTGAAAAAAACGGCATTACAGTCGGCAATATGGTTATGCGTATTATTGCGGCATTTTTCTTTGCAAACTCTTATTGGCTCTATAAATCAGACGTTACAAGAAAAATGTACAAAAGCTTGGATTTAGTCCGCCAAAGCAAAGTGAAAACGGTTATCGTTTCGATTGTCGTCTCTTTTCTGCTTTTATCGGTACTCTATAATCTTGTAACAGCATTTTTCCCTCGCAGAAAAATCAGCACGGACGCCTACGGAATGGCTCTTTCGTTATTTATTTATACATTCCTGACATTATGGAAAAACGATGACTTTTATTATTCTGTCGGAATAGTTATTATTCTTTCTGCAATAACATACTATCTGGTCAAAAACAATCTGCTCAAAGAACTTCACAGGATTAACACCCCGACTTCTGTCATAATAGTAGCATTAGGTGCAGCTATTATGTGCGCATTCGTCGGCACTATGTGCGTTATGCGTTACAGAATTTACTATGCGTCAACTTTTGACCTAGGTATTGCAGGTCAGATGTACCATTATATGAAAGAAACTTTTCAGCCGCTGACAACCTGTGAGCGTGACAGACTGCTCTCGCACTTTGCAGTGCATATAACACCCGTTTACTATCTGCTGCTCCCTGTTTTCATGATTTTCCCCTATATGGAGACGCTCTTGATTTCACAGCCAATTATACTTGCACTCGGCGTAATACCGCTCTATCTGATATGCAAGAACAGAAAGTTCTCTCCCGCAAGTACAACGTGTATTTCACTCGCCTATCTGTACTCAATGGCAATTGTCGCCCCGAATTTTTATGATTTCCACGAAAACGCCTTCATTCCGCCTTTAATGCTCGCTTTTTTCTATTTCATGGAAAAAAGGAAATGGCTCGGTATGTATATATTCCTGTTCCTGACGCTGAGCTGTAAAGAAGACGTCTCAGTATCTATGGCTTGCGTTGGTATGTTCATGTTTTTTGCACATAATAAAAAGAACAGAAAACAAAGACTTGACGGAGCCGTTGATGATGACCCTAAATATAATAAAGTCAAGTGGCACGGTATCATAGTCGCAATTCTGAGCTTAATGTATTTTGCCGCAGCAACATGGCTTCTGAAAAAATACGGCGAGGGCACATTTTCCCACCGCTTCAACAGTCTTATGGTTGACCCAGACGCAGGATTGGGGCAAATCATAATAACAGCCGTAACAAATCCCGGTTTCCTTTTAACCGAAGCATTTAAGGAAGAGAAGTTTATCTTCATGCTACAGCTTATGCTGCCGTTTGCGTTTTTTCCGTTCCTGTCAAAAAAAGGTGGAAACTTCCTGTTGCTTGTTCCGACATTCCTCGTATGCATGCTTCCCGATTACTATTATCAGCATAATATTGACTTCCAATATGTATTCGGTATGGTTCCGATGCTTATATATGCCACTGTTATAAATGTAAGCGATATGAACAAAAAAATCCGTAAGTTTGCTCTTCCGTTCATGGCTATAACAGCAATCACAATGACATTCGCACATATGACGCCGAGAGCCGACTATCTTAAATATTATAAGGACAATGATAAAACGAGAATTGAGATTTATGAAAAATATCTTTCAATGATACCTGATGAAGCATCCGTTGAATGTACGCACATTTTTGTGCCCCGTCTGTCAATGCGTAAAGAAGTCTATATGACACCCGGCGATATAAACAATCATAAATGGGATGACTGTGATTACGTCGTTCTCAAAGTAGGCGGGATTTCTTCCGAAGACGCCGAATACAACGAGAAAAGAATCGAGTATATGATGGAAAACGGATATGTTTATGCGTTCGGTGATGCAAACTATATCGCAGTTTATCAGAAAATCAGTTAGAGGTAATCTATGCAGAAAAATAAAACCGACGGAATTACGCAGGCCGTTATGCTTGCGGGCGGGTTGGGCACCCGTCTCAAACCGTTCACCGATACCAACCCGAAGCCGATGTATCCTTTTGAAGGAGTTCCGTTTATTGATAACCTAATCCGCCAAATGAAAGAGTTCGGCATGGAAGAGGTCGTCTTGCTTCTGGGATATATGCCCGAAAAAATCTCTGATTATCTCGGCGACGGCTCACGTTACGGGTTAAAAATAACCTATAACGTGACCCCCGTAGAATATGATACGGGAATGCGTCTTAAACACGCAGCCCCGTTGATTTCGGATGAATTTTTATTCCTGTACTGCGACAATTACTGCCCGATTAATTTTGAAAAACTCGTTTCCGATTTCCGCAGCAGCAATGCGGGAATCCAAATCACGGCTTACAGCAACCGTGACGGCTACACTAAAAGCAACTTACGTATCGCCGAAAACGGATTGGTTGAAGCGTATGATAAGAAACGTACAGAGCCGAATCTGCAAGGAGTCGATATAGGATATGCACTTGTGAAAAAGTCGGTTCTTTCACTTATGCCTGACGGCGACGGCGATAACTGCAATTTTGAGGCGACTGTTTATCCTAAACTTGTTGCTGACAGAAAACTCTTTGCTACCGTCACTGAACACCGTTATTATTCAGTCGGTTCTTTTGAAAGAATTGCGCTTACGGAAGAATTCTTAAAGCCTAAAAAAGTCGTTTTTCTAGACAGAGACGGAACGCTCAATGAGCGTGCCCCGCAAGCATGTTATGTTGAAAAACCTGATGACTTTGTTTGGCTCAAAGGTGCGGTTGAAGCGGTTAAGAAGCTCAAAGACAACGGGTTTCTCGTTATTCTGATTACAAATCAGCCGGGAATTGCCAGAGGCAACCTGACGGAAGAAATGCTTTCAGAAATACACGGAAAGATGCACGCCGACTTGGCGGAAGCCGGGACAGGCATCGACGACATTTTCTATTGTATTCACAACTGGCATGACGGCTGTTTTTGCAGGAAACCCCGCCCCGGAATGCTCTATGAAGCTCAGCGTAAATACTCGCTTAATCTGACGGAATGCTATCTCATCGGGGATGATGAACGAGACATAACCGCTGGCGAAGCAGCTGGCTGCACCTGTAAATTCGTTGACGAAAACTATACGGTTCTAGACGCCGTAAATGATATTATAGGATAGGACGAATAAAATGATTATTTCGAAAACCCCTCTCAGGGCCTCGTTTTTCGGGGGCGGAACCGATTTTTCAGCATACTATGAAAACAGCAGTCTCGGCTACGGAACAGTAGTCAGCACCGCTTTGGATATGTATGTTTATATCACGGTAAACAAAAAATTCGATGACATGGTTCGCGTCGTTTATTCAGGCAATGAGCTTGTCAGTCACGTTGACGAAGTTAAGCACAACATCATTCGTGAGGCAATGAAAATCGTCGGAATCGAACGCGGAATCGAGATTATTTACATGGCTGACATTCCTCTCAGCAGTGCGGGCGTCGGTCTCGCGTCTTCGAGTGCGTTGGCGGTCGGTGTTTTGAACGCACTCCACGCATACAAAGGCGAATTTGTATCCCCTGAAACTCTGGCCCGTGAAGCGTGTGAAATCGAGATTAACCGTTTGGGACAGCGTATAGGCATTCAGGACCAGTTCGCCGTAGCTCACGGAGGTATCAATCAGTATAAATTTTTCAATGACGGCTCTGTAAGCGTTGCACCTGTTTGCTGCAAAAAGGAGACTATGGACAGGCTCAAGAGCAATCTGCTGATGTTCTACACGGGTACGACAAGAGACTCCCGCAAAATTTTGGATGAGCAGTCTGATACTATTTTAGACAAAACAAAAATGCTTGACGACCTTGTTTTAACGACTAACAGGGCGATTGACGCTCTCTATCAGGACAACCCTGATTTTTGGGGAACAGAACTTGACAGGACATGGGCAATCAAGAAGAAATTTGCAGGCGGCGTCACTAACCCGATGATTGACGATATGTACGAAAGAGCAAAAAATGCAGGCGCACTCGGCGGAAAAATCCTCGGTGCAGGCGGCGGCGGTTTCCTTCTTTGCTACGTTCCGAAAGAAAAGCAAAACGACGTCAAAAACGCGCTGTCTGATTTTTCCTGTATGGACTTCAAATGTTGTCCAGAGGGCAGCAGAATTATATTTGTAAACTAAGGAGGAAAAGATGAAATCTTATCACTCAATGATAGACGCATATATTTCACGTGAAATAGCTGTTTTGGAAGCTCTGGACAGAAATGCGATTAACAGTGCGCTTAACCTGTTAGAAGAAACAATGGAAAAAGAAGGCAACATCTATATTTTCGGTAACGGAGGCAGTGCGGCGACAGCTTCCCATTTTCAGAATGATTTTAACAAGGGAGTTTCCGAGTATACCGAAAAGAAATTCCGTTTCCAGTGTCTCAACGATAACGTCGCAACGCTCATGGCAATCGCAAACGATATCGGTTATGACGAGGTTTTCCGTTTTCAGCTTAGAAATAAAATTAAGCCGAACGATATCGTCGTCGCAATTTCGGGCAGCGGTAACTCGTCAAATGTTATCAATGCGGTTGAATACGCTAAAAGTCAGGGATGCAAGATTATCGGTTTAACGGGTTATTCGGGCGGAATGCTTAAGGAAATGTCAGATATTTCCCTTCACGCGCCGATTAAAAGCATGCAGATTACGGAAGATATTCATATGATTTTCGACCACATGATGATGAGCATTTTCTATAAAACAATGTGCGGAATCGACCACGAGAGAGAATAGGGGGGTGTATGCGTAAAATTTTTATTACGGGCGCCGCAGGATTTATAGGCTCACAGCTTGCATACCGTATGCACCAAAACGGCGACAGCGTTTTCTTGCTTGACAATTTCTCTTACGGTTCAGAAGATAACCTGATTTTCCCTGAGCATGATTTCCGTGACGAGATTATTCGTGGGGATATTCGTGACAAAGAGCTGATTAACCGTCTTTTTGAAGAAAACAAATTTGACTATGTCTATCATATTGCCGCAATAACTCCCCTGCCCGACTGTCAGACAAATCCGTCAGAGGCACTTGACGTAAACGTAACGGGTACTGTGACAATTCTCGAAGCGAGCCGTGTTCACGGAGTTAAGAAGGTTGTTTTTGCAAGCACGTCGGCAGTTTATGAAAACAATACAGACTTCCCGTCAGTTGAAGGAAATGTTGTACCGCCGAGTCTGCTTTATCCCTGTACAAAATTCTCCGCAGAACAGTTCTGCCGCAGTTATGCCGATATTTACGGCATGAATATTACCTGTCTGCGTTTCGCCAACGTTTACGGCCCGCATCTTGATTGCCTGAGAACACAGCCGCCCGTTGTCGGTTATCTCATTCGTGAGTTCTATTACAACAGACCGCCTGTTCTTCACGGCACGGGTGAACAACGCAGAGATTTCGTTTATGTTGAGGATTTGGCAAGGCTTTGCGAGCTTGTTTTACAGGGCGAAGGCTTTGACATCGTGAATGTATCGACAGGCACAACGCTTTCGATTAATGAATTGACTGCTATCGTTGCAAAGCTTATGAACAAGACCGATATAAAACAGGAATACCGTGAATCGTCGCATTTCTGGCATAATTATCCCGCACTCTATCAGGGAGCCTATCCGATTTCGGAAGAGGCTCTCGACCGCGAAGTAACAAAGTATACGGAGCTTTCAAATGCTCATGCTTTTGAGGTTTACGGCTGGAAACCCGAAATGTCGATTGAACAGGGTGTACAAAATACTATTGATTTCTCATGTGAGGTTATCGCTAGGAGGGACAACGCCTAAATGGACAAAATTTCCTTAGTAATCCCGTGCTATAACGAAGAAGAGGCTCTCCCGTTTATGTACAAAGCGTTGCTTAATATTTCCCAAAAAATGAACTATGTGAACTTCGAGTTTCTTCTCATAAACAACTGTTCTGAGGATAAGACGCTTGAACTCATGAGGCAGTACAGTGCAGCCGATGAGCGGTTTAAGTATATTTCTTTTTCACGCAATTTCGGAAAAGAGGGCTCTATTTTTGCAGGACTTTCCCATGCAACAGGCGATTATGTTGCAATTCTTGACGCAGATTTGCAGGACCCTCCCGAACTCTTGCCTGAAATGTACCGTGCGGTAAAGGAAGAAGATTATGAATGCGTAGCGGCATACCGCCAAAACCGTAAAGGCGAACCGTTTTTACGCTCGGCTTTTGCAAACGGATTCTATAGGCTTATGGGCAAAATTTCCGACGCTAACATCATGAACGGTGCAAGAGATTACCGCCTGATGAGCCGAAAGGTCGTTGACGCTATTCTCTCTCTTGAAGAAAGTGAACGCTTCACTAAAGGCATCTTCGGCTGGGTAGGATTTAAGACGAAATGGCTTCCGTTCGAAAATGTCGAACGTGTTGCAGGAAAGACAAAACTGCCTTTTTTCAGGTCGCTGACGTATGCATTCCGCGGAATCGTCGCCTTTTCGACAGTACCGCTTGTAATTTCATCAATCCTCGGTATCATAAGCTGCTTTGCGGCGTTGATATATACAGTCTTTGTCATCATAAAACAGATATTCTATCATGAGGCCATTTCAGGCTATCCGTCACTTATGTGCGTAATGCTGTTCGGCTTCGGCTTTATGTTCCTGATGTTCGGCATTATCGGACAGTATCTGGCACAAATTTATCTCGAAACAAAAAAACGGCCTAAGTTTATAATTGATGAAAAGAAATTGTAAACTAAATGACTAAATTTCCCCGCACGGTTCAATATTCAGGATTAATTTTATTGCATATCATCACGCATTAAAATTTGAATATTTTGCCGAATTTTGCAAATAATAATTTAGCAGATATTAAAATCTGCAAAAAAGGAGAAGTATTTATGAAAGCTACAGGTATTGTAAGAAGAATAGACGACCTGGGACGTGTCGTCATCCCAAAAGAAATCAGACGTACTATGCGTATCCGTGAGGGAGACCCATTAGAAATCTACACAAACACAGACGGCGAAGTCATATTCAAGAAGTATTCTGCGATTAGCGAAATGAGCGAGAATGCAGCAAGCGTTTCTGAAATTATGAATAAGATAGCAGGCTGTCCTGTTGTCATTTTCGACCGTGACCATGTTGTCGCATCAGCAGGCGTTTCCAAGAAAGAATTTTCCGAGAGAAGGGTTTCACCCGAGCTTGAAGAACTCATGGAAACAAGAGGACAGTACTATAGCACGGGAGACGGTAAAAGATGGCTCGGCGCTGAAGGCGTGGAGAAGGCGGCAATGGCTGCGCTTCCTATTATTTCTTCTGGTGATGTTACCGGCGCTGTCGTATTTTTAGAAACAGAAGACAATACGGTTGTTTCAGATTTACAAAAGAGCCTTATCAATGCTGCCGCACAGTTCCTCGGCAAACAAGTTGAAGGCTAATGTGTTGAAGAATGCCAATAAAAACCGCCCCGCACTGACAATGAAGTGCGGGGCGATTTGTTATCTAGTTATAATACTGTGCATACGGGTCTTCCGTGGGTTCTTCAATCTTAATAGTGAGTTTAAACGGACTGTAACGCTTAAGCGAAGCCTTATTCTTCTCAACAGGATATGTGTCGGTAATCGCTTTCATAAGAGCCTCAAAATCCTTAGAAAACAGCTCATTCTGAAACATACGGATAATATCAATATTCCAAAGGTCATCCTCGTTAAAACGCTCACGCAAATCAGCACGGAGAATTACATAACAGGTTGAATTTTCCTCGTCGTCGCAATAAGCGGCCTTGCCAATCGGGGCTTCATTAAAGATAAACTCATATGACTTCTTAGACGGTGAGTAGTCAGGCGTATTATCTTCTTCAGGAACTGAAGGTTCATCACCGGCAAGGCTAACGTTTGCCGTTGTAGCAACAGTTGTAACAACAGCGATAAGTCTTTCATTAAGATATTTATCCGTTGTAGTCGTAGTTGTCTCCGCTGCTGGGTCTTCCGTAGCCGTAGTGGTTGTCGTTGTAACAGGTGTTGTTGCTGTCTGCCCCTCATCATCAACAAGCAAGAGTTTCTGTTCCTCAAGATAGGCAGCATAGTCTTCAATAACACTGTTCATCTCATAAAGTCTTTCGATAGCACCGTTCGCAGCGGACTTCGCATTAACTCTGTCAACATAGTCTTTAGCCATTTCTACGACTTTATCCTTTGCAGCGCCTTTAAGCGTACCGCCGTCGGCGTCTTTGTACTCTATCGGCAAGTATTTCACACGTGCATAGCTATCAACGAAGTGCTGCTGATATTGCTCCTCAGTATATCCCTTGTCGCCGTCAATTCCGAAATGGTAATCAAAAATGCGCTGTCTTTTGGTGTCGGCAGTAGATATCGCTTTGACCGATTCAATACCGATACCGTTATTATAGAAAGTATCGTAATTCTTTTCATAAGCCTGATTTGCCTGACTGTCTATTTTCTCAATATCCTCGTTTGAAAGAGAAAGTTCCAGCTTGTCAAATTCTTTATTGATTGCTACAAAATTTGTGCAAAACTCAATAGCCTTATCCTGTATCCACTCAAGGGAACTTTTCTCGTCAACCTTGCAGTCCTTTATGCTCTTGGGGTCATACATGTTGTCACCGTGTTCATTGACAATCTGAGCCACCTCGTAATATGCCGCTATTGTGTAGTAAATAAATACGCCTGCAGGAACTTCTTCGCCGTCAACAACGAGGGCATATCTTGTGTTTTGGATATTCACGCATGAACACATAGCGAAAGCCAGTGCAATGCAAGTTAAAAATGCGACAAACTTCTTAATTAATTTCATTCTTTATTAACATTCCTTTCCGAATACTAACTTTAATTATACAACACATTGAGAAAAAAGTCAATAGTTATTTTGAAAATTTCAATAAAATTTCAAAATTTAAAGAGCGGAAAAACTTCCGCCCTTTCTTTGTAATATAGGAATTGTTAAATCTCTATATGTTTCAAGAGAAATTTCATATGCTTCTTAAAACCGTGCAGAGAGCACGCATCGGCAAATACCGCAAGATATTCTTTTTCCAGCTTAAACTCAGGATTAGTATATATCATAAACAAATTGCTGAGCATATTATCAATTTTTTCCCTATCTGACTGATTAGCACCGCAATGCTTTATAAAATCATACACTATCCATTCATCTTCTTCGGAAAAACTGACTTCAACCGCACTGGCACTGAAAAACTCGAAAGCAAGCTTTTCTATATCGCCCTTAAAAGTAAACCTGTCACGCAAATAGTCACGCTGAAGTTTTTCGGCAAAAGCTGCGTCTTCGCCGTCCTCGCGTGAACTGATTGAACCGAGCTTGTCGAGAATTCTGTTTCTTGAATCCTTATTGCCTGAAATCACAGATTTTACGTAACGGTTAGATGATGTAACATTTTTTACGTCAGAACCCTTTAATTGCTTTATTCTTTGTTCGATGTACTCATTAGGGTCTGTATCCTCTGAAATGAAGACGTCGTCAATCTTTAAATCAAGTGATGAAAGTTCGTTAAGGGATGTCACAATAGCATTTGCCGTATTCAGGTTAGCGTTTCTGCGCCGAGAAGCCTCGTCAATCGCTCTGTATGTCGGCGATTCACCCGGGACGTTATCTGCAAGCTTACGCAGAGAAATGCCTAAATAGTCAAGCCACTCACGTAATATAAGATGTTTTGCCACGGTTTGTTGTCTCCTTCCGTATCACTTTAATGTGATATAATGGAGTGTGAAGATATGCAAATGACCCCGTGCAAAAGCACAAGGGTCAACTTGCAACTTCTTCGCTCTTTCGTTTTGCTCTTTCTTTGTTTACACTTTTTTCGTGTATCGGCATCTCTTCAGTCTTAACAAAAACTGCGGACGCTTTTTCTTTATGTTTTTAATTATACCACACTTTTTTGTTGTTGTCAACATTTAAATGTAGTTTCTACAAATAAAAAATTCGTTATTTTTCGATTAACAGATTATGCAACGTATTTCCGTTGATTAACGAGTTATCAACATTGCTGTTGAAAGTGTTGATTTTGAGCAAGTTGTACAAAACTGTAAAACCGACATTTTTTGACACAGGTTAGGCTATTTCTTTGATCAAGGGTAACTATTCAGTTTTTTTAATGATTGCACAAAAATCGGGAAGGGGTTTCGGGGCCAGAGTCCCCGAGAAGCGGGGCTGCCGCCCCGCAACCCCGTATTTTCGGTGTTGATTGCAGTTGATGAAAAATATTTTTTGTGCATTATGCAATATACTGAATAGTTACGATTAAGGGACTGTCTGGAAATAAACTTTACGTTTTGCTGTTATGCGTTGTCGAAAATCCTCGGTTTACGCCAGTAAAACTGCGGTTTTCTTCTAGCCTAACAACAAAAATCCTGTACAAAACTTGTAAACTTTATTTCCAGACAGTTCCTAATTAAATGCAAGGGATAGAGGTGGGGGATTTTAAGCCGTCCGCCTATAGACCGCCGCCTTTAAGAGGCGGGGGGGTCTCACCCGCCGACATAATCTGCGAGCGTAATCTTAGGCTTTGTCTAAGATTACAAGATTTAAGATAAAAAACCTCCCCTTTTTCAGGAGAGGTTTTTACTATTATTCTACAACGTAAACGTTGGCATTCGAAGTAAGTGCATAACATTCTTTCACTGAACTGCAGAACACATCAACAACACCGTATTTACAACCCGTGTCGTTAAGCGTATAATATCCGAGACCCTCAATATAGATTTTAGTACCCCAAGGAAGACCGTACTTCTTGCTCATTGCAACACCGCCAACATAAGGATAAACACCAGACGCTGTCTTTTTACCTGTTGCAACATATCCCGTAATCTTAAGACTTCCGAGAAGACGAAGATTACCTTCAGGAGTTTCTACTGGGTCGGCTGAGACTGATTTACTTTCCGCTGTCGTTACTGCTGTCGCAGTTACGGTCGCTGTCTCAGTGTACTTTACTGTGGCGGTAACGGTTGTTGCTGTGGCAGGCTTCTTAGTTTCCGTCTGCACATCGGTCTTTACAGTAGCGCTGATAACAGTAGTAGCAGCGTTTGCCGTAGCGGACTCATTTGCAGCAGTAACGGTAATTTGCTCGTAGGAAGCCAATACACCGGTTGTGATAGTGTATTTTGTTGTCTCAGCATTGTCAGCGGTCACATAAGCATCGGAAGTAGTCGTTGTGATTTCATCACCGATGACTTCTGGGGATTCAATATCTGCCATTTTCACATGGTCAGCATTAAACAGTAGGAACGTAAACATCCCCATAAAAGCAAGCATCGCGATAATAGATTTCTTCATTGTATCTCCTTTACTATAAGTATTGTACCACGCTAGCAACGGTTGCGGAACGGAGAAGAGCGTGCGATTTATTCGCATCCGACCTCGTCCTTAAAATCCTAAACCCTCGTTAATGATATACGGTACAAGACTATTATATTATCGGTAGGCACAAAAATATGTCATTTATTATCGTACAAATAAAATTTCATCCTTTCGTAGACCCGTTTTTTGCTAATTTTCACTTGATAATCTTTCAAAATAGTGCTATAATAACATTATTCGAAAGGAGTTTATCATGAAACATTTGCAAAAAATAAGATTTGCCGTATTAGGCATCGTGACAGGATTATGCAACGGGCTGTTCGGTTCGGGCGGAGGAACAATCGCTGTTCCAATGCTTCAAAAAAACGAAATACCCGTAAAAAATTCCCATGCCACATCATTGGCGTTAACACTTCCGCTGTCGATAATATCTGCCATTTTTTACAGCTACAAGGGCGATTTTGACATCCGCAGTACTATTGTTCTGATACCGTTCGGACTAATCGGCGCTTTAGCCGGTGCCTTTCTCCTAAAGAAAATTAAGCCGTACATTCTAAAAAAAATCTTCGGAATTTTCCTTATTGTTGCCGGAGGGAGGTTATTGCTGCAATGATATACTTTGTAGCATTAATTGCAGGCATTTTTGCGTCATTAGGCGTCGGCGGAGGTATGGTGCTCATCATCTACCTTACGGTATTTGAGGACTATAGCCAAATCGCCGCTCAGGGAATTAATCTCATCTATTTTATACCCATCGCTATACTTTCCGTAATAATCCATTCTAAAAATAAGCTTATCGAATGGAAATTCATTACTCCGTCAATCATCTGCGGAATTTTCGGCGCAGTAGTCGGTTCGCTAGCTGCACTTCACTTCGGCTCTGTTATTGTACGTAAAGTATTTGCGTTGTTCATTCTTTGTATAGGTATAAAAGAATTAAGGCCAACACGCACGGAACCATCCGAGAACAGTTCCAGTTAAAATTTTAACACATTTTTCTTCAAATGTCAAGTGTTTCAGAAATAAAAAGGAAAAATGCATTAAAATATTGACAATTTATTTATGATATGGTATAATGTAACAATGGAATAAGGGGAATCCTGTTTTCAGCATTCCCGACTGTTTTGCTATTATTTATAAGGATGTGCCATATTCGATGAGTATGAAATTTATCAGAAAAATGCCGGACCCACTTGAAATACAAATGCTTTATCCCTTAAGTGAAGAAATCAAAAATGTAAAAGCTAAACGTGACAAAGAGATTGCCGAAGTTTTTACGGGAAAGTCTGATAAGTTTTTATTGATTATCGGCCCGTGTTCCGCCGACAAAGACGATTCCGTTATGGAATATGTAACAAAACTTGCGGCTGTTCAGGAAAAAGTCAAAGATAAGATAATTATTATCCCGAGAATTTACACAAACAAGCCCCGTACGACCGGCGAGGGCTATAAAGGTATGGTGCACCAACCCGACCCTACTAAGAATGAAGATATTTTTAACGGCGTTGTCAAAGTCAGACAGCTGCACACGCGTGCGATTACCGAGACGGGTTTGACGTGTGCCGACGAAATGCTCTATCCCGAAAACTACCGTTACATTTCAGACTTGCTGGCATATGTCGCTATCGGTGCAAGGTCCGTTGAAGACCAGCAGCACAGGCTCACGGCAAGCAGCATGGACGTTCCTGCCGGCATGAAAAACCCTACTTCGGGCGACTTATCCGTAATGCTTAACTCGATTAAAGCGGCTCAGTCAAAGCATACGTTCCTCTACGGCGGATGGGAAGTCAGTACGGACGGGAATCCGCTTGCACACGCAATATTGAGAGGAGCAACGGATAAATACGGACAAAATCTTGCGAATTACCACTATGAAGATTTGATGATGCTGTATAAGCTTTACAGCGAGAAAAAGTTCGAGAATATGGCTTTAATCGTTGATACAAACCACTCTAATTCCAATAAGCAGTACGCCGAGCAGATTCGTATCAGTCATGAGATACTTCACAGTATGCGTCATTCGACTGAAATCAACAGTTTCGTAAAGGGGCTGATGATTGAAAGCTATCTTGAAGACGGCTGTCAGAAAATCGAGGACGGCGTATACGGAAAGTCAATTACAGACCCCTGCCTCGGTTGGGAAAAGAGCGAACGTCTGATTTATGATATTGCTGATAAACTGTAACTATAAGGAACTTTCTTTGTTTTATTTTTTAGAAGGAGGAGACAGTTGCAACTGTCAACGGACAATTTTTAAATGTTGCTGCAGCAACCTATAATTGTTCACTGTCACTTGTTAACTGTTAACTGTATACCATGCTATATATCGGCTGCCACTTATCCGCTTCAAACGGATTCAAAGCTATGGGGGAACAGGCTGTCACAATTGACGCGAATACGTTTGCTTTTTTTACAAGGAATCCACGCGGCGGCAGTATGCGGCCGCCTAATAACGCAGATACCGAAGCGTATTGCGGAATTTCACTTAATAATCACTTCGGAACAACCGTCGCCCATGCTCCTTATACAATCAATGCGGCAAATTCGGACACGCGTATCCGTGCGTTTGCTCATGAAGCAATGCGTGAAGATTTGGAGCGTTTACAGTCTATTCCGAATAACGTCTATAACTTTCATCCGGGTTCTCACGTCAAGCAGGGTGCCGATATTGGAGTTGAGCTTATCTCCGACTTGCTTAACAGCGTTCTTACAGAAAACCTCACAACAACCGTCCTTCTCGAAACTATGGCAGGAAAGGGCAGTGAAATAGGTCGAAATTTCGAGGAAATCCGCGACATAATCAATAGGGTTGAGCTGAACGGAAAGCTCGGAGTCTGCTTTGACACCTGCCATGTTTGGGACAGCGGTTATGATATTGTCAATAATCTAAACGGCGTTCTTGAAGAGTTTGACAGGATAATCGGACTTGACAGGCTCAAAGCCGTCCACCTCAACGACAGCATGAACCCTCTCGGAAGCTGCAAGGACAGGCACGCAAAAATCGGCGCGGGATTAATCGGCGCCGATGCGTTGATAAAATTGATAAACCTTAAAGAATTAAGAGACCTCCCGTTTATACTGGAAACGCCGAATGATATTGACGGGTATGCTAAAGAAATTGCATTTCTCAGAAAAAATTACAGTGAATAAATGTAACTATTCAGTTGTTTTGATGATTCTCGTTGTTTTGATAAAAAGCGGGAAGGGGTTCGGGGACGGAGTCCCCGAGAAGCGTGGCTATCGCCCCGCAACCCCGTATTTTCGGTGTTGATTGCAGTTGATAAAAAATATTTTTTGTGCATTATGCAATACAATGCCGTCAACTTAAGGTTTTTCTTGTTCCTTCCGCCGCCTTCGGCGGCGGAAGGAACAACGTAGAGGAGAGCTTCTGGCGGTCAAGGGGCGAAGCCCCTTGAAACCCCATATAGACTTAAGTTGACAGCATTGTTATGCAATATACTGAATAGTTACGAATAAATTACAAAAGAGGTATCGGCGTGAAGCCGATACCTCTTTAATGTTAAGTTTCATTCTCGCCGCTGCATTGGCAGCAACTGAACCAACTGTGTCGGCAGCAACTGAACCAACTGTGTCGACAACAACTGAACCAACTGTGTCGGCAGCAACTGAACCAACTACTCTTACAGCAACATTTGCAGCAGCACTTTTTTCGCGGACAAAATCTGTTTATAAAAACAGGTTTCCCGTCAGGGTAAGCCACGTTCGCCGTAAGCTCGTTTTCGATTCTTTCTACAGTAATAACCGCCCTGAATATTCTTGGGTCGGTACGCCAGCATTTATTCGTCAGCGTCGTTTCCCGAATTGTATAATTGTGAATCCCCGGTTCTGTAAAACATATTTCGGGAAAATGTATTAGATTTTTAGAGCATCTCATAATTTATGCCCATTCCTTTCTGAGAAAAGATAATTTAAGGAACTGTCAGGAAATAATCGTACCCTTCCGCATCCTAATCTCTTTCAAGTTTAGGCAACCTCATTAAAAGAGATTGCCTATGATACAGTGTTTATTAATCCGCAAGTAAACTCTTGCGCCTCACGGCAAAGCCGTTCGGGAGTTTACTTGCTCAAATGTGCCTTTTTCTCGTCTGCCTGCGGCAGACAACCGAAAAAGACGCACAGTATTACTCTGCC
>Ga0209737_10001655_pt1 | contig 15863 bp, 14 predicted proteins | sample TergutCu122P3_FD_187284 | JGI IMG/M metagenome (GOLD analysis project Ga0209737, IMG submission 187284) | Cubitermes ugandensis P3 segment gut microbial communities from Kakamega Forest, Kenya - Cu122 P3 (SPAdes) (version 2) | ecosystem: Host-associated > Arthropoda: Insects > Digestive system...
TTTTTTACCCCTCTTCCCTCTTCATCCTTTTCTATTTTATCATTTTTGAGAGGTTTTGTCAATATTCGTTGTGTGTTATTTTTTCGGGGGTAACTCATTATGCTAACTGCCAAAGTTTTCACTTTGTTATTAGCATTTATTCTCCTATTCGACATTCGGCGATAATATGTCCGTTTTCATCTATCTGTTTTAACCATATACGCCATAAACCGACATCTTTGGGGTCTTTATTATTAACCACTGTAGTACCAAAATTTAATTCATACATAAAATCAGTAGTTTTTAAACCTTTCACAATGGCATTTACATCGTAATAAACATATTTCCCATTCTCTCTTGAAGATGATTTTGTTCCATAGTCAAATTCATTATTGGATATAAAATTGCCTTTGTAAAGTTTCATCATATCATCAATTTTTTGGTCTATATCTAGTGTTTTAGCTAATGATTTTGATGAGAAAAGACTTTCTAGCTGTTCTTTATCACAATTATCTAAAGCTGAAATCATCTTTTCAAAAACAACCTTATCATAAGTTATAATGTCATAATCGCTCTTATTCTCGGTATCTTTATTACAACTGCTAAAAATAATGCTAACTATTGCCAATAAAGTAAAGAATGTTTTTTTCATATTCTTTATTCCTCCCATACAAGCCATACAGTACTATCTGCATCATCAAAAATTAAATTGCGTAATTTTTCAGGCTTATAGTCTTTTGAAGCTTTCTTAAGCGCCTCATACATATCCTCTCGCCCCTTAAAACTAACCGTACCAATTGTAACCAAATTATCTGTATCAAAACTTAAATATTCACTGTTAAAACCTGTAATCCACCATTGTGGTTCATTAGGTGTCCAACTGAAAATATTCTCATAATGTTTGTGAGGTGTAAGATAGTCAACAGCATTATAAAGATGCAAAGTCATAGGTAACTCATAATCTATGCTATCATAATGTTTGATTGAGCCTGTGAAAGATTTATCCTGTTGATATAATCCAATTTCTGTTCCTGCACCAAGATTCCAATAATCGCCTTTCCAAGTCCACAGAACATGTTCACTATTATTGTAATTGAAATAAAATCGCTCAGTTTCCATTTTCGATACTTTATCAAAAACAACATCATATGCTTCGTTAAATCCCATTTTTCGTTGCCATGTATCAACCTGTGAATGCCATATTCCATTTTCATCAGCAAGGAAATTTAAAAATAGAGCAGCATCAAAGGGTTCCAAAATTGTTGAAGACTTCTTCATAGTCAAAGCAATACTTGAAAATATATTGGAACTATTAATATTATTCTTATTCTTCAAAATTGCTTTTATTGAACTATCAACAATGCTCTGTGGAGATTTTTCAAGTAGCTTCCTTGTGTTCATAAGTGTTTTCCCAGGCTCAACAATCGATGCAATAGTTAGAAGGGCGAGCATTTCAATACTATATTCTCTGCCTATTTTTCCGCTTGTCATTTGATTAATATGTGCTTTCCATAGGTATTCATTATTTGATTTCAACGGTTCAGGGTCTTTGGGGGCAACAGCACAGCCGTTGATTACAACTGCTTTACCGTCAAGCAGACCGTCGCCATCGGAATCCTCATTAGCAGGATTGGAATGAATTGGCAAAACAAGCGTAGTATCCAAAATATTCTTGAAATATTTCTCGAAATCAGTACCTGGCATACCTGAAACCTGACTGTCTAGCTCAAACCTTTTGAGACCGTCCTCTGCATACGGTTTGTTGGTCGCACTCATACACTTTCGGATAGTCGGTAATTTAAGCTTGCCCTCGTCATCAAACATCGACTGTCCGCCGTTTCCGCCGTTAATGTAGTAAAGGAAACCCTCGTCAACCTCATCCCAGTCCTTGAGACCGTCGTTGTCAGTATCAGTTATACGGCTTGAGTGGGTATCTGCATTAAGAGGTTCGTTCAAAGCAATCCTCATTTGCAATTATTTAATCAGGAACAGAAAATTCAAGTGTTGCATACTCTGAACCATCTTCGAACACAAGATACAGAGTTATTGTTTTGTTTTTCATGTCATATTCAGCAAAATAATTATTAGTGCCTACAGGTGAATAATTTCTTTCATTACCATAACCCGCCATCGAAATTTCTTTCAACAGCATTGGGTTTAACTTAATGTATATTTTACCACTTCTCCCTACAAAAGATTTCCATTCTTTTGCAACTAATTCGTACTTTAATTCACTACTGTTGTATATTTTTAAAGTATAGAAATTAACATCACTATGAGTAAGAGCTTGTATAGAGATAGTAAGACAGCAAACACAAACAGTCACAAAAACAACAATTGATATGCGAAACCATACCCGCAATTTTTTCAGAATAATTTTAAAAATTATATGAAGCGAATGTATAATAATTGTAAAGCAAATAAGAAAAAGAATTATTCCCCTAAAAGTAATTGACGCAACATAGAGTTCAAATTTACTTTCCAATACAAACAAGAATATTACCACGCAAATCATTAAAGGTCTACAAAATTTACATATATTCCCTAACGCAATTTTTTCTTTCATTATTACATACTCCCAAAACTATAGGCCAAAAGAAGTCCCCAGTCATTAACTCCATCAAAAACCAATTCATTAACATCTACTTGTGAGTCAAATTTGTATTTAGGAAAACGTGAGCCTTCAGTCCATTCGATTATTGTTTCATAACATCCATAGCTAAAAAATGCCTGTGCAAAACCATACAAGTGTAATGCATTTGCATTTGACTCGTCTTTTGAATCCCAATCGTAATAATCTAAAAGATAAAATTTTACTTTTGCTGAATAGCTATATGTACCTTTTTCGTTTTTTGTACAAGTCACTTCTGAAACGAGTGCATTCTGTCCACCACCAACAGTTAAATACCAATCTACATCAATTGCACTCCGATAAATTCCATAATAGCTAACACCCCAAGTTCTTCCTTTATCGGTAACTGTAGAAAATAGATATGTATTATTAGGAATTGTGTTTTTTTCAACCATATCCATAAAATAATTCATATCATTATAGTATTCAAATCGTTGTTTATAACTAAGTGCAACTGCGTGTGCGAAATTTTTAATTTCATAATCTTCACCAGAATTACCAATATAATGCAAAAGTATTTTTGCAGCATTAGGTGTTGAACCAGTTGATGAAAGACCGTTGTTTATTATACCAGAGAGTGGTGTGAATCCACCTAATGCCATTAATCCCATCAATTCTTTTTTAGCTGAATATGCTATATTTTCAGTTTTAGTACCTACTATAGAAGCGTAAAGTGAGTTTGTCTTTTCACTTATTTCTCTATAACGTTCAGAAATTAAGTTGGAGTAATGATAATCATAGCTATCCACAAGTTTGAAATGCTCATCATAAAACTTCTTCAAAGGCTTAGTATCCATATCATCCGTCAACCCATCCCCATCACTGTCCTTATGTGCAGGATTGGAATGAATTGGCAAAACAAGCGTAGTATCCAAAATATTCTTGAAATATTTCTCGAAATCAGTACCTGGCATACCTGAAACCTGACTGTCAAGCTCAAACCTTTTGAGACCGTCCTCTGCATACGGTTTGTTGGTCGCACTCATACACTTTCGGATAGTCGGTAATTTAAGCTTGCCCTCGTCATCAAACATCGACTGTCCGCCGTTTCCGCCGTTAATGTAGTAAAGGAAACCCTCGTCAACCTCATCCCAGTCTTTGAGACCGTCGTTGTCAGTATCAGTTATACGGCTTGAGTGGGTATCTGCATTAAGAGGTTCGTTAAGCATAATCTTCGCATAACCAGTAGGAATAATGACGTTGTAAGGGGTTTTTACCACGTGTTCTTCAAGTATCCGTGTTATAAAATCACTGACATGCAATACCGGGTTATAATGAAAGGAAGAAACTGGATAATAGCTACAATCGGGATTAAAACAAAAAGCAACATTTATAGTTGAACCATAAGAAGCAGTTTCACAGAAAATAACATAATTAACTTTATTTAAAAAATTAAGAATCAAATTATATGGCGGGTTCATGGACTCCCAAGTAAGCTGTATGAAGTCAAAACAGAACTTCATTGAATTTTCTCTGTATGCTAAATTAGATATTGAGTTTAACTTAAGCTCCCAGTTAATTGATGGTGCACCATTTTTGTGAGTTATTGTATCCACTTTATTTTCAGCAGAAACAGCTGTAGAGAACCATTCTCCTGCATAAACACCTTCATTATTATATTCCAATATGTAAACTCTTGCATTAGAATATGTACTAAATATATAATCAATACTTGAGTTTGTCCATATCTTTGTCACATCAAATAAATCGATAGAGGGATGATCATTCTGGATTGCGAAAACCACATCAATCGGCGTATCATTTTTCACCGTCGGAACGCCTGTGGCCGCCCCCGACAGAAGCGCTGGCGAAGTCAGCGACATTTGCGCCGGAGCAACAGGTGCGGGACTAACCGCCGGCACAGTTTCCTGCGTTTCGCCGCCATCGCTCAGCATTTCAAACCAAACTTCCAAGTCCATAAGGCAATACGTTCCTGCCTCGTCGACGGTTGCGGTCACGAGGTTGTTTGCAGGGTCGTGTTCGGTTGTTATGGGAAGTAACATATTGATGTCCTCAAAGTATTTGAACACATTGAGACGCTTTATGCCCGATAATTCGTCGGTTTCGTCGGCGTAAGTGCCAAGCACGTTTGCGGTATAGGTGTTGGCAACCTCAAATTTGAGCGTTAGACTTTCTATGTTCAGGTCAGAGTTATAGACCAATTCAGGGGCAATTCCGAGCATTGCATCATTTTGCATAGCATAAGAATAATTGTTTTCCGTAACTGTCAGATTATTCTGAGCATAGCCCGAAGCTGTGATGTCAACGGACAGTTTGAACGGGTTGTCGGGAGTATTGATTGCCGAAAATACACTGTTTTCCGCAGAAATCGTCTGTGCAGACACATACTCAATATCAGGGTAGCCGAATGTTTCAGGGTTCAACGGGTCGAGACCGAGGGCTATTTCGTCGCAGTCAGGAACGCCGTCACCGTCCGTATCAGGTTTCAGTGGGTCGGTGAAGTACACAAAAATCTCGTCATAATCGCTGAGGCCGTCTTCATCAGTGTCGGGATTGCACGGATCAGTGCCGTAAATGCGGATTTCATCCGCGTTCGATATGCCATCACCGTCACTGTCGGCGTTCGCGTCGGACACGCCCGCCGTCACAGAATCGTACACAAGAGGGTCGGTGTTAGTCAGCATGATTTCCTCGTAATCGGTTAGACCGTCGCCGTCAGTATCGGCTAAAAACGGGTCTGTTCCGTACATTAACTCGTAAACGTCAGGCAGACCGTCGTTGTCGCTGTCGAGAAGTTGCGGGATATAGCCATTTTCGGTCTTGACAATGATGAAAGGAATAGCTTCAACTGTTTTATTGTCGGGTGTTGTTTGTACAACTTTTATGTATTTAGTCGTAAAATCGCCGTTTATATCCATTTCATAGCTATCGGTATTGGTTACATTCCCTTGCGATACATAGCTTTCATTATCATCGGAAGTCAGCACCTCAAAAGTGCCGTTTGGCTCGGTAGCTTGCCAAAATACGTTGATATTTCCGTTTTCAAGATACTCGCCGAAAGCGAACAAATCAAGGTCTAAATCGGGAAGAATAGGGTCGTCGGGTTCGGTTGGGTCTTCCGGGTCAGTGGGCGGAGTTGTCGGTTCATCAGTTGAGACTGTGCCGACAAATTCTGCCATATTTCGGTCAAAATTGGCGTTGACGTTAGGGGCTGTGATGATAATTTTTTGAGCGATAATTATTACATTGTTCAGGTTCAGATTCTGTGCGGTGATTTCAACGTTGCCTAAAGGGGCGTAAATCAAGCCGTTTAGGCTTACATTCTGCATATTGACGGTGATATTGCCTGTCTCCGAGCAGACTATTGCGTTATTGTTATTACAATTCAATGTTTGACCTTTTAATGTAACATTGCCAACAGATTTGATACTGGTAGTGCCGTTCATGTTGATGTTACCCTCTAAAAACACCTGTCCTGTGATGTTCAGAGGATTGTTAAGATTTATATTCGTATCCTTGCAGGTGTAATCACCGTCATAAACAGAAACACTGCGCCCGAAAAATATGAAGACTGGATTCGCTGCAGGATTAAAATCATTTCTTCATTTACGTGTTCGAAGCGTGAGCCGTTGACGTTCATATTGCCAGTCGAGTAAATCGTGCCATTCGTCGCAATATTGCCGTTTAAGCAGACATTCTGTGAGTTGAACGTAATCGCCTTATCCTCAGACGATGATGCGAACATCGTGTACAGGAATATATTTGAATTCTGCGCGAAAATGCTTGATATGGGTAAGGAAACAGTTAACATGACAAGTGCCAAGAGTAATGCAAAAATGCGGTGTGTGGATGTTTCTGAATTTTTTTGTTTCATAGTATTTTCTCCTTCAATCATATTATAACATATATAACTAAAATAGTCCAATTAAAATATGTTAATTTTTTAACTTATTTAAAAATTAGCAAGCCAAATTATTCCTCATAGCATAGACCGCAAGCTGCGTCCTGTCGCTCAACTGGAGCTTAGTCAGCGAAGAGGAAACATAATTTCTGACAGTTTCCTCCGAAAGATAAAGCCTTTCCGCAATTTGTTTGTTATCGCTTCCGCGCACAATTTCCGAAAGTATATCCTTTTCACGGTTTGATAAATCAACCTGAGAGAGATTGTCAGGACGGGTATTTTTTCATTAGGAAATTTTTCCTTGATTCGCTTTGTAGCAACATCTCCGTTGCAATTGGGCATTCTCATGTCCATTAAAATAATATCAGGCAATAACTTTTCGCACTGGTCGTAAGCCTCGTATCCGTCAGCGGCAAAACCGCATATCTCTATTTCAGGGTCTTGGCTCAGCATGACTTTTAATCCGTTTCGCATCTATTTGGCGGTCACAGAAAATTTATCTGCTACAAAAATATCTTTAAATTTGCTACAATTTTATCTTGACAAATACAGTTATTCGGCATGACACATCATCATTTAGACATAGACAAAAAAGTAGTGTTTTTATAGAGTTCATCTCAAACCCTATAAAAACACTACGATTGGTGCGAGTGATGGGACTTGAACCCATACACCTTTCGATACACGCCCCTCAAACGTGCCTGTCTGCCTATTCCAGCACACTCGCATTAACCTTTAATATTATAACACATCCAAAATGAAATGTCAATAGTTTTCTAAAATATTTTTCAAAACTCGTACTTGGCACCCTCAACAGGACTCGAACCTGTATCTAACCCTTAGGAGGGGCTTGTACTATCCCTTGTACTATGAGGGCACAGGCAGTGTCTAATATTAATTATACCATATTCCAGCGTAAAAAGCAATACTTTGCTATAACAAAAATGCGTTGATTTTCTCAACGCATTTTGTGCAATTCAACCAAAACTAACCTGAATAAGGCAGAGACTTAATCTTCTCAACAACATAATCCTGAATAGTAACCGCACAGTTACCCTGGATAGATTTTTGCCCTTCGATAACCAACGCATTAACCATAGCTTCAGCGGACATAGGGTAAACATCAGGTTTCATGAGATAAAGTCTCAACACGACAACATCTTCAATAGTAACCTCGCCGTCGCCGTTCAAGTCGCCGAGCTTGCCCGTCTTTACTGCAGTAGTGGTTTGCTTGGCTGTCGTAGGCGGAACCTCTCTCGGTTCAACGCCTTCAACTACTGCGAAAAACGCAGGTTTGGCCTGATATTGGGCGTCAAAAAGCAGCGGAACTCGGTCGTTTCTCCAACTGTTCGCATCGTTGGTTCCCCAGAAAACAACGGCGGTGATGACGTCGCTGTATTTAACGGCAATATTCATAATCTCTTTGTATTTTGCCGCCTGCCTCAGCAATCCCTGTGCAGACTTGTCGTTTGTAGTCATATCAAGCTCTGTGAACTGCACTTCAAGACCTGTTGAAGCAAACTTTTCGACAGCCTTGTCTACGTCGGAAGACGACGGAAAATCAAGGTCAAGGTGCATCTGCATACCAATACCGTCGATTACGCCCTTTTCTTTCAGACCCATTGCGAGCGTATAAATAGCATCGCGCTTTTGACTTATATATTCATTGAAATCGTTGTAGAAAAGTTTGCAATCCTTTGGAGCATACTGTCTTGCATACGTAAATGCAGGTTCAATGAATGAGTTGTCACCGAAAATCTTTACCCAAGCGGAGGTTCCCGACTGTTGCTTGTCAGAACCCGGCTGACGCGGACTTCCGCCGTCATTGCTGAACGCTTCGTTAACAACGTCCCATGCATAGAACTCGACATTAGGATAGTCAGTCGCAAGGGTTGTCATAACATTCTTGATGTAATTTTCCATTCTCTTGAGCATAACTTCTTTTGTCACCCAATTGCCGTCATCCTCGTAGTTATCCTTAAAGAACCAGTCTGGAGTTTGGCTGTGCCATACAAGTGCATGACCTCTTACGGGGATATTGTTATCCTCGGCAAACTTTAACAGTGACTTTGCTTTGTCAAGTTTAATCTGCGGATTTGTGCCGTTTCCTGTTGCAAGAAGAGCCTTAGAAGCGTCCTGGTCAAGGAGGCTTTCGGGTTTCAGTTCGTTGCCGAAAGTAATGCTGTTGTAATGTTTAAGGAACAGCTCCTTGCCGTTTCTTATTGAAACTTCACGGGCTTCGGCTGCACCGCCGATCTTAAAATAACCTGCATACACGTCTTTGAGCGACGGAATATCATATTCAATCGGCTGTAACTCTTTTGATATAAACATAACGTCATCTATGTAGAAATCCATAAGATGGTCGCCCTGTTGGTCGCTGTAAGAAGTTTGCACATAAAGCTCGATATTCTCGGCGTCATCCGGAATGGTTATCTCGCCTTTTAACTGCGTCCAGTTCCCGCCGCCGCTGCTGCTTTGCATTTTGCCGCGTCCTGCCGTAGGATAATCTGGGGTTCCGTTGAGAGTGTATGCAAGGTTAAGTTCGAATTCCTGTTCCCATTTTGCGGAATGGTCATAGCTAAACCATGCACTGATAACATATGTGCCGCCAGCCTTGAGTTCGGCAAGAGAAATCTTAGCACCGTTCCAGAATACTTTTCTGCCGCTGATTTTAAGCGACGTTTTGCCGGAATGTGCCCTTTCTGTTGAGAGCCCGACAGTTTCGGTGTAGCCATTCTCCGCTACGGTAGCACGGCCGACCCAGTCGCAAACTCCTCCTTCAAAGTCCTCGCTGTAAAGTGCGTCTTCATTGGCGCTCGCTGTCATGAAATTTGTCGGCAGTGCAAAAGATGTTGCAAGAAGTGCTGCGGAAACGAATCCGGCCAACAGTCTTTTCAGTTTCATTTAATTACCTCCTAGAAATATTTGATATTGAGATAATTATACCATAAATTTTGTTAAAAGTCAATGCTATGTTTTGTTGCGGATGTTATGCTAAGGAAGTGCCAGTGATTAAATGCAAGGGATAGAGGCGGAGCCCTTTGCCCAAATATATGCCTGAATCCATGAAGTTTAAAGTTCTTGACGAAGAATAAGGCGGGCGGAGTTGCGAGGCGGTAGCCCTGCTTCTCGGGGACTTCGTCCCCGAACCCCTATTATTTTCTTTTTCACCCTCTAGGTGTAAAAATCAAGAGCAAAAAATAACTCGAAAGTACCGTATTTAAGCCGTTTTTCTGCCGTTTTATAAAACGAACTCTACGGATTAAGGATACGCTTAAGTTGACGGCATTGGTTTTTATTTACTCAAAACCTTTTTCATAAACTCCACTGTAGAGTAAAGTCCGCTGCGGTTATACCGGTTAAGCTCAAACAGGCAATCGGTATTGCGTGAAAGATAATTCGGCTTTTCATAACAGGTCAGCGTTATAAGAAAACCGTTTTCTTTCAGTATGGGGACAATTTCCTTACAGCAGTAACCGAACGGATATGCAAAAATGATAGGAGTTATCCCGCATTTTTCGTCTATCAGACGTTGCAGCTCAAAAATATCACTGTTGACTGCCTCGGCATAATCGTCGGGACATTCGCACGGCAGCATTTTTACGCCTCTCCGCCCGCCGTCCATATAATGCATATCATAAGTATGATTGCCAATTTCAAATCTGCCGCTCTTAATCATTTTATTGACGTTTCCCCACGTAAGATAAGGATAGAAACTGCCGTCGTTGGGATTGTCGTCGATATAGCTTCCAACGACTGAAACTACGGCGTGTGCGTCATATTTTTCAAGCAGCGGCAATAGGTTCGTATAATTATTGTTAAAACCGTCGTCCAGCGTAATTAGCACAGGTTTCTGCGGTAAACTTCCGCCGTGCCATACATAATCTAGGAGTTCTTCGGCGGTTACGGAGGTGTATCCGTTGTCATGCAGATATTTGAGGTCACTTTCAATCTGTTTCGGCGTGACGATGTAGTCGTTCGGGGTTGCGTCAGAAATGCTGTGGTACATGATAACGGGAAGAAACACGTCCTCTTCGCCATGACGGGAGACGGCTTTATTTGCGGAATTTTTTTTCATGCTAAAGAAGCAGAGAAGAATGGCAAGCAGAAGGATTAACCAGATTAAGAAACGTAAGAACCCTCTAATATTACAGCAACGGTACATATAATACAATTAACAGTGAACAGTTAATAATTAACAATTATTGGGAGCCCAGTATAAGACAAACAGTAAATGTTAATTGAAATTGTTAATTGTTAATTGTTTCACCTCCCCACAATTATTAACAGTGAATAGTATTAATCGACAATATATTTAATTATATTTCTTTGTCCTCTTGAATATACTTAAATTAACAATTAACGGTAAACAAATACCTGTTAACTGATAACTGTATAGTGGGGTGATTTTTTTGACAAAACGTCAGCGAAAAAATTTACGCAGCTGTTTTAAATTTTCATGTCTTATTTCTGCTCCTTTAATACTTGCCCTAATTGTAAATTCTTTGCCTGCCATAAATAAATTCATTAAAAAGGCAGATAATATAGTACTCTACACTCCCGAAAAAAATTTACAGGCGGGAATGAACGAATCGTTGACGATGAAGCATGATGACGAAGAAGGATTGCCTTTTGTTAATTATGACATTTCTGAGGGGTTCGGATATATCTATGAGGAAGATGCGCCTGATGAGGTTCCTAAGGACGCATGGCTGTACAAGGTTGTAAACAAGACGCCCGGTGAAAAACCGTATCCGACTGCATGGACGGAGGGAGGTCAGATTTTTCGCAATACGTACGGTAAATTTAAGGGCGAGACATATTTCGGTCTGCTGAACGGCGGACAGGTTCAGAATAAGACGTCAATCAGCAACGAGACGCTCTATAAGGAGAGCAAAATTTTGCCCGATTTTAAAATTGAGCTTAACTCCGACGCGCCCCAGGTGTTGATTTATCACACGCATACTACCGAAAGTTTCGAGCCGTATCAGAGGAGTTGGTTTGACGCAGAATTTAATTACCGAACTACCGACGAAACGAAAAACATAACGATGGTAGGCAATGAAATCCAAAAACAGCTTGAGGCACAGGGGATAAAAACGGTTCAGGCGTTGACAATTCACGATTATCCGTCATATAACGGCTCATACGAACGCAGCCGCGAAACAGTTAAGAAACTCCTTGAACAGTATCCGTCGATAAAGGTTGTACTTGATATTCACCGTGACGCTATATCATCAAAAAACACCGCTTACCAGCCGTTCATAGAGGTGAACGGGAAAGAAGCGGCACAGGTTATGATTATTTCTAACTGTGATGACGGGTCGGGCTCTATTCCGAATTATATAAAAAATTTTAGGTTTGCAAGCCTGATTCAACAGCAAATTGAGGGAGATTATCCAGGGTTAACCCGTCCGATTTTATTCGACTATCGAAAATACAACCAAGACCTCACTACGGGCAGTCTGCTCATTGAGATTGGCTCACACGTCAGCACGTTGGAACAGGTGCAGTATACGGGGCAACTTCTGGGAGCGTCTCTGTCCAGGACGCTTATCGGTATGGCAAAATAAATTTCAAGTTATCCAGCCTGTTGGAACTTCATTTGAAATTTGAAAGGAAAATAAAAAATGAGGAAGATTTCAAAACATGCATTTCTCTATCTGCTGATTACTTCTGGTATATGGGCGTTTTTGCTTGTAGTCACAACGTCATACAACAGGCTTTCACCTGAGAGGATTGAACCTGCAAACCTCACGGTGAAAGCCAATGATGCTTATTTAACTATACTTGACAGAACTATTATTATAGATACAAAAGTTTTATCGCCTGAGAGAGAATATTATTTTTGGGGCTATTTGGGCGTGTCAGATGAAATACGGTGGATTTCACTGTTGGGACAATTAGGAACTGTACCCTGGAAAAAGTAAGTCCAAATCCACGTTCATATCGTTCACCGTATTATGCCATTCGTTCAGCTCTCCTTGGTAAATCAGCGTTGCATTAGGAAGATGACGGAAATCGTCGGGGGTATAAAGCCCCGGCGGTTTTTGCAGTTCAATCCCGATTTTATTAAAAACATGGGCAACGAATTGCGAACAGAGAAACCGTCTCTTACGGCTCCAGTTGATTTTTAACTGAATTGCGATAAGTCCGAGGACGTTATAGGAATATATTTTCCTAAACAGAGAAAAATGCTGTATCAGCAAATTGAATTCGGCTTTTTGTTCCGCCGTTACAGGAACTTCATATATTTCACACGGGATATTGCTGTAAAGGCCCAGCGTACCCTGCCCTACTACTTCTTTTTGAAATGTTGCGGGGAGAGGAACGCGTTTATATGTACGGCAGAAGCTGTACATCTCCGTTAAAAGGCTGTCTCCCGCCAAAGAAACGTGGTTGTACGGCTTTTTTGTGAAGAACTTTATTGCCTTGGCAACATTCGTTCCCGTCTGAGCGACTATTATATAAATCTTGTTTTCATGACTATGCAATAAAATTCATCTCCAAAGTCTTAAAAAATTTTACACTTTTATTATAGCATATTCTATTGCAAATTGCAAGTTTTTTTGGTATAATTAATTTATGAGTATTTTACAAATTTTTTTGTAAGATATTACAATTCGATTTTTTTGCTTATGTGCCTGTAGCTCAGGGGATAGAGCATCGGCCTCCGACGCCGTGTGCGATGGTTCGATTCCATTCAGGCATGCCATATTGGTGTCGCGAAATAGATTAGTGACCGAAAAAGCCCTATATATAGGGCTTTTTGCGCCTTAGAGGGCGAAATGTTTTAGTCGAAAACCGTAGATATTTTCAGGAGGTTTTTACCGGCTGAATGGAATCGAATGGAAACACAGGGGAAATACAGAAAGATTCAGACAGATTTCGGAACGGATACACCGAAGTCAGCCTTTAATATATTACTCCGCAACAAAACGCTTGCGTTTTGTCAGTAATGACGGGACGGCTTTTTGTATTTGAGGGGGTGATGGCAATGTACTGTCCGCTTGAAGTCAAGAAAGACGATGATTCCCGGCGTCACGGATAAAGAACGATTTGTTTGTTGCTTCACCGATTTCCCACATGACAGCTGTCAGCTTGTCCTTATCTTCGCCGTCAAGCAGTATCGTTTCGATAACGTCAATGCCGCAGGCTTTCGGAGCAGTTCGTGCCGCCGCAGTCATCAGTTCGGCAACACGCATAGCTGCGTTTTTCACGGTTTCATTGCTTTTATATATCATGTTGGAAAAAGTTAAAAAGGATACTAAAGCCGATTAACTCTTTTTCTTCAAAACTTTCAGGCTTAAACTGTAAAAAATCACCGCCGTTCCTGCCAATATCAAAGCGGAAAGCCAAAATTGGCTCGTATAGCTGCCATAAGCAAGGTGAATGCCGTAAATACTGCGGAAATCCCCAAGTGCATCGGACGGTGCGTTTTTGAACAGCACTGCCGTCGAATTATCTGTCAGTATCTGCTTATACATACTTGCCGAATGCGACATCGGAAAACATTTTATCACCCATTGAACTCCGTCGGGCATGACTCCTATCGGAATATAAGCGCCGATAAGGAAACCGATTAACGTTCCTACAACTGTGCACAGCGAGGCATACGCCTTCTCGGAACTGACGAAACACGTTATGAAAAACACAATTGAGCTTCCGCAGAGAACGCTCAGAACAGTCGTCAGCAAAAGCCCAAGGAAGCCTTTAATATCAGGTAAATGCCCGCCTTTTGCAACAATAAACACAAGACAGAATATAAGCGCCGCAAACGACATAATCGCACTTATTAAAGCACCCGAAAACATATAACCCGCAGTCAGTTTATTGCGTGAAATCGGGCTTGTGAGGAAATCCTTGCCCGCCTTTTCCTTGTCGGATATAAATATACCCATTGCACCCATACTGCCCGTGACGCAGGTTACAGAAATTATTCCCGATAGGGTAAGACTCGCCGTTACCACGCCGACTTGGCTATCTTTAAGTCCCAATTTCTGCGAAAGGTCCTCTTCCATGGCACTGCCCAGAAACAGTATATAAAGTCCTAGCATAATGAAAACTGCCAGAAGCGAAAAGAATACAGCCGACCTGTCGCGGAAGAAAACGAGAAGATTACGCTTTATTAACATCTGCAGCCCCCCCTGTAATATTTAGAAACACATCGTCAAGCGTTCCGTTTATTATTTCCACGTTGCCGATTTGTCTTTTGTATCCGTCGATAATCGGCAGAGCCTCAACGGTTCTGTGCAGTCTCTTTTCGATATATGTACCGTCCGTAAGCGTCAGTTTAAGGGTATCGGAACAATACTCATTTTTCAACTCCGACGGCGTTCCCTCCGCTTTGATTTCACCCTTGTGAATAATCGAAATTCTGTCGCTCTCAACTGCCTCTTCCATATAATGCGTCGTGAGGAAGACAGTCATTCCGTTCTGCTTTTGCAGATTGCGGACGAGATTCCAAATATCACGCCTTGTTTTTGGGTCAAGACCTGTTGTCGGCTCATCAAGAAACAGAATTTTCGGCATATTCACCAATGCTCTCGCAATATCCGCACGGCGTTTCTGTCCGCCTGAAAGCTTCCCGTAGGGACGTATGGCATAATCTCCCATATCAGTGATATTGATTGCGTTTTCTGAAACATCACGCAGTTTCTTACCGTTTAGACCGTAAAGACTGCCGCGTATTTCAAGGTTCTCACGCACAGTCAGAAGCGGGTCGAGAACGCCGTCCTGAAAGACAATGCCTAACTGTTCCCTGACTTTTTCAGGAGAAACGTCAGGGTCATAGCCGCCGACAGTGACCTTTCCTGAAGTCCTCGGCAGCAGTGTTGTTAAAATGCCGATAGTAGTCGACTTGCCCGCACCGTTCGTTCCGAGAAAAGAGAATAAATCACCTTCATTAACCGTGAAACTGATTCCGTTAACGGCATTGATATTGCCGTAATTTTTGCATAACTCACTAACTTGAATAATCATAAAAACAATCCCTCCATGCTATTAATTATAGCATGGAGGGATTTAAAAGTCAACCCTTATCCCTGTGAGTTGCATTTTGTGCGTCGTGAAATGCACTTATTTTCTTATTCATCTCATCGGCAAGTTTTTTTGCACGGCTTTCTGCGATGAAAGTCGCAAAAATATACAGCCCTATAAAAAACAGGACGGTAATCACTGCGTTTTCCATGTCAATCCATCCGAAATATATCAGCGAGCCGAAAACAGCCCCGCCTGTCAGTAAAAAGTGCAGGATTTTGCGGACTGTCAGCTCTGTCCGCGAAACATTTTCCTTATGAACGTAAATGAGTACAGGCAGAACGCTCATAAAGGCGACAAACGGAATTCCCGCAAGCTGCGTTATATTCAAAGTCAAATTCTTATTCC
>Ga0209737_10001656_pt1 | contig 15845 bp, 10 predicted proteins | sample TergutCu122P3_FD_187284 | JGI IMG/M metagenome (GOLD analysis project Ga0209737, IMG submission 187284) | Cubitermes ugandensis P3 segment gut microbial communities from Kakamega Forest, Kenya - Cu122 P3 (SPAdes) (version 2) | ecosystem: Host-associated > Arthropoda: Insects > Digestive system...
CATGTCCAGACCATTAAGCAGGCAGGCGCCAATCTTCTTTCGATTATTAATGATATTCTGGATTTTTCCAAGATTGAGTCGGGAAAAATGGAAATAGTACCGCAGGATTATTTGTTTTCATCATTAGTAAATGATGTTATCAGCATCATCAGGATGAAAGTCGTTGGCACAGGTATCCGCTTCGTTGCCAACATTGACAGCAATATCCCAAACAAACTATGTGGCGATGAAATAAGAATCCGCCAAGTAATGCTGAATATATTAAGTAATGCCGTCAAATATACAGAGATGGGTTTTGTTTCATTAAGTATACATGGTGAATTACAGGATAATTTGGTGCGCTTGGTCATCGATGTTACTGACAGCGGCAAGGGAATAAAAGAAGAAGATATGGTCAAGCTGTTCGGCGATTTTTCCCAGGTTGACATGGCAAGCAACAAAGGGATTGAAGGTACCGGACTTGGTCTTTCCATTGCAAGAAACCTTGCTAATGCCATGGGAGGAGACATTACCGTCAAGTCAGAATATGGTGTCGGCAGCACTTTTACCATTACCCTTACCCAGGAAATAAGAAGCAACGAAAAACTGGCATTAGTTGATAATCCGGATGAAAAAAGTGTATTGGTTTATGAGCCACGCGAAATATATGCCGAATCGATAGTCTATACAATTGACAATCTGGGTGTATTATGTGCGTTGGTTACTGATGAATCAGAATTTTTTGATGTAATGGAAAGCATGCCGCTCAAATTCGTCTTTGTTGCTTCGGAGTTGCTTACCAGTACAAAGAGGGTTCTTGAAAAGCTTAAATCCGATGCCCAAATAGTTTTGCTTGCCGAATTTGGCGAGGCGGTTTCAAACGAGGGGCTTGCTACCCTGGCAATGCCTGTCCAGACTATCTCGGTGGCAAATATATTAAATGGTGTCGCTGATAATTTCAGTTATAATGAAAATATGTCTTCCTCGGCAAAGTTCATTGCCCCAGAAGCCAAAGTCTTGGTTGTTGATGATATTGAAACTAACCTTGCAGTCGCGGAAGGGTTGATGGCCCCTTACAAAACCCAGCTCCAGATTTGCACAAGCGGTTTCAAAGCTATTGAATTGGTGCAGGCGGAGGATTTTGATTTGATATTTATGGACCATATGATGCCGGAAATGGATGGAGTCGAAGCAGTCGCCAAAATAAGGGGACTTGCGGATGAGAAATACCGGACCCTGCCGATTATCGCCCTAACTGCCAATGCCGTCTCCGGAACTAAGGAAATGTTCCTATCGAATGGATTTAATGATTTTCTTTCTAAACCGATTGATATTATCAAGATGAACAGTATCTTGGAAAGCTGGATTCCGGTGAAAAAGCAAAAGGCAGTCTTGATGGAGCACTCGGATTTTACTGCCAATACCAATAACTACAAAGAAAAATTACTTGCAACATTTAAGCGCGATGCCGAAAAGGCAGTTATTACTTTACGTGAAACACTGGTTAATGGAGATTTTAAATTATTTACAACTACAGTACATGCAATGAAAGCCGCACTTGCAAACATTGGCGAAGCGGAGAAATCGCAAACTGCCGGGGAGCTTGAAGATGCTGCGAGGAATGGGGATTCCGATTTCATCGCGGCTAATGCGGAGGATTTTATCAAGGAACTTGAGATATTTACAAGTAGTTTATTCCCGGCAGAAAAAGAAAGTACCAGTGATGTAGATATCGTGGAGGACAAAGAGTTTTTATTTAAACAACTCGGGTTACTAAAAACCGCATGCGAAGAATATGATGATACAACAGCTTATGCTATATTGGATAGCTTGGAAGAAAGGTCGTGGCGGAAAGAGACTTGGATAATGTTTGAGGATATCCGAAATTCTTTATATTTTGATAGTGATTTTGATGTTGTTGTGAAACAAATTGACGAGTTTACAATTAATTAATATATATTTTAGTTTTTTACCCTTTTCAAAATTGAAAAATAGTATTAAGATAGTGAATATGGTAATACTATAGTGACCTATTTCAGTAAAGGAGTGGATTATGGCTAGTAAATTTACGAAGTTCTTACTTTTTACCGCAACAACTGCTGCCGCAGCGGCAGGTATATACTATTTAATGCAGAAAAAAAACGCCGAAGCCAGGGTAAGGTGCGGTTGTGATGAGGATGACGATTTCGAATTTGATGAAGATTTGGACGAGCCGGTGAGAAACCGCTCATATGTGTCATTGAATTTTGATAATGCCGGGGTATTCGCTTCCGAAGCATGCCGCCGGGCAAAAGAAAAAATAACCGAGGTTAAGGATACCATCCTTGCCGGTATCGAGGGCGCAAGTGTCGGGATGCGCGAATTCGTAGACCTGACCCGTGAAGAAGCTGAGGATCTCGTCGATGAGGTTGCCGACGAAATCGTCGAGGAAACCCCCAAGAAAGCTAAAGCTGTCAAAAAAGCGTTAAATGAAGCTGAGGGAGCGGTGAATGAGGCGATTACGGAAGGCGTGAATAAGGTTGAAGATTTTTTCGATGAAGATGAGTAAAACTTCGGGCGGCCACTGGCCGCCCGATTTAATTTACTTCGCATTTTTTAATTCTTCTTTCAAATCGCGAGCCTTATCTTTAATTCGGGCGTTCGCCGAAGGTGAAGCGAGGATACCGCTGACCATACGTGAGGCGACGTCATATTGCTTGAACCTGATTGAAAGGGTTGCAAGCAGGTAATCAAGGGTTGATTCGTCCATTCCGCTGATGGGGTAATTTTCGCCGGTACGGGCTTTCATAAATCCATCATAAGCGTTCTTTAAGAAAGTATCTTCCTGAGTCTGCAATTCTTTTAAGGTAGCTTCATAATCGGCGGCGGTCTTATCAAGGTTCTCTGCCATAGCCCTGATAACCCAGGCTGTCTTCCAGCAGACATCAGCTTTTTCACTGTCTTTGGCTTTTTTTACAATAGCATTAGCAAGGCAGAGCTGGTGACGCGCAAAAGCATCTTCGTATGTATAGGTCGTTGGTTTATCTTCCCTCTTGATAAAAGCATCGGATATATTTGCTTTAATTAACTGTCTTATAGTTGGTGACAATGGGGCAAAATAACGGCTGAGTACCGTATACCCACAATTTGGACAAGAAATAACACCGTATTTCACAGAATCAAAATTCTCATAACGGGGGCGCAAATCGCGGTCACTCCCAATTAAACGGGCTTTATTGGCTTTCATCGTCAGTTCGGTAAATTTGTTGTCGCATGCCGGGCATTCAACTGTTTTGGGTACAAGAAACTCTGTTTCTTCGGGAACTTTCGGTTTTACTTCCTTGGCTTCTTCTTTTTTTTCTTCGGGTTCTTCGAAAAGTTTCATTTCTGAGAGGTTACCGAGTCCGAACTTTCCTAATCCTGATAATAGGTTTGACATATATACTTAATTCCTTTCTATTTCCTTAAAACGTGCTGGACTTTTATTTTAACATACTTTTGGTGGTAAATAAAGTGGAAAATATAAATTTAACTGCCTTTAACCACCCCGCCCTTCGGGCACCACTCCAAGGAGGGGAATTTATGATATTTGGGATGGGTGTTTGGCGAAAAAATCAACTCGTGGTTCTAGGAATTTGAAGTTGTGGTTGGTATCCATAAAATATCGGAGTGGGTTATTTATATGTTGCCAGTCCCATAAACGTTCATCGACATTCAGGTATTCACGCACCATTTCCGTTCCTATTGGGGCAAAAGGATGGAGCAGGGTGGCGGCTACCCGTACAACATGGAAAGCGTCTATGAGGGTCTGCGATAGTTTAGCTGGGTCACCGTCTGCTTCCTTTGTTTCAGCCGACCATATTTTATTTGCTTCACGTAAATATACGTCCAGCAAATCTATGACCCGGGCAAATTCAAACTTGTACATCGCCCATTCGTAATCATTTATCATGGTATCTGACATTTCTTTTGCACTCAGACTGACTTCTCCACTTGGTATATTTCCATCGAAATATTTTTGCATGGTATAAAAACAAGAACGGATAAGGCGGTTATAAACATTTGTCAGGATATTACCCTCAGCCAAAGTAGCATCAAATCCACTTTGTCCTTCCATCAAAGCTTTAGGATTAAAACTGACACTATTGCTATGAAGCGCCATATGGGCGAAATGCATCCGCAACTGCTCGACAGTGTAATAATCCAAAAGCTCTTCGGCGCCCGGTGGTTTAATCGCGCCACTGCTGCTTGCTTTCGCTTTTCCATAATGGGCATGGCGGTTCGGTACAATAAGTGGTAAATTGGCGGAGGTTTCCCGCCCGGCAATATTATTCATTGCCATAAATATCCCCATCCCGGCAAGGGCATAAAAATAAATGCAATCTTCACCGATAAACTGATAAACCCGTGAATCATCAGCACACCACCACTCTTCCCAACCATCGGAGCTACCTTTGGTTGTTTCAAGATAAGTTTTCAAAAAGGAAATCGGTGCCCATAGTGATTCCGGCCAAACCCAAAATGTCTGCCCACTGATTCCGTCTTTTTCCGGAACTTTTATCCCCCAGTTAACATTTCCGGTCAAGCGGAGCGGTACCAAGGTCGTTCCTGTGCGGAAGCGGATTTTTTCATTTCTAAGCAGTTCACAGGCTGTTTCCCTATCTCTCAACTTTGTGAATTTGATAGTCGCTGACTGCTTTTCTTCATTTATCTCAATTTCGTGTTCAGGCATTTTTTCACAAACTGACCGCAATGTTGCAAAATCATCGGTTTTTACCAATATAATCGGCTCTTTTAAGAAATCATCTACTACCGAAAGTAATACACGGCGGCTGATTCCCTCTTCTTTTAATGTGCTTTGCCGCGCTTTTAACTCGTCAGTGAATCTTTGTAAGTCAAAGTACCAATTACTCACCGCCTTAAGTGATGGTGTTTTCCCGTTAATTACCGAAAGTGGGGCAATCAAATCACTGGGGCTGTATTGGTGTCCAAGACTGCATTCGTCTGCATAAGCACTTTCTGATTTGCAACCTTGAATCGGGCAGCGCCCTTCGACCTGTCTGCCGTTAAGGAATTCCCCTGTCTCCTCATCGAAGAATTGCATAATCTCTTCAACCCGCAAATATCCGTTTTCATATAGGGAATTAAATAAATCAACCGAAACCTTTTCATGGACATCTTTTGACTTACCTAAAGCGGAAGCGGCATAGAGATTAAGGCTGATTCCATAAGCATCAAGCGTTTCCTTTTGGGCATTATGATTCTCGGTTATAAAGTCTTCGATTGTACCCGGAAAACCGTTTTCTTTCAGGGTTTGGAACTTAACTTCCGGTCCGGCACCGTAACAATCTGTGCCACTGACAAAAATGACATTATCTTTACCGATTCGGTCGCGTAAAAACCGCGCATAAATATCGGCATGGATAAACATCCCGCCGATATGCCCAAAATGAAGTTTTTTGTCACCGTAGGGCATTCCTCCGGTTATGACTGCTCTTTTGGGGAAAAATGGTTTTGATTTGTTATTCATTATTATCCTCTTTAATGTTTAAAGTGACGCATCCCCGTCAAGACCATCGCGATGCCGTATTCGTTGCATTTGTCGATTGATTTCTGGTCATTTACCGAACCACCTGGCTGGATGATGGCACAAACTCCGGCAGCATGGGCAGCTTCCACGACATCAGAAAAAGGGAAAAATGCGTCGGAAGCGAGGGTTGCACCCTTTGTAGCTTCTGGGTTTATTAATTCAGCAGCATGGTCGAAACATTGTTTTGCCGCCCAGATTCGGTTAACTTGTCCGGGTCCAATGCCGATACTCTGCCCGTTTTTGACAACGGCGATAGCATTAGATTTGACATATTTAACAACTTTCATGCCAAATTTCATATCTTCGATTTGTTCCGGTGTCGGAATGGTTTCGGTCACCACCTTCCAGTCGGCTTCATTATATAAAGGGGCATCAACGGTTTGGACTATCATACCACCGTTTACTTTTTTCATGTCCAGTGCCGTTTCCGGCTGGGGAACATCGATGTCTTTTAATTCCAAGACGCGGATATTCTTTTTGGCACAGAGGATGGCAAGGGCTTCTGCATCATATGATGGGGCGACGATGACTTCAAGGAAGATATTTTGCATTTCCAGCGCCATTTCTTCGGTCAGCTCACGGTTACAGACGACGATGCCACCAAAAATAGAGACTTTATCGGCGGTAAATGCTTTTTTCCATGCGCTTGTAATATCGGAAGCTGTACCTACTCCGCAAGGGTTTCCGTGTTTGCAGGCAACAACTGCTGGTTCGGTGAATTCTTTTAACAGCTCTAAAGCTCCATTGGTATCGTTGATATTATTAAAGGACAGTTCTTTGCCGTTTAATTGAACTGCATCAACCAATGAACCGATTTGTTTGCCCACTTGGCGGTAGAAAGCGGCTTTTTGGTGGGGGTTTTCACCGTAGCGCATATCTTGGACTTTTTCATAGGTCAGGGTCAGGGTCGGTCCAAATTCGGTATCGCCACGTTCTTTCTTTAAATAATCGGCAATCATTGTGTCGTAATGGGAGGTGTGGACGAAAACTTTTTGCATTAGGTAAAATTTGGTTTCGAGTGATACTTCTTCATTTTCCCTAAGTTCGTTAAGTACAACTTCATAGTCGGCGGGGTCGGTTATTACTGTTACATCTTGATAATTTTTTGCCGCGCTCCTGAGCATTGTTGGACCGCCGATGTCGATGTTTTCGACCGCTTCGGCACGGGTGACGTCTGGTTTTTCTATTGTGGTTTTGAAGGGGTATAGATTTACAACGACGAAATCAATTGGTTCGACGTCCAAATCTTCCAGTTGGGTCATATGGTCGGTGTTTACCCGGATGGCGAGGATTCCGGCATGGACTTTGGGGTGCAGGGTTTTTACACGGCCGTCTAGGCATTCGGGGAAGTTGGTTACTTCGGATATTTCTTGGGCGGGGATGTTTTCGTTTTTAAGAAGGGTGTAAGTGCCGCCGGTGGAGATGATTTCGATGCCGAGGTTTACTAGTTCGCGGCAAAATTCGACGATTCCGGTTTTGTTTGATACGCTGATTAGGGCTTTCATGGGTTGGTCTCCTTTATATTTGGCTTTCTGAGTCCGCTTGCTCGGGATTTGTTCAAGCGCAGACCCGCTTTCGCTCCGTGAGAAACGTTGCGTTACGTAAGCTCGTAAAATACACGAGCTAAGTAACGACGTTTCTCAAGGGTCTGCTTTTTGAATCAAATCCCAAGCAAGCTAGGTTATTGCGGGCTATATAAGTCCTAGCCGACGAAGTCGGATTTGTGTGTAGCCCTATTGGGTGATAACCACCCCGCTCTTCGGGCACCCCTCCAAGGAGGGGAATTATCATTTCATAACGTTGGCTGCGGTCTTGGGTATTTGATTCCAGAAGCAGACCCTTGAGAAACGTCGTTACTTAGCTCGTGTCCTTTACGAGCTTACGTAACGCAACGTTTCTCACGGAGCGAAAGCGGGTCTGCGCTGGAATCTAATACCCAAGACCGCCCACAACGCCCACAACCTACTCCATACTATAGTTTGGTGCTTCCTTCGTAATTTGGATGTCGTGGGGATGACTTTCTTTTAAGGAAGCGGCGGTAATTTTTATGAAACGTCCATTCTCGATTAGGTCGGGAATATTAGCTGCCCCACAATATCCCATACCGGAGCGCAAACCACCCATCAATTGGAAGACAGTATCTTCAACTGAACCCTTATAGGCAACACGCCCTTCGACTCCTTCGGGGACGAGTTTTTTGGCATCACTTTGGAAGTAACGGTCTGCACCACCGCATTCCATGGCGGCAATTGAGCCCATGCCACGGTAAACTTTATATTTTCTGCCTTGATATAGTTCAAAAGTACCAGGGCTTTCATCACATCCGGCAAAAAGGCTTCCAATCATCACGACATTTGCCCCGGCGGCGACTGCTTTGGTGATATCGCCGGAATACTTGATTCCGCCATCGGCGATTACTGGAATACCATGTTTTCCTGCTTCGCTGAATACATCCATAATCGCGGTAATTTGCGGGACACCAATTCCGGCGACAACGCGGGTGGTACAAATCGAACCCGGCCCAATACCAACTTTTATTGCATCGGCCCCAGCCTCAATGAGGTCTTTTGCTGCTTCTTTAGTTGCAATGTTTCCGGCAATGACATCGAGGTCGGGATATTTTTCTTTGACTAATTTTAGGCAGTGAAGGACATTTTTGGAATGTCCGTGGGCGGAGTCCAAAACAATGACATCAACTTTTGCTTCGACCAAAGCGCCAACGCGGTCGAGAATATTGGCAGTAATACCAACTGCTGCCCCGCAACGGAGACGCCCAAGGTCATCTTTTGCTGAATGGGGGTATCTGATTGTTTTTTCGATATCTTTTATCGTAATAAGACCAGCGAGATTAAAATCTTCATCAACAATCGGCAATTTTTCAATCCGCGACTGGGCAAGGATATGTTTTGCTTCTTCCAAGGTGATACCGACATTGGCGGTGATAAGATATTCGCTGGTCATCGATTCTTTAATTTTTTTGGTGAAATCGGTTTCGAATTTTAAATCGCGGTTGGTGAGAATACCAACAAGCTTCTTTCCTTCTGTGATTGGAACACCGGAAATGCGGAATTTTGCCATCAGGGCATCGGCATCAGCCAGGGTATGGTCAGGGGATAATGAGAACGGGTCAGTGATAACTCCATATTCGGAACGTTTAACTTTGTCTACTTCTTCAGCTTGCGCTTCAATCGACATATTTTTGTGGATGATGCCTATTCCGCCCTGCCTCGCCATCGCAATCGCCATCCGGTTTTCGGTGACCGTGTCCATTCCCGCGCTCATCATCGGAATGTTCAGGCATATTTTCTTTGTCAGGTTGGTTGTTACGTTGACTTCATTGGCGATTAGCTGGGAGTATGCCGGAACTAATAGTACATCATCAAATGTTATTCCTTCTCCAATTATCTGGCTCATTGTTGCAGTTCTCCTTCTTCAAATTTGAATTGTGTGAATATTTGCGTTAATTTGCAAAATATCAAGACTATGGGCTTCGTTCTTATTTAATTAATAATAAATTCTATCACCAACTCAATATTTGTCAAGCTACTTTTTCAACAAAAATTTGTGGAATTTTGACATTGTTTTATTCAATATGTCTAGATACTACGGATTACATGTATTCATCGCATGGCTGGGCAACCCTCGAAAATAGACTTTCCAATTTTTGTAACTGATGATGGTATTATCGCTTTATTTAAGCGGGTACAATTTTTGAAAGCAAAATCATCGATTTCCCTGATGCCGTCAGCAAGATTTACGTATGTCATGTTTTCGCATCCCGCCATTGCTAATTTTCCAATCCGTCTCACACTGCCGGGAATTGTCAAGAAATGCAAACTCCGGCAGTTTTCAAAAGCATGGTCACCGATGTCTGCTACTGAATCCGGAATCTTACAAGCAGTTAAACTGATACAATCGAAAAATGCCCACTTACCAATCCGGAGGGTTCTCTCCGGCAGTGATACAGTCACCAGATTTTCGCAATTACGGAATAGTCCTTCACCAATAAATGATACTTGACGTGGTAAAACACTTGCAGTCAAGCTGTTACACTCTGAAAAGGCATAGTCACCAATTTCATCAACTGTTTCGGGAATAACTGCTAATGTAAGGCTTTTGCAATTGGAAAATGCACCTTCACCAATACTGGTTACACCTTCGTGCAAAGTAATCGATGTGAGCTTTAAACAATATGCGAAAGCACTGTTTCCGATAGTGGTAATTGTATCAGGTAACTCGATAGTTTCCAATTCTTCGCAATAAAGAAAACTGTGATTGCGGATTCGGCCAATCCCTGCCGGGATGGTAATTTTTTTGAGACTTTTACAATAAGCAAATGCCCAGCTTCCAATCGTTGTCAAGTTCTCAGGAAGTTCGAAAGCAGGAATGCAGCGGCAATTTTGGAAGGCATAACGACCGATACTGACCAAGGTATCCGGCAACTTGACAGATGGTAATATTTGGCAATTTGCAAAAGCATAATCGCCAATTTTCACCACTTCATCAGGAATGTTGACTTCTGAAAGGGAAACACATTCTTTGAAAGCACCATCATCAATTAAAACAACCGTATCGGGAATTTTGACATCGGTCAGGCTGCGGCAGCCTTCAAACATACCTTGGCTGATAATCGAAAGTTTTTCAGGCAGGGTTACTTTTTTGAGTTTCTTACAAAATGAAAAAGCATCTTCACTAATATCATTCATTCCGGCAGGAAGCTCTATTTCTTCCAGCTCTTCACAACCACGGAATACTCCCCTGCCAAGTTTTTCCAAACTCTCCGGGATAATGACTTCATTAAGATTACGGCAATATGAAAAAGCGTAATCGCCGATGCTTTTGACCCCTTCAGGGATAATAACTTTCATCAAAAAATGCAAATCACGGAATGCATCCCGGCTGATTGCGGTAACCCCGTCAGGTATTGTAACTACCCGGGCTTCGGTATTTTCGGCACTAATTAAAATATTGTTTTCTATTCTCATATTATTCCCATATCCGCCAAAGGCGGAATTTAAATCAATAGTTGAAAGTGCTTTTTCATTCAACTTTTATACCTTAAAGACTTTTCTTGGTGCAATCATGCTAATCGCTTTTACCATTTCGGCATTAGGTTCAAAAATTATTTTCATTTTTCCATTGTAAAACATAATGTAACGGGTATCCGGTTGGTTAATTATCCCGCTGGAATAATCCTTAATCTCCGCCGTGCGGTTCTTAAAACCATCCAGTTGATATGAATTGTAAGGAGCAAGAATTTCCATCTTGTCAATTTCAAAAACTGCAACCTTTTTGCGGCGGCTTTGGTTAAGCACCTTGTCAATTGTAATCTGGCGATCAAGATAAAGATATTCGTACTCGATTTCGGTATAAAGTCCGACAAAATATGTAACTCCGGCAAAAGCGGCACCGGCAAGCAGGAAAGGTAACCCGCCAACCAAACCAAACAAGATCAATAGTATCGTTAACAGCAAAGATAATGTTTTGAGGAATTTCATGACCAGATTAGGTTTTCTTTTTATCATGAATTCGACGTATGTTTCGTTCATATTTATAACCTTTCATGCTTTTATGGGCATTTGGGTCCGATTTCTGATACCCTACAAATATTCTAGTACAAACTTATCTAATTTACAATAGCGAATATGTTGTTGACATTAATATAAGGAAATAATATCATGATACCAGGGTCTAAAGGTATCAAACTACAGGAGGAGAACATAACATGGCAGAAAAAAAGAAATCATGGAATGTATCAGCAGAAATCCGCGCCGAGCAAAAAGCGGCACTTGCAAATATGACACGCAAGGAAAAGTTCAAGTATTATTGGGAATATTATCGTTACCATGTAATAATATCAATTATCGTAATTGCCAGCCTAAGCCATATAATATATGGGATTGTAACCAACAGGGATTTTTCGTTTTATGCAGTAATAATAAATTCCCACGGGCTTGATGGGGAAGCGCTTAGTGAAGAGTTTAGTGTTTTGGCTGACCTTGACAATGAAAAGCTTCATTGTTTTATCGATACAACTTTATTTATCAATACCAATGAATTTTCACAAACTGATTCCATGCTTGTCCAAAGACTTTTTGCCACTGTCGGTACTGGTGAGCTTGATACCATTGTAGCTGACGCTTTTACCTTTATCCATTTTGCCAATGCTGAGTTTTTCATCGACTTACGCCTAGTCCTAAGTGATGATGAAATAGAATATTATAAAGATATTTTTTTCTATGTTGACCGGGCTGCGATTGAGGCACGCAGAACCAACTTTAACATAGATATTGTCCATGAAATAAAAACACCCGAGCAAATGAAACAAGATGTGGAGCTTCGCCGCCAACCGGAAATAATGACCGAACCTGTCCCGGTCGGCATATTCCTTTCCGATTCACTAATACTAAAAGATGCTTATTGGGGAGATACCGTACCGGTTATAGGCATAACTGTATCGTCATCCCGCAAAGATAAAGTACTTGAACTTATTGAGTTTTTGGGAAGTAGGGATTAAATATAATTCCGCGATTGCGCCCGCCACATTTCCGCATATTTGCCATTATCCGCCAGTAATTGGGCATGATTACCTTCTTCGATGATTCTGCCATTTTCGAGCATGTAAATCTTGTCGGCAATACGGGTGGTTGAAAGGCGGTGCGAGATAAATAAGACCGACTTGTTTTCGGCGGCGGTCAGCATTGAATTGTTAAGCTGGTATTCAGCAATTGGGTCAAGGGCGCTCGATGGTTCATCAAGCAGAATCAGGTTAGTATCAGAATAAAAGACGCGGCTAATGGCTATTTTCTGCCCCTCACCACCGGACAGATTAATCCCGTCTTTCTCAAACTCGGTTGTCAGGTTGGTATTAATTCCATCCGGCATGGTATTTACCCTCTCCAACGCACCACTTTTTTCAAGCGCTTTGATTACTGTTTCATCACTTCCCTTGTCAGCAAAATCAAGCAACACATTTTCTTTAACAGTTGCAGCGAAAATTTTAAAATCTTGGAAAACAGCGCCGATTTTTTCACGGTATGCAGATATGTCATATTCCTTGATATTCGTTCCATTAAGTAAAATTTCTCCCTCATCCGGGTCATAAAGCCGCATTATCAATTTGGTCAATGTCGTTTTCCCAGCACCATTATAACCAACAATGGCGATTTTGCTAAAAGGTTCTAAGGTCATGTTGATATTTCTAAGGACATAATCATCCATGTCATTATATTTAAAAGAAACATTCTTTAACTCGATTATTGACGGTTCTTCCGGCATTGGTTTATTTCCATGGCTTATTATAGTCGGTTCAAACGCAAGGAAATCAGTAATTTTGTCCATAAATATACTTACTTCCTGGGCAACCGGGTAAGCTTCGGCGATAGGATAAAGTCGGTTTCTCGTCCGGTTCGCTGTTCCATGCAAAACCACAATGCTGCTAAATGAAATCTGCTTTAAAACCACCGCTTTGAAAGCCAGATAACTGATAAAAATGACATTGAAAATAAATTCATTAAAGACGTATGTCCGCAAAAACTCCAGCCTGAACCGCTTGTACACTGTTTTTTTGTCCACTTCCAATGAATCATCGCAAGCCTTATCAAAATCTTTAAGCAGGACGCCCGATATTTCGGTATTCAAGCGGACTTCTTTGGCATAATCATTCAAATAAAATAATCGTTTCAAATAATCGAGGCGACGCTCGAAAGGGTTTTTATCTATCCTGATTTTGACATTAAGTTTCGTCAACTTTTTATTGGTTAAAAGTATCAGGATAAATGAAACGACAACGAATACCATTGATAAACTGTCGGTAGCAATAATAAAACCGATTGAAAAAATTGCCAGCGTCAACCCATCACATATTTTTGCTAAAATATCAAAGATACGGTCGATTTGTTTGTCTGATTCGGAAACCACCAAGATGTATTCATTATAAAATTCGGGATTGTCATAACAACTTAAGTCTATTTCACGGGCTTTATGGTATAACTTTTCTTTCAGTCGCATTTGGACCAGGGGACGGTACTTGTCTTGTACACGGGTATACATATTGGCATCAAATAAGAATGCCAAACTAAGCGCCACCATATAGATAATAATATAAAATGCCGCATCCCAAAAAGGACGCCCGAATTCGAAGCATTCCAATACATAATTAAATAACAATGTACCCTCGATAAAAACAAAAAAAGCAGTACGCATGTGGACAAGCATAAAATAAATCACATACCCCGGTGCGGTTTTGAAGCAAAACTTGAATAAGTCGATATTATTTCGCAGGACGTGGGGGAAGTTCACGCTAACACCTCCTTATACTGTTCATCGGCAAGATAATTTTGTGCCTGCTTCGTAAACATTTCACAATACGCACCATCATTTTTTATCAGCTCCGCATGGGTTCCACTTTCGATGATTACCCCATTTTCCAACATGAAAACGATATCAGCGGCTTTAACTGATGAAAGGCGGTGTGAAATAAACAAGGTGATATGCCCGTGGCTTTGTTGCATGATACTATTATATAGTTCGAATTCAGCCAACGGGTCGAGGGCGCTTGACGGCTCGTCAAATACTTTTACCGATGCCGGGGAGACAAAAGCACGGGCGGCGATAATCTTCTGCACTTCGCCACCGGAAAAAACAGCGCCATTTTCGTCGAATTCTTTGGTCATAATTGTATTGATACCATCTGGCAGGGATTCAACTTTTTCGAAGATACCGGCTTGTTTCAGGGCGGTATTGACGATTTCAGTATCGTGTTCGGATGTGGTTACCCCTGTTGATTTTACCCCCATCAAAACATTTTCTTTAATGGACAGGGACATGATTTTGTAGTCCTGGAAAGCAGCGGCAAATAATTTGCGATATGCTTTCAAGTTATATTTGCGGATATCGGTGTCATTTATAAGGATGATTCCGTCTGTTGGGTCATATAACCGGAATAAAAGTTTGATAATTGTAGTTTTTCCGGCTCCATTATGTCCCACCAATGCGACCATTTTGTCCCCGGTGATTTTAAAAGACAGGTTCTTGATAATTGGTTTGCCTTCTTTATATTCAAAACAGACATTACGGAATTCAATGCTATGTACCTTTTCATCAGGGAGAATCCCGTCCCAGTCTTCAGGGATTTTTTCCTCGTAATCCATAAAAGCGCGGAAATATTCGATAAAACGGCCATTCTTCATACTCTCAGTTATATTATTGAACAAACCCATCAGCATCCATGAAGCCGTAATCATTGCCGTAATCATAATGACCAGCTCAGCAAGGGCTATCGTCTTGGAAACCATCGCCCGGTACGATGCGTAAAGCATTACTCCCTGGAAAGGCACAGTAAAAATAAAAATGTTTTTTATTCCCGCAAGAAAAACAACTTTTGTTCCATATTTATCAACAATTCTTTGATTATCTTTTACCGCATTGAAAAAACGCGCCATCATCAAGTCGGCAATATTCGAAAAACGGATTTCCTTGGCAAATTCATTAAGATACATGACACGGTTTACATAATCTTTTTTTCGTTCATTTTTGGCTGATTCTTCATAACGTTTTGCAATGTATCCATTAATCTTGTGGTCAAATACAAAATTTCCAATTACCGGGGCAATCACAAAAAGAACCGAATGAGGGTCGATTAAAAAGATGGCACTGAATGTAACCGCGACCGCCAAAATACCCATCCATGCTGAAATAAAAGTCCGAGTTAAGCTGGTCATTTTCTCTGCCGCTCCATCAAGCGCCATTGTATATTGGTTGTAAAACTCGGCATTTTCAAAGCAGCTAAGCTCGACATTACGGGCCTTGGCATAGAGTTTTTTATAGAGATAACGGTGGATTTTGTTATCGGTAAAAGCCACCACTACGGTATTATAATAACTGCGATAAAGAGCAAGTATCATAAAAACCACAAAACAAATCGCAACAAGCACCATTATCGTGGCAAAGGATTTTCCGGTTTCGATAGCATTTATCAAATAACGCATGAAAAAAATCGAATAAAATATCCATACGGCGTAACTCGCCATCTCATTTAAACCGATATGAATGACGCGGCTTTTGCTGATTTGCCAAATAGATTTAAGACCGTATATGTTGTTTGCGAAGATGCGGAAGCTTGTCATGATGTTATTGTAATGAGTTTTAGGGTGGTAGTCTAGGGGAAATAGTTACAAAAATACTTTATTGAAAAAATATTTTGTGTTCAAATATACTGCTTGACTGCATAATACTGTGGGAGCATTGTGACGATATATGATTTTTCGTCTTTTCGTATTTTCGTATTGACATTTAT
>Ga0209737_10001657_pt1 | contig 15845 bp, 14 predicted proteins | sample TergutCu122P3_FD_187284 | JGI IMG/M metagenome (GOLD analysis project Ga0209737, IMG submission 187284) | Cubitermes ugandensis P3 segment gut microbial communities from Kakamega Forest, Kenya - Cu122 P3 (SPAdes) (version 2) | ecosystem: Host-associated > Arthropoda: Insects > Digestive system...
AACCGGCTCGATTCCGATCGGCGCTGTTATGCCTTCTTTCACCCGCGCATGCCCGAAGAGCCGCTCATCTTTGTCGAAGTCGCGCTCATCAACCGCCTTGCCGACAATGTTCAGGCCATTCTCGACGAGCATGCACCGTTGTTTGATGAAACCCGCGCCGACACGGCTATCTTCTATTCCATTTCCAACACGCAAACCGGACTGCGCGGCGTGAGTTTCGGCAATTTCCTGCTCAAGCGCGTCATTGACGACTTAAAACACGATTTTCCCCGCTTGACAACGTTTGCCACCCTGTCGCCGCTACCGCTGCTGCGTCGCTGGGCGCAAAGCAATGACGGCGTGTGGGTGCATGCTTTCCCCAATAACGAGCTCAGCAACATCTGCAAAGCAGCGTCCATCGACAATTCACGTGCTGCCGTTCGGCAATTGCTCGATGACAGACGCTGGATCGATGATAAGAAGCTGGCGCCGCTCATGCAGGCACCGTTGACCCGGCTTGCCGCATGCTATCTCATCAACGCCAAACAACCTGGGGGTTCGCTGGTTGAACGTCCTTTGGATCCGGTTGCCCGCTTCCATCTCGGCAATGGTGCGCGCATTGAACGTCTCAACTACCTGGGCGATCCTTCCGAAAAAGGCTTCAAGCAATCTTACGGCATGATGGTCAATTATTTGTATGAGCCGGACGCCATTGAAATCAATGTAGAAGCCTTGTTACGCAAGGGCAAAATTGACGCTGTATCCAGCATCCGCAACATGGCCAAAGTGGCTGATGCCAAATAGCCAGGCAAGTGACTAAAAATGCAAAACGGGAATATTGAAGATGTCGGGATGCAGCCAGAAAACGATTATTGCGTAATAAACGGAACCGATTACGAGCGCCAGGAGGTCGAAGGGCAAGGAAGCTTTGGCTGGTTTTTTCTCAACGGGACGAAATCTGATGTTGATACGTACGGCCACTGCCCAAAGCAGAAATGATCCGAACAGAATCATCCCGCCCACATCACCATTGGCGAGTAAATGGGACGTTGCCAATACCATGACCCCTATCAGCATAGGGTGTTTGAGCGCTCGTCGGATATAACAAGGCAGATAGGCAGCAAAAAAGAGCACGGAGGCAAACCAGTTCAAGAGCAATGCCATGTGCCTCGTCCAAAAGGGCGGGAACCAGACAGGGGTCAGGTGATTGGACCGATAATCGGCAAAACCGAAGCCGATCAGAATCAGACCGGCAAGAGATACCAACGAATAAACAGTCCTATAGCGGCTCAGGCCCATCTGCTTCAGCAATGATGCTCGCGTCTTGCGAGCGACTTGTAGGCTGTGCGCGCTAAAGAACAATACAAGCCCAAAAAATAGAGATGTCATGTTTTTATTTTTCCTGCGTCAAATTGGATTGCGAGTGTAGCGCATTATTTTTACGGACACGTCGAGTCTGTGGGGATTCCATGCCGATTGACTGTGTGTTCAATGACCATGGAATAATAAGGATCACAGGCAGGAGGCGCCCCTAAAGTTTGCGCGGTCAAAGAAGTAGCCGAAATTTCCTTGCCTGCTTCATCCAACGCCGTCACCTTGTATTGGTAAAGCGTTTTTTCCTTCAGGCCGTCATCCACATAAGCGGTATAGGTGAAATCTTCCGGCGTGACCATCGAAAAGATGGGCTTACCTCTATCTTTTGGGTTAGGGTTTGGCATCTGGCGATACACCCGATAGGTTGCTGCATCCGGTACAGCTTTCCAGATCAGGAGTACTTGCCTGCTACTGATATCCAGAACCTGCGCGGCAGGCGCATCGTCATACGCGGGTATCTTTACCGCTTGCTTATCTGCGGTCTGTTGGTCGTCTGGATTGGCAAGCGCCTGCACCATACGCCAGACAGCGGCTATCTGAAAACCATTTTTGGTTGCGTAGTGGCCCGCGTGCCGATCCCCCGTATCGTTATAACCCCACCAATCCCAACAGGCATTTGGATTCATGGGGAGTATTGCGGAAGAAACAGCTTGCGGAAACAAAACGACCAGACGGTTCTGTTCCGCCCATTCGCTGTAACCCGCGCTCTTCACGAAATCCATATTGATTTTGCCGGCATTTTGCTGGCAACCATGAAACGCGATGTGCAGCCGGCAGGTTTCCCCTTTCAGGCAGCGCTGAGGCACATAAAGATACCCCTCGTCAGCCATTGAGATTTTGCTCGGTTTAATTTTTCTGTCATCCATCAGCGTATAAAGAGCCTGATTGAAGGAGAGCAGTTCTCCTTTCAATTGATTGCTGGCGGTACGCTGCATCGGGCCGTAGAAAAATTGCAGCGCTGTGCCTGCCGCATCATAAGGAGTCTTATCAACGGAACAGACATTGATGAAATTACCGCCGGTCACATCGCAAACGTTACAAGAGGCGCCCGTTTCATTCTCGCTATTTGTGCAGGCGGCGGAAATTTGCGCGTGTGCCGCAGGCAATTCGCGTTTATGGAAAATCTGGTGCGCTGGTACAAATGCGCGGTAATAAGTTTCCAGCGCGTTGCTGACGGGGGTTTTCACGATGCCGTCGTTATAACCATGAAAAATCCAGACTTTTTGCCGTATCAGTCTGTCCAGTGGGTCAATCATCCCTTCCGTTGCCCAACGCTGTGTCGTTTCCTGCATCAAGCGCTGATCGTCTTCCGTAATTTTTCTGGCCGGGAACATCGGGTCGCCTTGCATGCAGCGAGCGATGACTTCTGACAGTCCTGCGCCGCCCCAGGAATCTTTTCCTGCGCAGAAATAGGGACCCCCTGCCGTTACGGCAACGCCCTTGATGGAGTCAGAATGCGCAACGGCCATCTGTGTCGCCATAAAAGCGCCGGAAGAGATGCCGGAAACCGTCGTTTCCCGCAAATCCAGGTTCAGTTTGGGCAAAGCCCCTTTCGCCGGCGCTTGTTCTGTTTCAGGCATGGCAAACCAGGATGCCGCCAGCACGGCCGTAAACAGTGTGGAGCCTATGAATATCGGCATACCCATTTTTCGTGGAGGGGCTTCCGGTGGGGATGCAGTCATGATGTTTTCCTCCTTATCGGTTCTGGGCTACAGAATGCACGTTGAATCTGTTTGTATAGCGGAAAAATTACGCACCAGAGCTGCGTAGCCTGAACAAGCGAAGCGCCGATCATCTAAACGGAGTACCCAAGAAAAAATTCTGTCTATATGTTGTCGAAATATTTTACAGCATGTCATGTATACACTTATTTTTCTTATATAAATCATAATATTGCATGCTGGTATGTTATTTGCTGTACTGAATATATCGATATGAATGGGGTCTGATGACACGGTTTAGCGCAATCCCATAACAATCGCAGCGTGTTACTGCATTTTTTGAGAAGGAGGGGTTTATGAACACCGGCGCAGCAGAACCAAGGCTCATCCCATCGTCCGAGTCCGACATCCTACTGCCGCAGCAACTATCGATTTGGGCGCTACTCAAGTCTGTGGATGACTACCACAGGTTGCTAAGTGCAGGCGTGAAGCTCACTGCATCCGCCAGAGTGAGTGACGTTGCTATTTCTAAGAATAGTGAGGACGACATTGCTGTTACCAGTGGTTGCCGTCAGCAACATCGATTGCGTCGAAGAGACTGTTTGCGGCTACCGGTTCCATGGTGGCAGTGGCAACGGCAACATCCATGGCGCCGCCAGCAACGACGCAATTTGTGGTGCTGTTAATTTAATAATGCAATACCATGTCATAGATGTTTTTACAGAAAAGCCGTTTGGCGGCAACCCCGCTGGGGTTTGTTTACTCGATAAATGGTTGCCCGATGGTATTTTGCAAAGCATTGCAGCCGAGAATAATCTGTCTGAAACTGCGTTTTTGGTGAAACAGGATGGCTATTATGATCTGCGTTGGTTTTCGCCATTGATAGAGGTTGACCTTTGCGGTCATGCGACATTGGCGAGCGCGTTTGTGCTGTTTGAAGAAGCTGAAAAGGCTGTCAGCACAATAAAATTCAAGACCATGAGCGGTATGATGGCGGTAGAAAAAGAAAACGATCTGCTCTATCTTGATTTTCCGGCGCGACCTGTTGTGGTTTGCCCGATGTATCAAATCTTTGAAAAAGCGTTTGGTGTCGAGCCAATTGCTACGTATAAAGCCGTGGACTTTTTGATATTGCTAGACAACGAGGAAACGCTACAGAGTATCACCCCGAATTTTGCCGTTCTCAGACAAATTAAAACCGAGGCAAAAATAAATAATGACAGTTTTGGTGTGATCGTCACTGCTGAAGGAAATGACTGTGATTTTGTTTCGCGTTTTTTTGCGCCCAACGCCGGTATTGATGAAGACCCGGTTACTGGCCGCGCCCATTGTTCTCTGATACCTTTTTGGAGCGAAAAACTCGGCAAATCCAAGCTGATCGCCCGGCAGTTATCCAAACGTGGCGGCGTGCTGTTCTGTGAGAGTCGCGGCGAGCGTGTGAGAATTGGTGGCAATGCGGTCAGGTATTTGAGGGGTGAAATTGGCATGTGCGGCTTCAATGTTCTGGTGGACTTCTGCGAGGGGAGGCATGTTGAAGATGGAAACTGTCTCATTGGCGCAGGTTGAGGATAGGCTTTTGACCATCCGTGGTCAAAGCGTGCTACTCGACAGCGATGTCGCCGCGTTGTATGCGGTGGAAACGCGCGAAGTCAACCAGGCCATCCAAAGGAATCCTGGTAAATTCCCGGAGGGATACATAATTCAGTTGAGCAAAGACGAGTGGGAATTCTTGAGATCAAAAATTTTGATCCCAGAGAAGAACGAGGTGATCACAAATTGTGATCACCTCGACGAAAAAGGCAAGGTGATCAAAAATTTTGATTACCTCACTTTGAAAAAATATTCCCCCGTCCTTCCCAAAGCCTTCACGGAAAAAGGTCTTTACATGCTGGCCACCATCCTGAAAGGCAAGCGGGCGGTGCAGACCACCATCGCTATTGTTCAGGACGGATTTTTCACAAATCATTTCGGGTTTTCCAGCGCCGCCGCTAGAAATCCAGGGGCGTCCACAATGCTGTTCACTTAGTTAAAAAACGAACCAAATTCAGGAGTATCAAGTGCCCACAAAGCAGTATCCGCCGCATAAAGGTACCCGAAAATGTCGATGAATTTTGGCAATCATTTGCTAAGTGAACAGCATTGGGGGCGTCCAACATTTATGCTAACCGACATCCCAAGGCTATGTCTTGAGATGTTCAGCACGCGAAGCGTGCGGTTGGATGTGTCCGCTAATGTATAGAAAGTGCCGCGGTCCATCTAGACCGCAAAGTTAGACCTAAAGTCTTAGGATGTCTTGGGCAGATTGACAACTCGCTTTAACCCAAGGCCTGAATCTAATTGAGTCCTGGACATGCAACTGTGTCTCTTTTGATAATTTATTCCAGTAGCGTTTAACCAGGTCGAAGAACGGCTTGAGGCAGTCTTTATGAAAGGCAAACAGCGCAGCATCTGGTCTTCGGAGATAAAAGGCGGTATCTCTGACAAAAAAAGCATCAGGTGGCTGCATTTTTAAGTCGAAGATCATGGCATTACACCGGATGTAGTTATAACAATATTTTTGGTCGTACTCTTTATTGCTGCGAGCAAAGCACTTAGCAGCTGTGTAGAAGTTTGCGGCTTGCTCTAGAGTATGAGTAGCTTTCTCGGTGCGGTTGTTGAAAACAGTCGTGCCGAGCACGTTCCAGACTTCGGCGTTTGTCAATTCATTGCATAATACCGCAGCTATAAGGCTATTTTTCGCATTTCTTTTGGCGCTGTCGACGACGCAATCTGGAAACTGCAAGACAACATCCTCTTCTTTCCTTAGCGCAAGCTGGTAATTTTTATTGGAGATATGCTCAAAATAACCGCTAAGCTGGTTGACGAAGCTCTGTTCGTGCGGCCTTTCTTTGAACTGAGCTGCCGCATAATAAATCCAAAAAAGCCTTGGTTGCGTTGTACCAATTTCCATGAGACGAGCGAATTTCTCTTCGTATTCACGTACTTGTGATTCATCGATAGGTGGTCCATAGTTGTGCCAGTAATAAAGACCTCTGGCGATATGTATGGCGTTTCTCAGCAATGAATATCTGTCCGCTTCTAACGCCCGGATGAGGTAAGCCTTGAGCAAGGCAATGTGGTATCCACGTGAAGTGAGCTCGAAACTGGCACAAGAATGTGCAGAGAACGCCGGAGAGTATTGCGACAAGTTCTCGCTAGCTGAATTAAGAGACACTAGCACTGCATTTTGGAATAAGGCACGATTTTGGTATACCTTAGGAGCAGCATTGAATTGCCCTAAACGAAGATGGTTTTGCTCAATTAGAGGCTTTGCAAAAATACTGCATAAGTTTTTCGTATAAGCATTCAACCATCTGGAGAGATTTCCTCGAAGTTTATTATTGGCAGCAAAATCCGCATGTAATGTTATAAGATCAGCGATTAGTGGATTCGAAAACAATGGATTATTAATCGGTTTCTCACGATTCGTTGCCAGTCCTACAATCTTTAAGGAACGCAGCGCTTCGTTATCATTGTATTGGCAAAAAATATGAAGGCACGACGCATATTCTAACTGCAAGTGAGTGATTTGGGGAGGGCGAAGGCGATGCCGTGTTGTAAGAAATTTTTCTTCATAGCGACTCAGAAAAACTGGAGATTTGGAGCGCACAAATGAGCGTAAGAGGCTGTTGAGATAAATAAACTGCAACTGGGTGGATTTTCTTACAAGAGATGAGTCGAATTGGTCAATTAGACATCGTAACTCATCACCATAATCGATCTCTTCGTCGTCTGAGTCGCGTAGCGGAGCAACTCTGAGCCAAGCTGTGATACACCATTTACAGTCAATAGTATCTTTGCATAGTTGCGTGGTTTTGTTAATTTTGGCAATTACGCTGTCGATTTGATCATTGCTTGCTGCTGCGAGAGGTGAAGCAATCAGTGGGTAGAGGTAACTCAGTGGTTCTGTCTGGTTATCTCTGAGATATCTATCACAGGCCTCGGTTATTGGTTTCAGTGATTCTTCTGGGATGGAAATGTAGTTACATAGATGTCGGAGACGGAGATCGACACAAAACCTGTCGAGAAAATCGTCCTCAAGCGTGGCCCACGTTTTCAGCTTATCTTGAACCGGTAGCGAGTTAGCTAAATCTTGCCGCTGGTAGAACACATGCTTGATCATTCTCATAGCGAGCAGCAGGTATGAAAATCCAGAGGTCACTGGGATATTCGCTGCTTCTTTGGCTAGCGTGTCGAGAAACATCTTCAACTCATCGGGGTTGATTAGCTGGCCGGTTGAGGCTTTACATAGTGTTATGATTACTGGAGCAATCCCATTTTGTGCTGGAGTCAAACGTGTGATCATCACGTTAGCAAAATAAGGTGCGAAAACGATCATTTCCCAAGCGAGGGCTACAATCTCGCCAATTCTTATTCGACGCAAATCTTCCGGTAAGTTGTCTGAATATTTATCAACCAATGCGAGAAATTGGCTTTCCGAGCAGGTAGCAAAGGGGAACATATCTTCTTCGAAGTATTCTTCGCCGTCCACAGCAAGGGACGGAACTGCTGGCGGAGGTGCAACAGGCTTGCGTAGATTACCCGGCAACTGGAACGGCCAGTGGCCGCTTGGAGCATGGGAGTCAACGGTGGCAACTTTCCAACTTGCTCCCCCTGCTCTGTGCTCGTGGAGGTCAACCGTCCCTTGCGATTCAGAGAGATTAATATGGACCAAATTGATGCCGAATTCATTGTTGGCCTGCGCGCTTACCGCGCCAGCCGCGATGATAACGTGGCTTTGGGCGGGGACGACCCAAGCATTGTGGCTATGGCCATGTAGCCAAAAATGGAAGTCGGTGGAAATACGACGGGTGGCGATGTCACGGTCTGCTTCGTTTAGCCAATCAACCGGGTGATGGACGAGACCGATGCGCACATCGGCGTGCCCGATCTCCTTTAGTGCTGCATTGAACTGCCATTCGGCGGCTAGCCATACAGTGCGATCATCCTCAGGACCAGCGCAGGACCAAGCAGAATTGAACCCTGCGATGCCGACTTTTAGGCCGTTAATATCGACGATGTTGGTGTAGCAATGCCTTCCCTTAGCATCCTGTTGATGAGGCAGATACTCTCTGACGAATTGCGCATATTCGTCGAGTCGCCGAATCGCGTCCTTGAATTCCTGCGAGTAATCATTGATTTCCTGGTTGATGGCCAAGGCATGATCCGGTGCGGCCTTTGCCCACTGGGTCAGCGCGGCCTGGGCATGGGAGTTGATGCGTTTTCGGTTAACGTCGTGGTTTCCCGGCACGACAAAAAGGTGGTCCTTTGCCAAGGGGATGTTGCTTCGTCCGCACACAGCGAGCAGTTCATCTAAGAACGTTTTAGCTTGCTCGTACTGATCGCTCAATGGCGACGAACTGATTTCACCATACGCGATGTCGCCTGTGCAGAAGATGAGATCTGGTCGTAGTGAGTCGTTGCGATCAAACGTTTGCGCGAGATAGGAGAGCAAGCCACCTCTGGCGATGCTGTCTCGCCATTCGGTTATCGGATGAAGATGGATGTCCGAAATATGAAGCCAAGTCAGTTTATTGCGCACAGTAACTCCGAGAAGCTTGAGACAGAGCAAAGCATCCCTGTAAGACTTACCTACCTGACCTACCCCCATCCGATGTCCCACTGATAGATGGAGGTCAGAGTTGAGAACTGTACTACATTTATTGTGATTGCCCTGCATCGCCCGCATGCGGGCGATGCAGGGCGGCAAATAGCACCGGAGGGATATGCGCACGCGAATGAGCCAGAAATCGCAATGTGCGGCTTCAATGTTCTGGCGAGACGGAGTAAGCAGGGTAGGGCCGTGAATGCTTTCTGTCACGCAGTGGCATGTTCCGGCACATGGCGCTGAATGCGCGCCAGCGTCTCGGCGAGTGTATCGCGCGCGCGGGCAGTATCGTAGTCGGTCTGAAGGCCACTCCAGAAGCCGTCGCTCATCCCAAAAAAGGCAGACAGACGCAAACCCGTATCAACGGTAACGGCCCTCTTTCCCGCAACGATTTCGCTGATACGTCGCTGAGGCACGCCGATTTCCTTCGCCAGACGATATTGAGTGATACCAAGCGGCTTCAAAAACTCCTCCAGCAGGATTTCGCCAGGGTGGGGGTAGGGGATTTCGCGCGGCATGATTGTTCTCCTTCAGTGGTAGTCCTCGATCTCGACGCCTGCGGCCTGAGCGGCCTCAAAGCCAAAACAGATGCAAGCCTCCTGTATTAAGGGCGACCACGGTCAATGGTCAAGCCTTGGGTTGGGTGCAGCATATCGTCAAGCGAAGACTATAATCATGACCGAAGCCGTTAATCTGCGCGAAGGTTACAGGCGTGTCGGCATCTTTTCGCCAACGGAGGTAATCGAAAATGTCGAATGAACCCGAAACCATGCGAGAAATCCATGAAATTCGACGTCAAATCTATGAAGAAACCAAGCATATGACGCCAGAAGAACGTGCCGATACTGCTCATCGCGAGGCCGAGAAGGCGCTCAGGCTGTACGGTCTAGGGCACGTCGTGACGGCAACGACATCCGATGTCCGGCCAAACCAGCGTTTGTTGGAAGTCATGTAGATACTGATGCATCGCCATTCAGCCTGACATATTTACACCTGCCAGGCTCTCTGAAACGTTGGGCGATGCCTGTGCATCCTTCCCGCGAAAAGCAAAGTAGGATGCCTGTGAAAAGTAAAGTACAACGCCCGCGAAAATTACAATAGCCGTCGGGAGACGGCTAAAGCTGTTTTGATTCAACTGCTTACATTTTTGCGCTACCTGCCCCCATCCCAGCCTTCCCCCGCAAGTGGGGGAAAGAAACCAATGGTACTGCGATAAGCAAAAGTCATAGACCTGCCCTTATGGCGGTAAATGGGCGGATGTAAGGGCGAATAATTATTCGCCCTTACCACATGGTTTGCCGAATTGTTCCACCGTAGGGGCACGGCATGCCGTGCCCCTACCACCTTATCGTAGCGCCATGATGATCTGGCCCCGATTGCCGTTACCCTGACATTCTCCTGAGATGCAGCCGGTTGCTTGCGAATTCCTTGAGAAACACCAGCGCGTTGATTCCGCGCATGGATTCGGCAATGAAGAAAAGCAGTTCGGACACATTGCCCGGATCCTTGAAAGTGTCTGACGTTTCGTCAGAAGCGATGCAACATCCGATGGCTTCCAGCGTATTGGAAATATTCTCAATGGCAGGTTGTGCGCTGTCACCGCATCGTGCAAACCATTCAAGTTCCCTGTCGGAGAGCACTGGCGCGGCTCTGATCCATAGTTCTTGTACTGCATTGAAAAGATCCGGCACGCGGCGCATGGTCTCGATAGTGGTCTCGGCGCTCATGGCTTGCCTCCTGTGGGAACGAAGGGAGTCATGGACGGAGGGTTTCGTCCGGCGTCGCGAAGAACGGCTTCACGCTCTTTTTCCCTGAACGGGCTATCCATTGCGCCGGAAAGGTTTCTTGCCTCAAGTTTCAGCGCCAACTCGCACAAGTGGCCTGTCGGCATCACGTGTTTCATGCACTCGATGATGATTTGCGCGTTCATGACTTCCTGAACTGCGCGGTTTGCTGTTTCGGCGTTCAACATGGTGGTATTCCTGTGTTTCGTTGCGTTTTCCGCACCACGTCGTCAAACGGAGGGCGGAACCGTGCAGGTTGACGAACCGGAACACAGGAACCGGCGAGCCTTTCAGCTCCCCGCACGGCCCGCCATTGAAGCCATGCTGCGCACAAAAAACCGCGTTTGGTGGCGCGGTTCTTGTGCGCCTGTGTTTCTCCGAGTCGTCAAACCCGTGCCTATTGTTTGCAGGCATGTCAAAGCTACTCTTAGATCAACAGGAATGCAAGCCCTGTTCCTGTTGAACCAGAGCAGGGTACGGCGCAATCCATGCCTTATTGTTTCGGACAGAGGGAAGAGTCTTTGTTAAAAACAACCTCTTCCCCGCTCCGAATGCTCCCCCGGAGAGGAAGGTAAATCGCAGTAAAATTCTCTATGCTTTCAAAAAAACAGCAGGCTCTCTTTCGCTTGCAAACCATATGGGGTCATGTGATCTATCCAGATCAGTTTTTCCCTTATGAAGTTTTTTGCCTGATTTGTTGTAGAGAATTGCGAGTCTCATACGATTAACGTTAGAAGCAGCCCTTATTTAATTCAGAATGTTTTCCTGGAGAAGAAGGTGGTTTTATGTAGAAGTCTCTTTCGTCTCCCTCAAAAAATATACTACTATCACCCCAATATGGACCAAACATTCCTGAGAGATATGTGGTTGCTTTGTAAAGCTTTTTGCCTTTTTTATTGTAGAGAACTGCAATGCCTTTTGCATACAACTGATCAGATCCTGATTCAAAAATCGTTTGGTAGCGTTTTATGTAAAATTCGTGATTTGGGCTGTAGCAAATTCGTTCCGAGTATTCGTCGTTTAATGGGTAAGGAACTATATGCCATTTGAAAATAAGAAACCAGATGGCGAAAAATAGGGCTATTGTTATTGTTAGTATTTTTAGTGGTTTTTTTAGTTTTGAGGTCATTTTTATTTAATTCCATTATGTTGGGTCGAAAATTTCAATTTTACGCACCCCGGGCTGGTGAGAGAGCCAGAGAACATCTGAAAAGACAAAAAAATCACCACCCGTTCCATGTTTGTCTTGCCAACGATAGAAGTCATTGTTCCTAACAGGAACAAAACCCCCATATTTGTTCAGTGCACGAATGTATTCCGCCGGAGTCATTATTTTTGTTATCATAGTCTTATATTCTATCGTTTCAATTTTTGACAAAACTCGATCTCGACTCCAAACACCTAAACCCATTAACGGGTCTTCGTACCAGCTATCTGTATTGAAATCGTAAGTGTCACGAATATAGTATCCTTCTTGAGTGACAATAAAGAAATCCTTTTTGAGAGTTTTATCGTATTCTGTATAACCTACCAAAGCAATTTTCATGGTTGCTTTGTTAACCGCACCAAAAAAATCATCGAAAGTATTCAGAAGACTACCGAAAGATCTGGAGTTAACTTGACTTGTATTGTCTAAAATAGAGGCTTTGTCATCTCTACTTCCCAACATAAAGTAGGATACTCCCGGTCGCCAGCCAGCCGCCACTAAACGCCTAGAAAAAACTTCTCTACCTCTTGGGGTGTTCCAGTTTAAACGCAAAAATTGATACGCTTTTTGAGGTTCTAGATGTTTCAACACCCAATCCATTTTAATAATGGATTCTTCAATTCTAGAAGAGGGTAAATTGGCATAAATAATTGGTTCGCCTGTATTTTTATCCCTTCCTTCTCGCTCTCTACTACTCATACGCCAAGCTGGATTAGAAAACCAATAACGCATCAATTTGGCTGAATTGACCCAACCCATTTTATCCATTGCACCGGGGATTTCATTGAGATAAAGAATCGGGACGACAACCCGATGCAAATAGCTTCGATCCTCGTCGCTCTTCCTTAATTGCATTTGACACTGAAAAGTTGTATTGGAACAAGAAGGGTCCATTCTTACTTCAGCCATTTTTCAAACTCCTATCTCTAGTTGGAAGGGTGACAACATTTCAACCCCTTGCTCTTCAGACCGTTGGAAAACTTTAGTTTCCGCCGTGCCTTTTGCAACTCTGTCAGCGAACTCCTCGCCATCTTTAACTTGAATGCAGTAAGCGCATTCCACCTCGACAGGCTTGCCCGTGCTCCCATCGATAATGACGTATTGTGCAGCGTACTCCTCGGTTTCCTTATCCTCTGTTGCTCCACCGCTACCCGACTGCACCAAAGTAAAAGCACGACCAACAGCAGGAACTACAGCAGACGCAGCCCCCTCAGCAAAAGCCGCTACAGCAGCAGCCCCCGCCCCACCGCTATCCGGCCCATGCGTAGCCCGTGCCTGACCCGCCGAAATCAAAACCGCACCACAAGCTGTCATATCGCCCTCGCGTGCAACCGGCTTACCGTCCAGCGTCGTATCCGGCCCACTTGCGCCTTGTATGATCGGAAACGTACTCTCACAACCCTTCTTTGGACAAGCCACCATGTCCCCCACGCAGGCCACGGGAATGCCATCGATGACCATGCGTCCTGCTCCCGACGCCGAGATTACCGTACCACCATGCGATGTGAGGTCGCCCAGTACAATAAATTTTCTGCTCATGATTGTCATTCCGTATTCGTTAAGAAGTTAACAACAATAAGTTCAGTATAATAACAACAAAAAAGTGTATCGCAAGCATCCATGAGCATAACTTTCTGTTCATGGACGAAAAACAGGAATTCGCCTTGCGGCTGGCAACCGCGATGCGCGACGCAGGCTATGAACCCCGGCCTTCCGTGCTGGAGGTTCAGTTCAACATCCGCTACATGGGGCGGCCCGTTACCTATCAAGCAGTGACACGCTGGCTCAAGGGCGAAGCCATTCCCGCGCAAGACAAGTTACAGGTCCTGTCTGATTGGCTCAAAGTGGAGCCGCACATCCTGCGCTTTGGCGGACAACCCTTGCTTTCTATTCGAGAAAAGAAAAAACGTTGGGACGCCGCGCTTTCCGGGCCGGAGCGTGAAGTACTCGAAGCGTTCATCAATCTTCCCGCCGAACAGAAAAAAATCGTCCGATCCGTCATTTTGACCTTTGCACAGGTCTATACGGAAGAAACGACCTATCAACAGTTGTCTGTGCGCGTTTAAAAGTACCCATCGGTGAAGTGACCTCCAGAGGTTGGATGGGTGACCAACTCCTGGGGGTCACTTCAAGCTTCTCAAGCCGTCTGTGGGCGCGGATTTCCGCGCACAATAAAATGACGATAGAAACCTACAGGGCGCTTAACCCCAGAGGGTTCCGAGATGAATGGGACACGAAGCCTAGGGCGGGACAACAATTCGACACGCCAGAGCGTATCGCCGATGAAGCGAAACTGTACCGTGTTCGGTTCGCTCAGCAGAAGTGAAGTGAATGCCCCTGATGAATAAGGGCTGCCGATAAGCGCTGAATCCAGCACATTCATCTGGGCATCGAGGAGATGAATGCTGAGCATTTCTTCAAAAGGCACATCGTCAGTCATGAACAGCAAGTATCGGTTCTCCCATTGCACTGCTGCTTCTAGAATTTTTCCCGAAACCAGCTTACCCGTTGACCTTCCATGTACAAGGACTTCGCTTGTTGGCACTTCGCCTTCATCGGCTCCATGTACCAGTCTTATTGTCAATTCTTCTGCTGTACGCATGACCATTACTTAATCCTGAGGCTACCAAAAGAAGTCCACGCCAAAAGCAGCAAGCGCTCCTCCGACAAAGACGCCAACTGTAACGCATACTGGCGCACCAGGACCGCAGGCGAGTCCTGCCAAAGCTCCACCCGCAATGCCACCAGCAATTCCGGCGCCGGTAACCGCTAGATGATTTTCAGACCACGGTTGAATGATGGATTGCTTTGCTCGCAACGACGCTGCCAGGGCGGGTTTGAAACCCGCCCCTACAATCATGTCCGAAGCAGTGGCGGAACGTTTCGCTCGCGCTCCTCGCGCCAGGGTGCAGGAGATTTTGCAGGCGCTGGAAACGTTGGGATTTGTGTAGGGGCGAATAATTATTCGCCCTACCGGCGTCGGGGTTTGTGTAGCGGCGTTGCATGCAACACCCCTACAACATGGCTTGCAGAGGTTCCCTAAAGTAGCGCCGTTCCAGCCACACGAGGCATGGCGTGGCCCGGCATTGCTACATTTTGAGATTCACCAAAAAATCCACACGGTTGCGCTCGTATTCCCGGCTCCAGATGTTGGATGTGCGCTTGATGTAGCTGTAGCGCAGGATCGGGATCAGGTTGTACTCTTCCAGCCAGTTGCTGGACAAAGAAGCTGTCAGCCCCAGGGTTTTATCCTTGCGCACTGTCTCGTCTATCATATTGTCCTTGGTGACGAACCATTGCGAGGCATGGTACCTCGACTTGGTCAGGCTGCCCTCCAGGAACAAGGCAAGCCCATAAGGCAGCACGCGGTAGGCGCCCAGGGAATAGCTCCAGTTGTCGTTGGCATAAGCGGTCTCCCTGACATCTTCGCGCAGAAACTCCAGGCCAACCTGGACAAAGGTACGGTCATTCAGAATATAGCGGGGTTGTAGACGCGCGCCCCAGGAAGCGCCACGCAGGATGCCGTTGATGAAGGAATTGGCGTAGTCATGCACGGTGTAGTTGGCGCTGCCATCCAGGATGAGTCGATTCAGGATTTTGCGTCCGTCTACCCGCAGACCATATTCCTCACGGTATTGTTTTCCCGCATACCAGCGTTTGCGGAATGTGGGTTGCAGGCTGGCTTCACCGCTTGCCCACAGGTAACGCGGCCCCAGAGCGGTGTAAAGGGAATAATCGTCAAAGGCTCGTCCCTTGTGTTCCATCACACTGAACCCCACGGAGGCTCTCAACCCCCAGTCCTGGCTGAAACGCTTGAAATAATCCACGCTGGTATTAAGGTTCAGCCCAACGCCGCTAGCCTTCTCATCCAGGGGGCGGCAAAGAAGTCCGAAGACGGTATCTATGCACTCCTGTCTGGCGCCAGAAGTCTGGTTGATGTTGGAGTCCCACACCGGGACCATAGAAAAATCCACTGTCCAGTTCTTTTGACGCCGGATGAGATCCAGGAAGCGATCTACGTTGGCAACCACTTCGGGGGGGAGTTCTCCGCCTTTGACCAGTTCGAACTGGAGGGTAGCGTCCGGGTAGTTTTTATCCAGAAAATAGGCGCGAGCCAGTTCCAGGCGTACGCGGGGGATATCCGGCTTGTGGTTGAGAATGGCGATGAAATACAGAACCGCCGCGCGGTATCG
>Ga0209737_10001659_pt1 | contig 15840 bp, 17 predicted proteins | sample TergutCu122P3_FD_187284 | JGI IMG/M metagenome (GOLD analysis project Ga0209737, IMG submission 187284) | Cubitermes ugandensis P3 segment gut microbial communities from Kakamega Forest, Kenya - Cu122 P3 (SPAdes) (version 2) | ecosystem: Host-associated > Arthropoda: Insects > Digestive system...
ACCGATTACAAAACCGACGAGCAAGGCAATGTCGTGGAAGTCTATTGCGAATACGACCCCGAAACCAAAAGCGGAACGGCAGGAAGCAATAAGTACAAAGTAAAAAGCACGATAAATTGGGTGGAAAAAAACTCGGCAGTTCGGGCAGAAGTGCGCTTGTACGAGCGTTTGTTTACGGTCGAAAATCCGTCAACACACGAAGGCGGTTTCCGCGAAGTGCTGAATCCAAATTCCTTGCGGGTGTTGAAAAACTGCGTAGTAGAGCCGATTTTGGCTGATGCAAAACCACTCGACAATTTCCAATTCCTCAAAATCGGTTATTTTACAGTCGATTTGGACTCAACGCCCGATGCGTTAATTATGAATCAGACGGTTTCGTTGAAAGATGATAATTGGACGAAGAAGCAGAAGAAGTAGGGTATCATTTTACTTGCAAAAAAACGAAGCTGTCTCAAAAGTGTTTTTGAACGCAAATGACGCAAAAAACGCAAATTATCACAAATATCAATTTCTTGACAATGAGTGATTTGAAAAAAATAACATAGTTTTTTTGCGACTTGAAAAGCCGCAGGAAAAATTTGTGGCTTTTGCGTTATTTGCGTTCCTTTTTGGACATATAGGTTGAGCTCTATGTCTAATTCAAATGCTTACGTATTATTGGATACAAAAATTCAGCGAAACGCATAAAGCCTAAATCGGTAAAATGTACGCCGTCAACCGTTGCTTCACCATCGAGCCCTTTAATTTCGGAAGCAGGAATGAGGTAGATATTTCGGTCGCCACGTTCTACAATTCGGTTGAACACCTCGTGCACAGCCTCGTTTTTCTCACGCAAGGCTTGATACGAACTTCTATCAAATCGGGCATGCGTAAAAATAAATTGCTCAACCAACAGAATGGTAACATCAGGATGACCGGCACGCACGATTTCAATAAATTTTTCCAATCTATCCAACACTTGTTGTCTTGTGCAATTGGGGATGCAATCGATAACGATGAGCGATGCCTCACGTTGAGCAATTATTTCTGCGATTTCAAAATCTAATTGTCCGTTTCCGCTGAAGGCAAGATTGATAATTTCAGTATTGAGCCAACGCGATAAAATATTGGTGTGCGCCATGCCGGGACGCGATGCGCAACCACCTTGTGTAAGACTTGTGCCGTAATAAATAATAGGCAAGCGTTGGGTAAAATGACGATTCTCTTGCGGTGGTGTAATAATTGCAGCAGAGTCCACACCAATTCGTAATGCCGTAACGCCATCATAGAGCGGAAAATAGAGTTTAAATTCCCGCATTTCGTTTGTCATGTTGCGAATGATAATCGCCTCATTGTCAAAACTGCTTCGCGGACGTGCCGAGTTAACAAACCACCATTTGCCATCTTCATAAGTATATAAATCAAAACCTCTTATGCCGGTGTCGGTCATGTGATTCATGCGGAAATTGTTAAGCACAGTCCATTGTAGTCCGATAGTCGAACTGTTTGAAGCAAAACGAATGAATAAACCGGCTGTATTTTTTCCTAAATCCCAAACCGGATCACGCGAAACACCTCGCAAACTTGCAGGAAGACGTTCGTAGCGCGTTTCTGTTTCGTCGGAAATTTTTCCGAACAACGGAAATTCGGCAGACTCAACAAATTTTAATTGAGCATTTGCAGCAATGCAAAAAAATACCGAGCAAAGAAGCAGTAATGAAATTTTGTTTGTTGTCATGTTGTTTTTGTTTTTGATTTTGAGTGTAGGGACGTATTGCATACGCCCGAATTTTTATTTTTGGGCGTATGCAATACGCCCCTACGAGCGTGATTTGCATTCTTATTTATTTCTTAAAATCTCAAACCAACCGTTGCTACAACATCAAAATTACGGGTTGTAACACGTGCTGAGTTATTATTATTGCTTGCTGCAAATGGCATAAAATATTCTTGCACACTTCTGTTTACAAGCGCAGCATCGAAATACCAGAAATTTCCTCGGTAACCAAAACCGGTTGTAATATACTGTACACCTTGGTTAATAAAATACTCAGTATCTGTTCTGGTTGTGTTTATCTTATGCTGCTTCATTGCCGAAGTTGTCATTGTTGGGGTTTGTCTTGCAAAACCTGCACGAACCGAAAATTGGTTTGTAATTCGATATTCTGCACCAAACTTAACAGTAAAGCTATTACTAAAAGTATTACGAATTGCCTCATTATCGTCCGCATATATGCCGTCCCATCTGTTTGGTTCAAGTATTCTGATGTGGCTGAAATTTGTTGCAACTATATCGGTGCTTATTATAGCGCGTTGACCAATAATACCCGCAACACTTGCTCTAAAAACGCCCGGAGTTTGCACTCTATGGTCGTAAATTCCTTGGGGAGTTTCAAATACATTGGTAGTCAGTTGGTCGAAAAATAAATTCGATCTCATAGTTGCCGAATGATTGTGCGTTAAAGAGAATCGGGTAGGCGTTTTGTATGAAAATCCGAATCGAATTTCGTGAATAGGGCGGTAAATGATACCTATTCCAAAATTAACCCCTGTTCCGGTTGTATGCATGCGATTGAGCACATTCAGATTTTCGTTTACCCCAAACTCTTCAATGTAACGGCTTCTTATTGTATGGTCTATCGACTGAAAATTTACATTTGCGCCGATAAAGAAAGTGTTGCTGATATTTCCACCCCAACTGATAGACAATTCATCCCATTGTCCTCTTTCATCCAAATAATAGCGTGGGCTAACCATTTCGCCATCAAATAAAGCCGATGACCAATTCGTTCCACTAACATTATCGATCAAGAAAGTTTGATATGCAAGAATGGACATCCATGGAATATCCGGGTCGCGAAAAGCAGTATTCGGACTGCCAAAGGGTGCTTCCGGAAGCCCTTGCGTTAAGTTTGCATAAAAATCGGTAATTGACGTAGCCATTTCGTTTCCTCTGATGGTTACATTGCGATTGAAATCGCGCAGCCGATTGTATGAAAACGCCCAATTAGATCGTAACAAACCGGTTTCGTTTCCTCTGCGTGCATTCATAGTTGGATTTGACCAAACTAATCCAAAGTTTTGAAACCCGAAACGAGTCATATTATCGTGTGCTCTGATGCCGTCCCAATTGGCGTTTGAGTTTTGAGTAGCAAGATTGAATGTGGTTGTCAGTTCCGAACTGCGGTAAACACCCAATCCGGCAGGATTAATGTGTATAGCCGAAGCATCGCCACCAAGTGCGCCAAAAGCACCTGCCATTCCCATAAAGCGCGCTGTACCCGAAATGTCTGATTGTGCCACACGAATTGCATCAAACTCTGTGGTTTGTGCCATTAAGCCAAAAATACTAAGTGCTATGGCGAGTGTTGTTGTGAAGATATTTTTTTTCATTTGCAATAATATTTTAATTGTTGAATGCTTTTTCCTGCAGATTACGCAGAAAAATAATTTTTTTGCGCAATCTACAGGAAATATATTTTAGCGTCTGCCTCCACTTCCTCCATCGGTACTGCGTGAGCCTCCACCACCGCCCGACGGTGCACTTCCGCCACCACTACGACTTCCACCGCTTGGTGCAGAGAAAGAGCCACTTGAAGGCGACGAACTTCTATTTGGTGAAGTTTGTGCCGGCGACGAACTTCTGTTATTGCTTGGCGCAGCCTGTGTGTTATTTCTATTTTGCTGCTGATTGTTTTGATTTGCAGCTGGATTTGCTCTTGCAGGTGCATTTGCAGCCGGTCTGGTAGTGGTCGTACCCTGATTGCCTTGTTGCGTTGTTGGACGTGGAGCAGTATTTACCGTACCTTGTGGTGTTTGAGTGCGTGGAGCGGTATTTACTGTACCTTGCTGCGTTCTTCCACCTGTTGCTGGTGCGGTTGTACCAACTCGCGAGCCATCGTTTGTCGGAGCCGGACGAGTTGTAGGAGCCGGACGAGTAGTTGTTCCACTTGTCGGTCTTTCAACAGTTCCAACCGGTCTTCCGGTTACTGTGCCTGCGTTTGATGTGCGCGAACCTGATACATTAGTTGTGCCACGACCACCTGTTACGGCAGCTTCTCTGCTTGTTCTATTATTGTCGGCAATAGCAGGATTTGTTCTCGTGCCTGTGTTAGCAGCTGTGCGTACTCCGGTTCTATTATCGGCAGTAGTTGTGCCTCTCACATTTGTATTACTTGCAGTTCTATTGTCGAATCTTGTGGGCGAACTCGGACGACGGTTTACATTAACCGGATTGTGCGCAAAGCCACCACTCCAAAAAGGTGGACGAACTCCCATCGGTGGGCGACCCCAACCTCCGTGCCATCCGCCCCAAGGGCAACCCCAACCGGCATTCCACATCCAAGGATTGTTCCAAGGATTGTTCCAAGGATTTCCCCAACCCCAATGCCAGCTTGCGTGCCAGCCCCAAGGATTTCCCCATCCCCAAGGTCCCCAAGCATTCCACGCCCAAGGATTGTGCCAAGCACTCCAGCCCCACGGACTCATTACTACGCGACGGTTCCACCAAAATGGGTCAATATACACTACATTGACTACAATTTGCGAACCCCAATCTTCTGCAAAGAAAAACTCAGGATCTTCAAAAACGATGGTAGTTTCGTTGGGACGATGGAAGCGATTGATGCGAGCTTCAAACTCGCCATCGGCTATTTCTTCTTCGACAAGCCACTCGTTCTCATAAATTGCATCGCTCATTTGCGAAAGCAAAAACACGGTGTCGGTGTCCAAAAACAACTCAGCACCTGTTTGGCTGTCGATAAAAACAATTTCCCTTGCACCGTTTCGAGTGTTTGGTTGCGTTGGTGTAGTTTTTTGTGGCTCAACAACTCGGTTGTTGTTTTGCGGTCGAAAGAAAATGTCATCGTTAAAAGCTTGCGCAAAGCCGGTAAACGGCAAAAGCAATCCAATGATGGCAAAGTAAATGAAACGTTTCATAATAAGTCCTCCAATATATTTGTATTTTGTTTTATTTTTCAATTTCTCATTTCACAGCAATAATCGTGCCGAAATCTCGCAAATCGAAGTTTTTAAGGTTAAATCTCACAGATTTTCGTATCTAAAATTCTATTTTTGTCAAATTCAGCCAAACCTAAATAAAAAGAAAAGGTCTCTATCACTGCATTTATGGGCACTAATCCAATAATTTCACTTCCAGCAATAGTTATGCCAAAATGCGCTGCTTCGATTTTTACCAACTCGAAAACTTGATGCAGAGGCGTTTGCGTATAGTCTGTAATATTGGTTGAAACTTGCACGATACCTTTCTCACGCAATTCTACGCCAATTGCTTTGCAGTAGGGTAGTCCGCCGTCTGAAAAACGGATTTTTTTGGCAATGGCTTTAGCAATTTTTATGTCATTCGTATTCAGATTGATATTGTATGCGATAAGTGGAATCCGTGCTCCAATCACAACAGCTCCGGCAGTTGGGTGCGGAATGTCTGCGCCGAAATCGGGTTTCCATTTCGGGTCTTTCATTTTTTCGGACAAACCTTCAAAACCGCCGCGACGAATATCGGCAAGGTTCTCGCGATGCGGTGCTGTTGCCGATTTTTCGTACAAAAATACCGGAAGATGGTATTTTTCCGAAATGGTTTTTCCCGCTTCTTTCGATAGTGCGATTGCCTCGTTCATCGATACATTTTTTATCGGGACAAAAGGCACAACATCGACAATGCCCGTTCGTGGATGTTCGCCTGTATGCGTTCTGAGGTCGAGCAGTTCAACGGCTTTTCCAACGGCATCGATTACAGCATTTTTCACTGCTTCCGGTTCGCCGATAAGGGTTACCACCATTCGGTTGTGGTCGCGGTCATTGCTGTAGTCGAGCAGTTTAACATTTTCTCGCGCACGAAAAACATCAACGATTTGCTCAATTTTCTGCAAATCGCGCCCTTCGCTGAAATTGGGAACGGATTGAATAATTTTGTTCATTGTGCAAATATCTGAAATTTATTTCAAATTCTTTCGGTTTGAAGTGCAAAATCGTGTATCTTTGCAAAAAAAATAACAATTGAAAATTAGCACCGAGAATGCATTCAAGAAAAGAAAATATAGATGAGTTTGCCCGTTTGCTCGATATTATGGACGAGTTGCGCTCCAAATGTCCTTGGGATAAAGAGCAGACTTTTGAGAGTTTGCGCAATTTGACAATTGAAGAAACCTACGAGCTGGCTGATGCGATTTCCAAAAAAGATTTGACGGATATTAAAAAAGAATTGGGCGATTTGCTCCTGCACATTGTTTTTTATGCCAAAATCGGCAGTGAAACAGGCAGTTTTGATCTGTATGATATTTGTAAATCTTTGAACGAGAAGTTAATTTTCCGTCATCCGCATATTTTTGCCGATGTTGAGGCGAGCGATTCCGAAAAAGTGATGCAGAATTGGGAAGCTTTGAAATTGAAAGAAAAAGGCGGAAATAAATCGGTGCTTTCGGGCGTTCCGACAGCACTTCCGGCATTGATAAAAGCGTATCGCATACAAGATAAGGCGCGTAGCGTGGGTTTCGATTGGGATGAAAAAGAGCAGGTTTGGGGAAAACTTGACGAAGAACTCAACGAGCTTAAAGCAGAAATCCGTGCAATGAACGAAGATAATATTGAGGCGGAATTCGGCGATTTGCTTTTCAGTTTGGTCAATGCTGCACGCTTGTACGGCATCAATCCCGAAAATGCGCTTGAACGCACGAACCGCAAATTTATCAATCGATTCAACTACCTCGAATCCGAAACTATTGCGCAAGGAAAAGATTTGAAAAAAATGACTTTGCAAGAAATGGATGAGATATGGGAAAAAAGTAAGAGCCAAGAATCATGAACCAAGATTCAAGATTCGCAGTGCTGAAATGAAATAAAAAACAAATAAAAAATCCAAAGTCTTGATTCTTGACTCTTGGTTCTATACAGAAATGAAACGCACACGACAGTAAAAGACACACGAAGCAATGACTGAAATGTGGGCGTTCAACTGACAATAATAAAAAAATTAAATTTAGACGTATGAAAATTACAATTATTCAAGACGATATTTTTTGGGCGAATATACCCGCAAATTTGCTTAAAACCGAACAGCAACTGAAGGATTTACACGGAAAAACCGATTTGGTCGTATTGCCCGAAATGTTTACAACAGGTTTTTGTACCAATCGGATGGATTTAGCCGAAACCATGCAAGGCGAAACTGTGCGACACCTCAAACGTTGGGCAATTGATTACAATTTGGCGATCGTGAGCAGTATTATTATCGAAGAAAACGGAAAATTGTATAACCGCGGTTTTTTTGTGCACCCCGATGGCAAAATCGAAACAGCTGATAAACGCCACCTTTTTCGCATGGGCGGTGAAAATAAATTGTTTTCTACAGGCGACAAACGGCTGATTGTGAATTACAAAGGTTTCAATATTTTTGTGCTGGTTTGTTACGATTTGCGCTTTCCTGTTTGGGCTCGAAATGTAAATCAAGAGTACGATTTGGTGATTTACACCGCAAGTTGGCCTGTGAGCCGAATTTATGTGTGGAATACCTTACTTAAAGCACGCGCCATTGAAAATCAAGCCTTTGTTGTTGGTGTGAACCGAATAGGTGTGTGCGAAGAAAATCATATTTACAACGGAAGTTCACAGCTTATAAACGCACGTGGCGAAGAGGTTTTTATGGCACCATTAAACGAAACATCCATCGAAACGATTGAAATATCGCTGGAAGAATTGAATAAATTCAGAGAAAAATTTCCGGTTTGGAAAGATGCGGATGAGTTTGAAATTAAGAATTAAGAATTAAGAATTAAAAGAGCAGAGTATCAGAAGATTTGCTCTTTTAATTTTTAATTCTTAATTTGTAATTTTCTTAAAAATCTTCCCAAATCCCTCAATTTTTCCTGTGAGTAGCGATGCATTTATTAGGTCAATATTGCCGGTGTTGTCATTACCAACGCCTAATTGCATAGGATAAATGAGAATAAAACTACGATCGAAAAAATAATTATTGAGGTATTGTGGGATTTTTTTCATCCCATGCTGATAAGATGTTTTATGCTCGCGACTCATTACGATAACTAAATTGTCATCTTCCTGAATATCGCGTGAGATAATCAGAAAATCGTCCCAATTATCAAATTTCTTAAATTCCACATCAACACTGTTATTTTTTTCATGCACATCTTTTAAAATATCGATGGCTTTTTCGCTTCCGTAAAACACTAATTTACTGCCGGTTGTTTGTGCTAAATGCCACATCTTAATAACCCAAAGCGGAAATCCAAATTCTGTTTCGCCATGTTCGGGAATCAACACAATATGGCGTTTTATGGTTGCAATTGGTTGAATAGGACGATATATAAAGGTTGTAGCATTGCTGTTTTCCAAAATATTCTCGGTAATATTGCCAAGAAAAGACTCTGAAATTGCAGTTTTCTGATGCAAGCCAAGCACCAAGTCGGTTACTTTATTTTGTCTGATGGTGCTGGTAATTGCGTTCGATGCGTTCACATCATAACGCACTTGCGTGTTCAAGTAGATGTCCAAAGCTGAAGCGGCTTTTTCGGCTTGTTCAAGAATTTTCAATGCTTTTTTATCAGCATTTGGATCTAAATCTTGGTTGGTAACCACATTTAATGCAAACATTCCGTGCTTGTTGTCGGTTTTTTTTATCAATGCACTTAAATGGATGAGTTCTTCAATATTGTCGGGATGACTTAATGGAATCAAAATATTTTCCACATGATTTTCATCTTTTTGCACTGCCTCAGATACCGACTCGGCAAGCGAAATATTACTTGCACCTCGTTGTGCCGCGAAAGTTGCAAGTGTACAGCTTATCAAAATCATTACAATCGAACCATTAAGCACACTTTCGTTCAATAGTCTGACCGGCTCAATGACTTCGCCGAGTAGTGCGGCAGCATTAATATCGGCTTGATTTAATATAATGCTATAACCTACAGTTACGGCGGCAAGCGTTCCGGCGGCTTGTGCATTGCTCAATCCGAAAATTACGCGGCGTTCGTCATTATTGTATTTAAAGCTTTTTTGTGCGAGCCAAGCAGCGGCATATTTTGCAAAAATCGCAGCGATAGTCATTACAACAGCCACTATTATGGTTGCCCAATCGGTAAAAAACGCACGGAAATCAACCAACATACCCACGCCAATCAAGAAAAACGGAATGAAAATTGCGTTACCTACAAATTCAACACGATTCATCAAAGGCGAAGTTGACGGAATCAATCTATTTAACGCTAAACCAGCGAGCATTGCACCGATAATTCCTTCCATGCCGGCGAGTTGGGCGAGTACCGCACCGAGAAAAATCATTGCCAGCACAAATATATATTGCGATATATTGTCTTTGAATCGTTTGAAAAACCAACGTGCAATAATTGGAAATCCTACCATGACAATGGCACCGAAAACAACAATCGAAATTCCGAAACGCACCCAAAACTGAGTATTGACTTCGCTCGTGGTCATTCGTACAATAGCGGCAAGTACCAAAAACGCGAGTACATTGGTTACCATCGTTCCGCCCACAGTAACGGTTACCGAGCGGTTTTTGGCAATTCCGTATTTGCTGATAATAGGGTAGGCAATGAGCGTATGCGATGAAATGACGCTCGCCAGCAGGATGGACGACAATAAATTGAATTGAAAAATATAATAAGCACTCAAAAAACCGAGTGCCATCGGAATCAGAAAAGTGTACATCCCGAAGAGCAAACTTTTTCCGCTGTTTCGCTTGAAATCGGTCATGTTAATTTCCAATCCGGCAAGAAACATGATATAAAGCAATCCGGCAGTTCCGGAAAGGATGATGCCGCTATCACGCTCTAATATGTGAAATCCATGCGGACCGACCATAATGCCTGCAATGATAAGTCCGAGAATTGCGGGAATTCTTACTCTGTTGAGCAAAATTGGGGCAAAAAGAATAATTCCGAGTATGACGAGAAACTTTAACGTTGGGTCGGTCAACGGAAAAGAAAATTTACCTGCTTCGAAAATACTGAGTAGCGTCATATCTTTGTTTTTGAGGCTACAAAGATACGGTTTTTTTTTAATTTACGCTTACAGCAACCAAAAAACGACAATGCAAATTATGTGAATAATAAATCTTGTTGTTTATATCAAACTTTGTGTAACTTCTCTTGCAATTTTATCCGTTTCAATATAATCTTCCAATGTTGGATTTTCGATAAAATGAGCTTTTTGCATCAGCTTTTCGATAATATCACTCATTTGCAAAAAGCCGATTTTTTCGCGCAGAAAAGCATCGACAACAACTTCGTTTGCTGCGTTTAGAGCACAAGGCATGTTTCCACCACGTTTTAGAGCAGAGTAGGCGAGTGCGAGATTGCGGAAACGCTCCAAATCGGGTTTTTCAAACGTAAGTTGCGGATATTGCAAAAAATCGAAACGTGGAAAATTCGTTTGCAGGCGGTCGGGATAGGTGAAAGCGTACTGTATCGGCAGTTTCATATCGGGCAAACCCAACTGCGCTTTGAGCGAGCCGTCGGTAAATTGCACCAGCGAATGAACAATTGACTGCGGATGAACAATCACCTCAATCTGCTCTGCCGAAAGTCCGAAAAGCCATTTTGCTTCAATCACTTCCAAGCCTTTGTTCATCATGGTGGCAGAATCGATGGTGATTTTCGCGCCCATTTCCCAATTCGGATGTTTCAAAGCCTGCGCTTTCGTAACCGATTTTAGTTCGTTGATCGAAGTTGTGCGAAATGGTCCGCCCGAAGCAGTGAGGATTATTTTTTCTATCGGATTAGAGTATTCGCCCGTAAGGCATTGAAATATAGCCGAATGTTCGGAATCGACCGGAATAATTTCAGCTTTGTGTGTGGCAACGAGTTCGCAAATCAAATTTCCGGCAACTACGAGCGTTTCTTTATTAGCAAGTGCGATGCGTTTTCCGGCTTTTACTGCATTGATGGTCGGTTTCAAGCCCGAATAGCCAACCATTGCGGTAAGCACAATGTCAGGCGTTTCCATTCCGGCAACTTGCGCGATGGCTTCTTCGCCGGCGAAAACTTTTATCGGCAAATCTGCCAGCGATTCTTTTAAATGCTTGTAGTGCAGGTCGTTACCAATAACAACCATTTCGGGATTGAACTTCCGCGCTTGCGCAATCAACAAATCCACCTGATTATTCGCCGTAAGCACAAAAACCTCAAACAGCTCGCTGTTTTCGGCAATTACTTCCAACGCCTGCGTACCGATTGAGCCGGTTGAACCGAGTATGGTGATTTGTTTTTTGTTCATTTATTATTAGCCCAAAAGGCATTCCTGACCAAGAGTAAATTGTCGGTAGTGGTGAATTTGGAATATTTTTTTCGAGTAAGTCCGCTGATTAATTTTTTATCGCCCGTCCACAAATTGCAATTAAACTCTTCTGCGTAAGCAATATAAACAGTGTCTTTGGGGTCGATGTCCGAAACAAGTTTATCGGCAAAAAACCAACTCTCTTCACTAATTTGCTCTTCCGATATAAATGTTATTGATTTGAAAATATGATGCTCTGCTTCAAACAATTGTTCCGGCGTGAGTTTCGATATTTTCAGTAATTTGTTGCGATGATTATAGATTTCCATGCGCAAAAAATTGGGCGCGAGAAACGAGAAATGTTTATCTGAATTGATTAACAAATCCCCAATTTTTCCGTTTGAATTTAAAATGCCACTAAAAACGATATTGGCATCAACAATCACATTCATTTCAAAAAGCGTTGTTTGTTTTCGTTCCACCAATTTGTATTTACCTCGTCAGCCAATTTATCTATATCGTCTTGCAAGGCTTGTGAGTTTGCTGTAGCCTCCAAATACTTGGCATAGTTAATCAAACGCTCTATGTTAAAAGCACTAATGCCCGCCGATAATGAAATGGCGATTTGATTATCTGCTGTTTTTGTCAATATCATAATCGTATAATTTTGATTTTCTTTTTTTGCAAAGATAAAACTTTTTTCGCTATCTGCACAGCTCCGTGCAATCTAAAAACTAATTACATCTTCCGGATTTTCTGCAAGCAAAACTTCAATTTCTGTTTTCAATAGCGGAAGATGGCGGACAACAATCGCCCAAATCATTTCGTCAGATACAGAATCGTAGCCGTGAATTATGCGATTTCGCGTTTCTATTATTTTGCGCGAATTGCTGATTTCGATATTGGGATTTGTTTTCAAAATCCGATTTGTTGCTTCGCCGATGATTTCGATATTCCGCTCTACAGCACGTTTGGTGCGCAAATCTTTTTTGTATTCGTCATAAGATTTTGGGCGGTCGGCAAAGAAACTTTCAATTTCGTCAATCGCATTCAGAATATCGTAAAGCCAAGATTTTACTTCGTTATCCATAAATCAATTGTTTTTGACTGTTTATGTTTTGCAAAAAATACGGATTTTTAATCGCCTGTTCTTCAAGCAAATCAATAGGACGGTTGAAAATATCCTGCAATGTAAATTTCAAATCGTAATAATTATCGGCATAATTTTCTACCGGCATCTGATTGAAAGCTACAATCATATCAATATCGCTGTTGTCGGTAAATTTATCGGAAAGCACCGATCCGAAAGCATACAACGACCTAACATTGTGCTGTTTACAAAGTTTAAAAATAGTATGTTTATAGTTTTCTAAATACATAATTGCTCGATTTTTTTGATTTTTACGTTCCGCAAAGATAAAAAAAAAATCTAATCTGCGAAAACCACAAAAAAACTCCGATAGAATTTGGAGTTTTCTGTCGGAGTTTTAGAGATGTTTTGTGCAGGTACAACGGATTTATGAAAAATATTGCACTTATCTGTAGTGCAACATTTTACCAAGGGCAATTTGGCTCCTCAAAAAACAACTCCAAGCCACTCATTTTCAACCAACCTTCGGATGTTTGTCCGCGTGAATTAGTGAAAATTGCATAGCCAAATCCATTTTGAAATCTGATAACAGGCACTTCATCGCCTTCTATCAAAAAGCCACGCCTGACTGTTCTCTCATCGGGTTCGTTGTGAAAAAACACTCTTTCTATAACGACAACATAAACACCGATGACATCATCTTGCATTTGCTGCTGTCTGAAAGATTCATATTCTTGTTCGGTAAGTAAACCGCGTTCATTTGCAGGCATCAGTTTTCTAAATCCTAATAAGGAATTGTTATGAATTTCAATCCAATAATCGAAATCAAACACCAAGCCCGACTCCCATTGTTTTCCTTTTATCTGAACGGTATTATTGCTGAATGAATAATTACCTTCTCTACGAATACCCATTCCCGACCAAGTAAAACTTTTATCTGCTTTAAACACTAAAATATCTTCTTCCCCAAAGTCATTACGCATTGCCCATTCTCCCAAAATCCAAGCATATTCAGCAGGAAAATCAACATCACAAAACAATTCTACCGCTACCATTTCTGCCTGCTGCTGTATTGGCTCTGCTTGGCGTGGTTTTAGGGTTACGAAAATCATCAGCGCAATAAATGCTAAAACAATAATGAATACGATTATACCTGTCTTTTTGCGCTGCTCATCTTCTCTTTGCATTTCAATTTTTAGCTCTTCAATGCGTTTGCTTGCAGCATCGGCGGCTTCGGCTTTGCGTTGTTGCTCTGCTTCCTCTTTTTTTTGCTGTTCTGCTTCCTCTTGCTTTGCTTGTTCTATTTCATCTGCTATTTGTTGCTTCCGTTCTTTGGATATTTTGAGTAAAATATCAGGCACGTGTCCTTTGAGCGAACTGTCGCAAAATTCACAGTTTTCTAAATCGGAAGTGGCTGCGCCACAAAATGGACAGTTGATGGTTGGTAATTGTATATTACTCATAGTTTTAATTTTTTTATTAACACTCTACAAATAGAAAAATAATAAATAGTATTACGCCTGCGACGCTACCAATCCAACCCCAAGGAATATTCATTTTTTCTTCAGTCATTGGCACAAAAGGTAAAACGTAATTCGGCTCTGTTTTTTTTATCATTTCTGCAAAACGATTCACATCCCTTTCAACATTCGGATACCTATGTATAACGTGTTGATTGTTAAGCCACCCAATATTATAGGTTTTTGATAGTACAAATTCATTAATCGCTGCTTTCAAATAAGAAGTATCCTTATCGCTTATTTCATAAACAACCTCGTACAACATAATCAGGTCATAGATTTCATCTACTTGCTCCCAAGAGTAAGAGTAAGTTTTGCTTTTCTCATCATACACATCAGGATAGATTCGATTAGCCCAAGATTTTAAATAAGCAAATAGATTTGATGCAATAGCACTTCTTGTACTTTTCAAAACTTCATTGTTTTCGTCATAATTCTCTGCTGTTCTTAAATAAGTTACTGTTTCTTTGGCTTTCATGCTCAAAATATCACCTTTTGTGCTTTCAAAATACGCACAAATTGCTTTATTTACCCATAATTCAGGAACATTTGGGTTAATTTCTAATGCCTTATTGCAGTAGTTGAATGCTTCAGCATAATTTTCTGCCAACATTGAGCGTTGAAGTATTGTAATGTAGTTTTCATATTTTTCTCTATTATCTGCCGAAAGTATAGATTTTGCCGCAAGATTGAGAGCAATATTAAGAGGTCTCAAAATTTCAAATTTCGTATTACAATACATACAAACAGCACTGTTTTTTTCACTTTCAACTGAAATGCTTACTCCACAATTGGGACATAGTTGGTGTGAAATGTTTAACAACTCTGTTTTGTTCATTTGTTTAATTGGTTCACTTTTTTGAACAGATGTTCCGCAAAATTCACAGTTTTGCGTGTTTGTGATAATTGCCGTACAATTTGGACAAGTTGCTTTTTGATGTTCCATATTATTTAGTGATTTATTTTATATGTTAAAAATTCTATTGCATATTGAATTGCCTTTTCTGTTGTATGAAACAACCTAATGGTTCCGTCTTCATTTTTTAGCAATTCCCCTTCGTGTGCAGAAAACTGCTTATCTCTAAGATAACAAACATATTTTTCTGTATCTACCAACATACCATTTGGGGCATTTTCTCTATAATTGTCTATTGTAAGCCAAAACTTAATTGTTTTGTTTACCTCAATTTCTCTTGTAATCATATTTTATCCGTTTAATTGTTGTTGATTTGGTTTAATTACTCTCGGATTTTCAGGAATCGGTTTTCTACCTTGATTTCTGTCGGGAAGAATCTGAACTTTTTTTTGTGGTTCAACATTCGGTTTGTTTCTTGTAATTTGTTCATTAAGATTTATCATAATTGTAATTTTTAAATATTTGTAAATTAATCAATTAATTCTCTTTGAAACAATGTGCGTAACTGTCAGCACAGAGGCTTGAAACGCCACAATTAGAATAATGGTTACCAAAAATAAATTGTCGGTGTATCGTTGCGGTGTAAACAATCCTAAAATGAATAGAATTGTGCCGATGGTGCTGAATAAAAATGACAGCGAAATTTTAAAAGCATCTTTCAACTTAATTTGCCCGACTGCATAAATTAAAATGGTGGTAGCGATAATAATACCACTATTCAACAACATATTAAAAGTTGGATATATTGTTAAAATACTGCCGAAAAGCAAATTAGCAATCAGCATAATAAGCCCTGTGATTAAAGTAATATTCTTCATAATTTTATGTTATTGGTGGTAAAGGCGGTGGTGTATGTCCGCTAAATTCTTGTAATGTGTTGATTTTTGCCCACGTTGGCATTCCTTGTTTCCAAACCAAGGTATCGGCATTTACTTGTCCCTGTGCTATAAGATTTGTTACTGCTTGGAAGTTGAAACCGCCTTGTTGTTGGTTGTTTATACAAACAAAATAAACTGCTTCTTGTGGTAGTGGCGGCGGCATTGCTTGAGCGGGTTGCTGTATCG
>Ga0209737_10001660_pt1 | contig 15836 bp, 12 predicted proteins | sample TergutCu122P3_FD_187284 | JGI IMG/M metagenome (GOLD analysis project Ga0209737, IMG submission 187284) | Cubitermes ugandensis P3 segment gut microbial communities from Kakamega Forest, Kenya - Cu122 P3 (SPAdes) (version 2) | ecosystem: Host-associated > Arthropoda: Insects > Digestive system...
TTGCTCTCCATCTTCGAGTACTTCTTCTGGAAGACCGTGTGCATCAGACGCGCTTCGAGCGCATGCAGCGGTTGGGCACCCCCCAGATAACGCGCGTCCCAAAACGCCTTCGCCGATTTCTCCAACACCAACAGTGCCGCCGCCGTTTGCTTCAAGGTGACCCCGATGGAGAGGGTGCCGATACCCGTGCCAGCCTTTTTCAACAGACAGGCTCCCCCACCGCCCAGTGTCCGTTGCATCGCGGTCGGATCTCCCACGTCGACGACCTGCGCGCTCGCACCGACGATCTGGGCCATGTCGTCGAGCACGGGCGGGATCTGGGTGTGCTCGCCTGCGACCGACACGCTCGCTGACGATCGCGCCCACATGACGACTCGGGCGTGCGGACAGGCCTCGAACCCAGCCGTGATGAATTCGTTGAACTCGGCGAGGCCTTGCTCGTCGAGATAGACGATACCGGGCGTCGGACTGTCTAGCACACGCGCATCCGAACAGCTGACTGCATACGAACCCGGTTCGGTCTGCACCGCGATGACCAGGTCGTCGAGGGCGACCGCACCATGCAGTTTGCGCGCGAACTCGCAAATCTCATTCGTGTCGGGGATGTTGGTGTATTCGAGGGTTGCGATATTCGGCATAGCGGCTCCCTTCGCCTCTGCGACCTGATCGGTAGCGCAGAACTCACTACGATTCATGGTACCGCATTTGCACCCCGACTAGAGTGTGCGCAGCACCCCGATGACGAGGTAGCGCGCATCGTCGAACTCGTAGCTGCACGTTGAGAGCACGATGAACCGATCGGTATCGGTGTAGGTCACGTCGCTTCGAAACGTCGTCGATGCCGAGGCGAAGGCGAGCAGCGCCTCGAGGTTCGTCTCGTACATGAACGCGCGGTCGCGCCACATGCCGGCACCCACCACGCTTCCATAGAGAAGATCGATCCGATAGTCGCGCTGCGGCGTGGTCAGAAACATCGTAGGATGCTCGTCGAAATACGCCTGCTGCTTGTAGGAGGGAAGCGAGCCGAACATGCTGCCGTTGTTCATGTTATGTCCGTAAATGACGCTGAGCCTATCGGAGAAGTCCGGTGCGTTGTTATAGTCGAGAAACAGGCTTCCGCTGGCGTTATAGGTCCCGTCCGGCAGATGGGTGAGATAGAACGCATAGTCGAAGGCCTGCATGACGGGATAGTCGATGGGCGTGCCCGGCCCATACAGCCAGGCTATCGCATTCGGGTCGATCCGGGTAAGTGCGTCGAAATCGACCGTGCGGGCGACTGCGTCCGTTCCACCACCCGCCGCGTCGCTGCCGCTTCCGACCACCTGGTCGCGCATCTGGGCGTAGACGTCCTCGGCGATGCGATACGCCTGCTGAAGCTGTACGTAGCGATACGCGGTGAAGATCAGTACCCCCAACGCGGCGACGAGCAGTGCGAACGCAAGCGCCCGCTTGAATCGATGACGTGAATCCATGGTCTAATGGTAATCCACTTACCGGTCGAGCATGACCGGTTGCAGTGTTCTTTTCTGGGAGATGAGATACACGAGGCACGCGCAGGCGACCAGACCGCTCAGCGCCATGATGGTGATCATCCGCACCGGGTCGCTATAATCGCCGGTCTGCGGACCATCGACGGGCCTCTTGCCGTCGCCGATCCCCTTGGCAGAGTACGCGTTGATGAAGGTCAGCGCCTCGACCTGTTGGTTCGTCTGGTTGGTCACCACGCGCGAGAGGACGAGCTGTCCGGCTTCGTCGGTGATGGTGTCGGTGATCGTGTAGACGCTCTTATCGTACGTGTAGCCCGACAGACCGCCGCCGACCTCACTGACCGTGTAGAAGTAGACGCCGGGCTGGGTGTAGCTCCACGTCCCGAACTCGCCCTCGCCAGAACCGGTGATGGTGAGTGTCTTGGTCCCGTTGACGCTGCCTGCCGGCATCGGTTGCGCGGTATCTGCGGCGCGCAGCATGAAGGTGAACGTTGCGGCGGTCGCCGGATTACCTGAAACGGTCTTGCGCACCGGCGGGTCGACCATCAGCGCCCGGTCCGTTGGAAGAGCCTCATACGACACCGCATAGGCGATGGTATCGACCTTGGCGCCGCTTGCCGCACGTGCGATGACATCGGCGACCAGTCCTGCGGCGACCGGGCGCACATGGATCGTCACGTCATAGACCCTCTCGTCGTAGGTGAAATGTGCGCGCCGCTCCCCTGTTGCAGGCTCGATACGGTACGCGTACGTCCCGACCGCAGAAAACGTGATCGGTCCCAGCGTGGTCTGCTCGGTCCCGTTGAGCGTGAAGGCGTACGTGGTGCCGACCGCGCCGGCGGGAAGCGGGTTGGTGCTGCTCAGGGCGACCAGACGGTAGTCGAACGCATCGTCGATGCCGGTCGAATTCGTGATACGCGTCAGCGTCTGCTCGACCGGGATGAAGGCTTCGACGGTCGCGGCTCCGGCGACGGTGACACCGGTGAAGATCACTATAGCCAGAAGCACGGCCAACAACAGCACCTTTGCTCCCTGTATGCGCAATGTAGTCCCTTGCATGATCTTCACCTTGTTCCTTCTACTCTCACTGTTTCCTGCGCGTCCGCGTCGTTACGTACAGCGCGATCGCGATCAAGATGAGCAACACCAGCACGGAGACGATGCAAGCGCGGTACCGGTAGAGCTGGTCGAACGGATACGGCAGGTTTGCCCCCGGCTCGTCGACCACCGCGAAGGTGTCGATATACGTCCGGTCGGTGATCCGGGCGACGAGGATATCGCGGCCGTTCGTTGTTTCCGACGAGCAGGTTGTCAACAGTACCAGTCGGTCACCGGTGCTCACCCCGATATCGCGATAGAACAGTGCGGTTGCCTTGATGTCATCCAGATACTGCTGTTGGTTCTCGGTTCCGGTCACACCGGCACTGAACAGGGTGCGGTGATACGCGCTCGTATGGATGAACGCGAAGAACTCCAGACCGTGGTCGCTCCCGTCATAGAAGAGGTTCCCATACAGGTGCTCATCGAAGAACTCTCTCTCACAGAAACACCCGATATCACCGAACATGACGTGCTTTTCCATATGGTGCCCGTACATGATGCTGTTGAAGTCCCTAAAACTCCGGTCGTTCTCGGCATCCATGAATATCGAGCCCGAGAGGCAGTACTTGCCGTACACATCGGTGTTGACGTACTTCTCGTTATCGGCACCTTGCACGATGGGGTAATCGATACTGGTACCGTACACCGTCAACCAGGCGAACACATCAGGGTTGATCGCCTTGAGCTCCTCGAAGCTGACAGTGTCGATCTGGGTCGGCTTGTAGATTTCGAACCGACTGGGATCGGCAGTGCGCCTCACTTGCTCGGAGTCCCACATCGCAAAGAGGGAGAATGCCACAAGCAGAAGGATCAGTACCAGAATCCCGAAATCCAGGACACTGTCTACAATCCGCACCACCCTTCTGCCCGTATGCTCTCTTGCACTTTGTTTCATGAGCGATCATTCCCACATCGTCCATCAGATCGCGTTATGCGATGTCTTCACGGTCGCGACGTTTACCGGCAACGAGTGCGACCAGGCCAAGGGCCGAGACGCTCAGCAGCACGATGAACGGCAGATTGCTGATATCCAGACCGGTCGGGGTCACGCTCTTGAACGTGTTGGTGAACGCAGTCGAGTTCGGGTTCTCACCCAGGATACGGATCTGCGTGCTCAACGCGGTGTTTGCCGTCGGGTTCGCCAACGCGATCGGGGTTCCGCCATCGACGATGATGCTGACCGAAGCGGTGTAGTCGACCGTTGCAGCCTCAGCCGCAACGTAGGTCGTACCCACATGCGTGTCGATGAAGACCAGTTTCTGGCCGTGCTTGAGGCTGATGGTGCGCGCGGTACCCGAGGTGAACTCATAGTATCCGTCGATATGGGCGCCCGCACCGTTGGCAGCACTGGTCACGACGTTGTTATCGGCATCGACGACGTAGCCACGATAGACCGACGTACCGGTCACCAGCGCCGGCTGGGTAACGGTCACGCTGATCGGGAAGTACAGATCCTGGCTTGCGAACTCTCCGGCGACCGCCTTGCTGATCTTGAGCGCCTGGTGGCCGGGATCCTCAGGATCGGTCCCGCCGTGCGACTTGATGTAGATGTTGGTGAATACCATATCGCTATAGTCGCCATCGATATTGACATCACCCGGGGTCGGATCGACCTTGTCGCCGACCTGCTGACCCTCGGTATCCTTGACGTTGATAATCGCAGCGATCGCATAGATGTAGGTGCCATCGTCGCCGTCCTTGACGTAGACCACCAGGTCATACGAGCCAGACGAGTAGGTCATGGATTCCTTGGTCGCATCGGCGATCGTGTAGGTGTTGGCCTTCTCGGTCACCGTGTAGGCATAGACACCCGCACTTGGGAACACGATACCGTCGAACAGGTCGCCCGTCTCCAGGTACACCTCTTTGACGCCTGCAGTGACCGTGCCGGGAGCACCAGCCGTGAAGGTGAGGGTCTTCTCACTGATAGCCGGTATCTGGGCCAGCGCCGTGCTGTCGGTCGCTCCGTTGTAGCTCTTCTTAGCGATCGTGAAGCTGAACGACGCCCCCGGGGTGTTGGTACCCTCGGGCATCCACAGACGCTTCGTGATCGCCGCCTGCGCGGGATTGTCCTCGTCGCCATAGACCGGGTCGCCCGCGGCGAACGCCGCCGTGATGCCGCTCATCGTCAATGCGACGGTGAGAAGCAGGGCGATTATCAGTCGCGACACCATAAAACTCTTCTTCATAGTACTCACATTCCTTTCACTCTCTCCTGCACTATCTCTTTTGCTTCGTTTCATCTTCTCTTCCCTTCCGTTCTATTCGTTCTCGTTGTTTTTCTTCTCTTTCAGGTGCATCGCTGGGATGCGTATAAGACTCAAAGCGCGGAGGAGATCCCCGTTGCTTGGAATAACCACAGTCAGCCAGGCATCATATGCCCCTTCTTCTGAGGACCATCATGACGGTCCCCAACGTGTCCTCGACGTTGACCGGACCGTACAGACGGCTGTCAACGGCGTTCTCGCGGTCGTCGCCCAGCACGAATATCTGGCCTTCGCCGACCGTGAGTGGGAACTCGACACCTGCCGCGAACCGCTCGGTGCGCGTGAAGATGTTACGTTCCTGTTGGAGGGCGCCGTTGATGAACAGGCCCTCCTCGGTGATATCGACCACGTTACCGGCGACCGCTATCACGCGACGTACTTGTTTTTGCCCCTCGTAGCTCAGCACGACCGTGTCCTGGGCCACATACTGCCGATCGAAACGGTAGAACATGATCAGGTCGCCGTCGTGCAGGGCGGGCATCATGGCGAAATCGACGTTGTAGAACAGTCCGAACACCGAGGTGAACAACAGCGTCACCACCACGATGATCGCGACGATCTTGACGAGCAGGGCGATAAGGTCGCGTCGAAGGGCTAGCATATCGCACCGCCCTCCTCGTCAAGGCGCAACTTTCCGGTTAGGAGCAGCGCCATGAAGACGACACTGGCAAGCAGCAGCGCGGTGATCCCCATCGCGTTGTAGAGCGGGTCGCCCTGCGTGATGCCGCTGGGAACGACCGGAATCAACGTGTTGGTGAAGTCGACGGTACGGTCATCGGCGGTCATGACGATGACGCCGGTGTCATGCGAGGGCACTTTGACGTCGAACACGTCGCTGTCCTCGTATTGGACCGTGTATCCGTCGAAATCCGACTCGACCGCACGCAGCTTGTGGATCGATCTGACGTCCTTGAGCGTGACCGAGTCACCGTGTGCCAGCTTGAAAGTGACCTTGCCGCCCGCGCCGACCGTCAGCGTGTCAAGCGTCGCTTCGTCAGCGTCCAGACTCATGCGCTCGATCTCGAACACCTGGCCGGTGGGAAGCGGAGCATCGTTCGCATCAAGCAACGTCAACTCGAAGTCGAACTGCTTGTTGCGGTTGGCGAAGTCGCCCAGAACGGTCTTGGTAATCGTGAGGTCTTGTAACGTCGAGACGTAATAGACCTTGATCTTCGATCCGGACAGTGTGGAAGCCGCCACCGGCAGAATCGGGTCGGTGACCGGGTCTGCCAGGATGTAGCTGCGCGGACGCGGATCCAGGATGACTTGGGCCGTCGTCACGTTGGACAGGATCTGCGGGTTGATGACCCGGTCATAAGCGGGGTTGCGAACCCCGTCGAAATAGTACTCGACCGGGATCGCGACCGTCTGGGTCGGGTCGACGACGTAGTAGATGCGGATCTCATAGTGATCCTCGTCGATATGCGCCGGCAGACTCGGCGTCGAAGAGCCGAACGTGTAGCCGACGCGTGGTTTGGCAGGGAAGTCCGTCGATAGGTTGACCGTGCCCGAAGGCATACTCACGTATCCGATATGCGTGGCGGTGGTGTCCTCGACGCCGCCATAGAAGTAGCGGACGAAGTAGGGCAGCAGGTCCCCCTCGACGACAACGACGTGCGCTGCCGCGGGAAACGTCGTGTCGCGATACTTGGTCTCAAACACCGGGTTTGCGTTGCCCAGATCATCGACCAGTATCAGTGCGATGAGGTCACCGGCTTCGATCAGGCCTGTGCTGGCGATAGTGAACGTCCAGGTGCCGTTCGGATTGACGACACCAGTGCCCGGGAGCGTAACGTAGTCGCTGCTCCCGCGCTTGACTCTGGCGATCAGACTAGCCGGTCCGTTATCGTATTGGTCGGCAAGCGTCCAGGTACCGGTGATGGTGGTGTGCCAGTCCTGGATGGACGGCTTGCTGGGAGAGCCCGGGACGGGGGGAGTAACGTCTGAAACGACAACTGACTGCGGGAGGGTGCGAGTCGCTTCGTGTCGTTTAATGTCTTGGGAGTTGACACTGCGCCACGCCCCCGTCACGGTATAGGTATCTCCTGCGTGCAGCAGCGCGCCATCATCGCGACGAAGCTGGAGGCTTCCTCTGATGATATCGACGTTCTGCTGGACTTCATAGAGTGATTCTTCAATGTAGGATCGGACGAGACTGTCGGTAAAGGAGCCGCTGCTCGCCACGGTATAGGGCGCGGTACCTTCGACCGGCTCGACCTCGAACGTGCCCCAGACCTCGTCGGTCCAAAACGGGCGACCCTCGAAATCGCGACCCTCGGGGACCCGGCCGTACGCGCGGACATACCTGTCGGCGTTGGTGGCATCCTTGATCCCGTCGATGATCGGCTTGGCGTTGTTGCCCGAGATGCGGGTGTAGTTCTCAGCCTTCGTCGAGTTGTTCGCGCCCGAGTTGTAATACGTCACGAACGAGGGGGTGTCCGAGGCTACGGTGCGCAGCTCGGTACCCGAAAGCGTGTAGGTGATCAGCGTCCAGTCGGCATCGGGGTTGCCGGTGACCCGGTTGACGCCGATGCGCCAGACCGCGACGTCCGACTCGATGGAGGTGAACGTATCTCCGTTACTGAGGTTGAAGACGCTCCCGCCGGTGTTGGCGATATTGGGAGCGGTACTGTTGAGCATGTTGACGAAGTCGTAGTAGAGCGGCCTGTCCATGACGAACGACGTGCCTCCGCCTGAGGCGCGCAGCGTCGCAGACGCGGTCACGTTCGTGCTGGGGTGGCCGGAGGCGACGAAGATCGAGCCGGGGCCGACATAGATGGTGCCGTTGCGCAGGTTCTTAGCGTTGAGCGCCGCGCCTGCATGGGCGATCAGCTCGACCGAGGACATCTCGTCCTCCAGGTAGTAGCCGAAGTCGTTGGCATCGTACTCGGCGGCGACGTTGTATCCGTCACCGGTACCGGGGTTGGCGCGCGTACCGTTACCGAAGTTCTCGATACGGACCCATCCGCCGCTCTTGACGACGAAGGTGTTGCCGATCGCCGAACCGAAGCGCAGCGCCGCCGCGTCACTTCCGGTCGCGGTCGTGCCGGGCTTTCTCTCCTTGACGATGGTGACCTTCGCCTCGTTGGTCACCGAGAACGTCTGGTTACCGACCAGACGGAAGCGCAGCGTCGAGCCCAGATTGTTCGAGGCGCCCCATGAGCGTGCCTCAAGCTCTGAGCCTGCGCCATCGACGACGAAATTGCCGTTAGGGATCTGCTGGATGATGGCGGGCTGTCCGGAACCCTCGCGCAGACTATGTACGCGCAAGACGCCACCATCGGTGATGGTGTAGCCGCCCGCACCGCCGGCGACCGCCAGGGTCGCTCCGGTCGCACCGGTACCGTAGCCGACGCCCTCGATGTCGAGTAGCGAGTTGCCGGTCACGGTGACATAGGCCGGCGTGTTACCGACGTTGTCGCGGATCTCACTGTTGATCCAGACCACCTGGTTGTTCGACATCGTGGTCATCCTGACCTGTGCACCATCGGTCGCCTTGAGCTCGACCGGATAGGTCGTGTTGTTGGCATTGGGCTGCATGCGCAGGATGCGCGAGCTCGCACCCGTATTGCGGTTGTCCAGCGTGTGGGTACCGCCATAGAAGTGCACGACACGCGCATAAATCATTTGGTCGTTGCTGTTCATGTTCCAGCTGGTCGTGCCGGTGAAGATGACCGTGCCGTCTGAGACGTTACACAGGATCGAGGCGGTCCCGCTGGAAGAGAGGTTATCGAAATTGACCGTCCAGAAACGCGAGTTCGCCACCGTGGAGGTGTCGAGTCCGGTCGCGCCGGTATACCCGACGAACGGATAGGTCGAGGTACGGACGATGGTGATATTGGTAAGCGTCAACGTCGCCGTGTTGGTACCGGCCAGGGTGATGCCCAGACGGTTGACGGCGGTCGTGCCGTTCGCATTCAGGTTGAGGGTATAGCCATTACCGTCAATCGTGAGACTGCGTGATAGTGCGGGAAGGTCGTTGGCGGCCAAGGTCGATGAGGTACGCGTGACATTCGCTGCCAGCGTGATGTGATCGACGCTGGCATCGCTCATCGCGGCGCGCAGCTGATCCCAGGTCGAAACCGGGGTCGTTGCGGCAAACGGCGCGAACGCGATGTTGGTCGGCGCGATGGCCATGCCCTCGTCCTCACCCAGCTCGGTCGAAGACGGCGCGAAGGTGATCTGCTCGGAGAGTTCCGTGTCCAACCCCTCCTCATGTTCGAGGGCGTCGGTTCCCTCCTGCTCGACCAGACGCGCCTTGGTTTTCGCGTCGGCCACAAGAGACTCAAGCGCATCGCTTGAGATCTCGGTTTGAAGTGATGCTAAAGAGGGGGTAAGGGTGACTGAAAGAACAACCAGCGCTGCTACGACGGTGAGGAGGACCGCACGGGCTCCTTTTCGAAGTATGGTGTCGCGCAACGCTGACAGTAATACGCAGTTGACCTGCTTTTTTGTTAGTTTTCCTCCCACGATATTCTCCCAAATATTGTTAGTCTTGCTTACAATATTATAGCACAGGAGCGTCCCAATTGGAAGGGGCAGGTACCACAGGGATTATGGTTATTAGATGAAGTGGGTGATGGGGATTGAGAGCATTTCTTCGACCGCTTCCTGCATCGTGACGAGATAGCAGCGCACCGTACAATATGACGGTGCATGACGGCTACAGTACTCGTCATCTTCGAGGCAGCGGTTCAGCCGCATCGTCTTCTCGAACGCTGAGACGATCATCCCTAACGTGATGTCGTCGGGGTTCATGAGGAGTATATACCCGCCTGCCGGTCCCCTCTTCTCGGCGATAATCCCGGCGTTTTGCAGCGCCTTGGTGATGGCGGGCATAGAGCTGATCGGAATGCCCATGTTCTCGCAAATCTCCTTGCGATTAGCCAGACCGCCTTTCTGCGCAAGATGCAGAATCGTCCGAACTCCGTAGTCTGTGGTCACATTCAATTGCACGTGCTGTTCCTCGTTTTCTCGATGAAAGGGCGTATAGTTGGTTCCTCATACTAAGATTATCATGTCTCCAGAGGGCGCACAACCAAAGGCGCCGCGCCTGTCGCTCCACCAATGGCACACAGCCGAAGGTACACAGCCGAAGGCGCGATACCATACGAAAAGACCTCCTTGATTTGGAGGTCTAATCTTATATGTTAAGTGGGTGATTTATAATCCCGACCCACGAGCGGTCATATGTATGGAGGGTCATTTATCATCCCGACCCTCCGGCGGTCATATATAAAGTGGGTCATTTATAATCCCGACCCACTGGCGGTTTGGGAAGGATAGGGAGCAACTCCTATCCGGTAACCCCATTCTAACAGGCTGGAATGCCGAGGTGCCGTACTACACAAAGCACCCAAATTCGTTTGACGATTTCTCCATATTTTTGCAGTGTTATGGCACTTTATTGCATACTATTGAGCATGCATCTTCGAGCGATATTCACTTTTTGGTATATCTCGTTCCGCTCGGTGAAGCATTCCGGATGATGTGTGCATACTCAGACCTTGACGAAACGGCGCGTGACCTCCCCCTCGTCGATATCACCCCGACCCTCACCAGAACCCCTAGTACCGGATCTCGTCTTTGTACGCCTCGAATGCATCGACCAGGATGCCGAAGTGTTCCTGGTCGATCTGATGCCAGTTCTCCTCGGCGTCAACGTCCTTCGCGAAGGTGTCGTCGTCGAAGTCCAGCTTGGTGGTGTCGGTGTAGTCGCCGGAGTAGTACACGGTCGGGATACGCGCCCACTGGATGGCGCCCTTGCACATCGGGCAAGGCTTGGCTGAAGCGTAGAGCTCGCAGTCGCTCAGGTCAACACGCCCCAGCTTCTCGCAGGCTTTTCTGATGGCGACCACCTCGGCATGTGCGGACGGATCGCAGCGCAACAGCACTTCGTTGTGCCCTTGGGCGATAATCGCGCCGTCCTTGACCACGACTGCGCCGAACGGACCGCCGTCCTTGGCGGCAATGCCTGCCAGCGCCTCATCATACGCAATCCTCATGAAGGGATTCATGGCTGATCCTTTCGGTACAGAAGCGCTCCAGCGCTCCGTCAGCGTACGTTTATTTCCGCCTCTATGATAAACCGTACTCGCAACGTTAACCGTATGGGTTTCCATACGGTTAGAACTGAAGCCCGAAATTGCTTGCCGCGTCCGCTATCCGCGGTTTTGGACGTACTCCTTGAGGCGGGCGGTGTTGATGTGGATGGCTCCGCGCCCCGTCTGGATGATGCCCGCATCGAACAGCGTGGCGATCGCTTTGGCAAGGGTCGCGCGCGAAAGACCTAGCAGACGTGCGATCTCTGCTTGGGTCATCGTGAGCGTCTCGGTCGGCTGGCACCGGTCCGGCAGCGAGGCGTAGAGGAACCGGGCCAGGCGGTTGGCGTGCGAGAAGGTCGCATGGATCGAGGACCACTTCAGAAACATCGCGATCAGGCGATGACGGTCCTTCATGACGATGTCATAGACCCAGATGTTGCGCGCAGCAATCGCCTTGAAGCGATCCGGATGCACGATGATGCCTACCGAGGCCGACGAGGATCCTGCGTTGGGTAGGATGACGCGCGTGCCGAACGCAAACGGGATGTAGAAATTGATGAAGGGCGCATCCATGTAGCCAACCAGCGGAGGCGCGGCGGTATCACCGGTCTCGAAGTAGTATTCGACCGAGCCTTCGAGCAACAGCAACGGAATCGCGACATCCTCGGGGTTGGTCGCGTTGAGATACTCGGCAAGGAAACTGAAGATGGTCGGCTTCCACTCGTTGATATGGACCGACCCCGCATCGCCCGACTTGAGAAGGCAGCTTCCAATGAGGAGGGAAAGTGCGTCATCGCGGTTCAGGTTGGATAGCAAAGGGAACTCCGGATAGCTATCCAGAAGACCGATCGCGATACGTTGATCGATGATCTGAGCGCTGTTCATTCGAGACCAGTATAACAACTTGATGGGGGCTCGCCAGAAAGCGGATCACTTTATGAGGCAAACGTCCAAAGAATAGACGTATAGCGAAAAGCCCTTCCTCTATGAGAGGGGATTTGGTTGAATGAGGACAATAAGAACTCTTCAACTGACGACTCCCGGAAAAACAGACTGCTCCTTCCCAGTCTGTTTTTCATGGGAGTGGTATTCTCAGCGACAAACACCCGCTCGATCCCCCTGCGGTCGCACGCGCTGTTCCTCCCTTCCGTTACCCGAGTAGTGCAGGGTTAGCGGTCAAGGGAGACACCGTCTTCACGTTGCCTCAGACTGCGCACGGCGATGAGCGATCCGCCCATCAGAAAGAGCAGCAATCCGCTGGCCGAAAGCATATCGCCAGTTTTCGGAACTGATCCCTTATCGCTGGGTGGTGCGGTAGGCGTGGTCGGCGTCGAGGGCTTGGGGGGTAGCGGCTTGTCTTTCTCCCCGTAAATCGGTTCAAAATCCGTCTCGACTCCGCATCCTGCACGCTGACACACGATTCGTGTACCGCCCGCAAGGGGATGACCTTCGGCGTCGGGATCCGGATGCGACCGTGTCTTCCACAGGGGATCCGACTCCCTCGCTCCCCACAGGTGACCCAGGGCATCAAGAGGTTGCGTCTCGATGTGAGAGCTGTCACGCTCGCACACACGGGTCTCGACACCATCCTCAAGACAGGTTGCTGGGGTCGTAACTGTCCAGGCTCCCCACTGGTGGCCAAGGGCGGGAAGATCGCTTACCTCAATGTGAGAGATGTCGCGCTCGCATATGCGGACCTCGATGCCTTCCTCCAAACAAGTGGGTGGGGTTTTTACTGTCCATGCACCCCACTGATGCCCGATGGCGTCAGTAGTACGCGTCTCGATGTGAGAGCTGTCGCGCTCACATATGCGCGTATCGACGCCGTCCGTCAGGCAGGAGGCTGGGGTGGTGACGATCCACACTCCCCACTGATGGCCGAGAGCGGGAAAGGAACGCATCTCGACGTGAGAGCTGTCGCGTTCGCATGTGCGGGTTTCGATGCCATCCTCAAGACAGGTGGCTGGGGTGGTGACGATCCACACTCCCCACTGATGGCCGAGAGCGGGAATTACCTCGACATACGAGTCTCCGTGCAGAGCACACAGGTATACGATGAACCCATCATTTAGACAGGTAGGATTAACCCGACCGACCTGGGTGAACTCGTGGTTAGAAGGAAAACTATCAATTACTTGTGGCTCCTGTTTTCCAAAACTATTCGCCTGAATCGGTACCTCGATAAGGTATCCGCCAATCGCAATATACATAGTGAACGATCCCGCTCCAGACAGAACTGAGGGAATGGCGATCGTTGAGATTACCGCACCGTCTAGATAGAGCGTTACGGTATTCACGAGGTTCATCCCGGCTCCTGTAAGAACCATCTCGATGAACACTCCAGGTTCCGGTTCCAACACCCAATACGTCGAGCTGTTGGGCGGAAAGGTCAGTGAGGTGACCGTTATTGGTTGGTACCCTTCACTATGAGCGAATGCTTGATTCGCGGGAACGGCCAGTATGCCGATAAGGAACATGCCGGCAAGTACGATACCGAGTCCTGAGAAAAGCACTGCGCGCCACCTGTTCGCGCGGTTGGATTCTGAGCGGTCGATTTTGTTGGTGTTTCTTGTGCGGTCGTCCGCACGTCCATGCGTTGTCGTGTCCATGATGTTAGTCTCCCATACACTAAATGTAGAATGCGCCAGAGTGCATACAGACATGTCCGCTACATCTGGCGTTATTATGCTGTTGTGCGCATCTATAAGTCTAGTCTGCTAAGCAACCGAATACAATAATATAAAAAAGAAACCGCGAACAAATCACACGCTGTGTTGCTCCAAACACCCGTTCGCTGCTGTTCGCACGCGCTGTCCCACCCTTCAGTTACCTTCAAACCGTAGGCACACGGACGAAAGGAGCGATCATGCAAGAACTCAGCAGGACTTTGATCGACTGCCACCTCGCAGGGTTTACGCACTGGGATGGCGTCGAGGTATTCGGGGAATTGGAGGTCGGCACGCCCCTGACTCTGGCAGCAGAGCCGGACAATCCGTTCGATCCCCACGCGGTCGCCGTCCTATATAAGACGCACAAGATCGGCTACCTGCCAAGCAAGCACAGCGCACTCATCGCCATCTTCTTGCAGCTTGGCCACGCCGGCCTGTTCGAGGCGTTCGTCAACCGGGTCTCGAAGGACAAGCATCCCGAGGGACAGATCGGCATCGTCATCAAGATCAAGGACGCGCGGTAACCGAGTGAGCTGGGGTTGAGGATGGATTGTTGCATTGGAATCTTTGCACTCTGCTGCGTGCTGACTGCGGTGAGCGGGTTCTCCCAGGGAGTATCACGCTCACGCTCTGGTGGTCGCAGCGACGTGTGTGATCAGCAGAATACCGAAGCGGTGCGCACTATCGCGCTACTTGAGGATATGGACTTCCGAAACCAACTGAGCGGATGACGAGTTAGCTAGAGGTAGGCGCAGACAGCGCTATCCAGCGTTTAACGCATCGACGAATGCGGTGATCCGCTCATCGTCTATCGTGTCCTGGTAATCCGACTTGCCCGCAGCAGCCTTCATGATCAGCCGCTCGGCAACGTTGGTTTTCTTAGGATCGAAGATGCCACCGATGTGTTCGGCGGTGATGGCATGATCGAGCACCTCAGGCGGGTAGTTGTTCGCGAGAAACTCCGCCTGTTTGTCGGCATCCATGCCCGCGAAGAAAAGTCCCAGCCGTTTATCCTTGAGCATCGCAAGGTTATCGGTCACGAACCCCGTGGCTTCCTTACGCGCGGTGCCGGCATACAGCGGACTGCCCACGATGACACAATCGAAGCCCGCGAGATCGGGGGCGCTGTCAGTGCGCAAATCGTGCAACGTCGCGTCCTCGAGCCGCTCCGCGATGCGCCGGGCGATCTCTTCGGTCGCACCGTACTTCGTGGTATATGCGATCAGTGTCCTCATCATCGCCCCTTCCTTGTGCACTTTAGCGTACTTTTGCTTACTCACTCAACTCTTTCAACCGAATTACTAAGTTTTGTACGGTCATGAACGGGTTACTCGTTTGCCTTCGCAGCATATGATGATGGCTCGCAGTTGGCTCAATTCAACAGAGCCTCCCTCTCGCGGATACGCGGAATCGCTCCATACATGCCCTCACGGTATCGTTTCTCAAACGCTTCCTCTTTACGAACCCCTCTTTTCATAAGCGGTGTGATAATCGACTCTTCTGCAAGGTTCTTGTCGACAAGAATGATCTCCTCACGTCGCAACCCTTCCTGCATTACCGACGTATTCTGCGTGTTGAAGATGAGATGTGCTCGATTATCACCTGCTTGATTTCGGAAGAGTGAAAGGATCTCCTTGATGAGCAAGGGATGCAATGAATTCCCGAACTCATCGAAATAGACTGTCCCTCCCGTGTCGAGGGCGTACATGATAGGAACAATTGCCTCGAAGAACTTTTTAGTTCCATATGACTCCTGACTCCAGAAGTCAAATGTCGTCGTGTCGACGACCGATTGCTCAGCATCTCTTACGACATGGTGTGTCTTAAATTCGGTGCCCTTGATCTGAGCGAGGGTTTGTTTCAGCTCTTCGGTAAAGGGTAGCGCGTCAAGAAACTCCCGGGGAGGTGCTTCTGCATCACTGAGCTCGATACCGTGAATAGAGAAGTCGCATTTGCGGAGCAGTTCAATCGCTCTGTCTTGGAGACTTGGATTCTCTTTCAGCAATTCGGCATATTGCTGGTTGGGGTCATCTCCCTCAGTGAGAATGACTGACACGCTGTTAATGAGATCAAAGACAAGATTGGCATAGTGATTGTTGTCCTCACGAGCTTTGGTGATAAGAAGTGTGTCCGGTCGCGTCTTCTTCATCAAAGTCTTTGAGAAGCCGAATTTCTCAGCCGTGGTGTTGATGGACTCTGCTGAATCACGCAGAAAGACTGTTTTATAGCGATTGATCTTTGGTGATTTTTCCCGCAGCTCCTCTTTCA
>Ga0209737_10001661_pt1 | contig 15833 bp, 16 predicted proteins | sample TergutCu122P3_FD_187284 | JGI IMG/M metagenome (GOLD analysis project Ga0209737, IMG submission 187284) | Cubitermes ugandensis P3 segment gut microbial communities from Kakamega Forest, Kenya - Cu122 P3 (SPAdes) (version 2) | ecosystem: Host-associated > Arthropoda: Insects > Digestive system...
ATCTATCGTGGAAATACATATAACCCATACCCCTACGCACATTCCCAGCCCCCAAGTCCGAGGTCAGTACTTTATTAATGCCACTAACCTTTAACTCAGTGCTTTCGTACTGCTGGTTTAATATGTGTAATTTAATACAACCCATTTTTTTTTCAGATTTACGAGTGCAAAAGTAGCATTATTTTTCATAAACGCAAAAACCAAAAAAGAGGATTTTAAAACCCTCCTTTCTCAAAAAACAAAAGAAAAAATTAGATTAAGTGCGTGTAAATCTGTGTGCTCGCAAGGCTTGTATGCCCTAAAAACTTGGCGATGTTTTCAATGCTCACGCCGTTTTGTAACAGATGGGTGGCGATGGAGTGCCGGAGAACGTGCAAAGTGATGCGTTTTTCCTGTATTTCGGGGTTGTTGCAGGCTTTTTTCAGTTCGATCAGTCTTCTTCTTAAAAATATCTTTGCATTGATAAATAAACGGTTATGGCTTAGTTTGTATCTCTTTCTAAAATTATACACATAGCTTTCCACTATTTTAAAAACGCCCTCGCTCATCGGAACTATACGGTCTTTGTAGTTCTTGCCCTGCCGCACAAAAACGGTTCGCCTGTCAAAATCAATATCGTCCATCGTCAGCTTCATGCCCTCGCTCATACGCAGCCCGCAGCCGTAGAACAGGGCAAAGGTAAGCCTCATTTGTTCGTGGTTTTCTTCCCGCTGCGTAAAATCCAAATGGCTGTAGGTCTGCTCTATGCTGTCGTATAACTGTTTTATTTCCTGCTGTGTAAATGGCTGTATGTTGCGGATTCTCGCCTCCTTATCAACTTTCAACCTAAAATTGGTAGCGATGGGCGCGCTTTCCAAGCCTGTTTGGTGTAAAAATTCACACAGTTTGTCTATTGCGTCAAAATTATGATTTAGATGTGATACGCTTAGCCCTGTTCCGGTGTATAGCCTGTTGGGGCGGGTTTGGATGTATTCAAAGTATTTAGCCAAATGCTTTTGTGTCAAGTCTGTTATGGATAAGACATTTTGATTTTCAAGCCAGTCAAAAAAAACTCTTACATTCCTGTTGAACCCCGACACGCTATCGGCAGAAAAGCCTAAAATATTAAGCCACCTTACATATTCTTCGTGTATTTTAACGTAGTGTTCCGTAGTCATAAAAAAGGGTGGTTTTTCGTTATGTCTTCGATTAGATTTTCCAGATTGTTGGGGATATAGCTTTCCGTTGAGTTTATACTCCGGTGACCCGCCATGTATTGAACCTTACGCAGATTTTCCACTTTCAGCCAGTTGGTAATAACCGAAGTGCGTATCTGCCTGAAGTTTTTAAAGTTTTTGTCTATATCTCTCGTTAAACGCCCTGTATGCTGTATAATATCGTTAGGGTTTTGATTTTCAAAGTTAAAAAGGTATTCATCGTGGTTTATATTGCGGATATAATTTATTAAAGCCCCCGTTTGAGCGGCTTTTAGCGGCAATGTTCTTTCGCCTGCCTGCCGGCTTGCCGGTATTTTGATTTTGGCTTTCTGTATATCTACATCGGCTAATCTGATGTGCTTTAGCTCGTTGGTGTGCAAGCCTTGGTAAATCAGTATTCCCAATGCAATAAAGTGTCTTTCCCTTGTCTGTCTTGTGTGTGCTTCGGTGGCGCTGCCTGTATATTTTGAGGGTTCATAACTGCGGATATAAACATGATAAAAGTTGTCGTAAAGTTCTTCCAGTTCGTCACCTGTGTAGATATGGCAGAGTTTTTTTACCTGTGTGCCGCGTATTTTTATAAAGGCGGTCGGATTTTTGACAACATAGCCGTTTTCAAGCAGCCATGTAAAGTAATGCCTTATCGCAATCAAAGTAACATTGCGGGTTTGGTTATTGTTATTTTTCTCATTTTTAAGATATTTCAGATAGTTTAACACATCGGGTTTGGTGATTTGTACATCTTCTTTCTTTATCCGGTCAAAAAACAGTGCTACCCGCAACAGATACTCCTTTTGCGTTGATTTTGCAAGCCCCTTGCTTTCCAAATATGCCGTAAATCCAATTTTATCCATTGTGTGTCGTCCTACTGTTTTTCCCTGTATCCATGCGGGTTTGAGAGTCGGACAGTGGGTTTTGGCTAACTGTCCTACTGATTTGCTTTCCGTATTCGCCTTTTATGGTTTCAAGTGTTTGGTGCAAAGCGTTTTCAATGCCGGTATTTAATCCGTTATCTTCATTGAGATTTGTAATTCTGTACCGGTAGCCCTCGCGGTACTTGTTGCCGCCGGTGATTTGGATATAGTTAAAAAGGGTGAGTTCCTGCAAGTAGCGGTTCAGGGTTCTAGGGTGGATGCGTTGGGCTTTGCGCACGTCAAGGGCGGTAAAGTGGGTTGTTTTGGCTTCGGTCAGGTACTCTTGCAACCAGCAGTAAAAGCCTCTTGTGGCAACGCTTAACTCATCAGCACGGCGCAGCAGAGAGTTTTTGAGCAGGGAAAAAGCAAGTTCTATATCGTCGGGATGCGTTTTTATCAACTCTTCGCCGGTGCTTTCATCGGCGGTGGTTTCCCGCTGGTATTGGCGGAAAAAGGTAATGGCATCAATAAAATTGAGCAGCAACAAAAGCGTTTTTCTTGGATGCGGAACGTCATCGGGCAGATGAATGAGCGGTGCGTACGGATTGATCACGCGTCTGATATTCAAGCTTGCCAGTACGCACTGTAACCGTCTTTGTGTGGCGGCAATTTCGCTTTGGTTTATCAAACCCGCCTTGCACTTCTTTTGATATTCCATAATGTTAACATCCTGTGTTTGAGAGTGGTTTAAGTGCAAACACAAAAACGGCAGGCTCAACTGTTCGTAGCTCTTTTCACAGTAGGCACAGGCGATTAAACAGAGTTTTGCCGCTACTTCAAAGGTGGTGCTGTGCAACATGCCATCCTTGTTTTTGGTGGCGCGGGTTTTGATTAGTTTGCCATGCGTTTGCAGGGTTGCCAGCGGGTTTAGCATGGCGCTTGTCCATTCCAGATCTTCAATAAACAAAACTTTGCCGTCAATTTGGTGGCTGTCAAAATAGTACAGGGCGTTTTCGCTGATTTGAGTGTGAAAGGAAAACGTGTTTTTGGGCATGCACCCGGATAGCTTTTGTAACAGGTAACTTTTTCCTGTGCCGCTTTTGGCAAGGCACAGCACCGAAAACGGATTGCCGCTCTTGTGGCTTGCCATTGCCAAAAACAGCGTTAAGGCGTTTTCATCTTCGCCCAGGATACCAATCTGTTGTAAATCCCTTTGCAGATTGGCAATCAAGTTTTTATGGGAAAGATATTTTTGGGCTTCCTGCTGTTCCTGTTCGCTCATCTCAAAAGCCTGTTCTGTTCCTTTGGGGTAGCGCAAGCGTTCAAGTTTGTAGTTTTCCAGCTGGCAGATACAGGCGTGAACCGATTTGGAAGCATCCATCAGCGTAATATCCCACTTGTCGCAAAGGGTGCGCAGCAGTTTACCCGTTTGGTTATCATTGTACAAATCAAGCGTGTAGCGCAGCGGCGGGTAGTTTTTGTGCGTGATACGCAGAGTGCAGAGCATTTTTTCAATTTGCATCAGGTCTATCCCGCCCAAAACATCAACGGTAAAATGTGCATCGGTGTAGGTAATAAAATGTGCATTGTGGATTTGCAGGTTACTCATAAGACAGTTATTTAAGAAGTGATAAAGTTATTTGCAGTGTGATTTTATTTTGGTGGATAAATTATTTTCGGTATGGTTATATTTTGTGTTAATTTTGCTGTCTTAATGAATGACGCAAAAATAGATATTAATTGCCAAATAAAGTAATATTTAAAAAAAATATTTTTCCATTGTTGTTAATTACGTTATTTATAATATTTTTGCAGCCTCATTAACTCATAATAAAACATAATATCATGGAAGTAGGACAAAAAATAAGGTCGGTACGCGATGCAAAAGGGATGACTGCACGCGAAGTGGTTGCCAAAACCGGTATGGGCGCTCCATCATACAGCCGTATCGAAACAGGGGCGAATGAACCCTCTATAGACTCATTAAAGAAAATAGCCGCCGCCCTCGGCGTTAAGCCCGGCGATCTGTTAGATGACGACTATCAACCGGAGGAACTGCCCGAAATGGATACTTCCCTGCGGGCAAGGATGAAACAGATAGAGAGCCTCGATGAAGAGGAACAGAAAATCGTTTTTGCGCTTGTAGATGCTTTGGCGGGGAAAAAGAAACTCAAGGAAGACATCGGCAGGATGCTTGCCAATGCCAACAAACTGATTAGTGGTTAGTACTCTAAAACTTCTAATGTTCTAATGTAATGCGCCCCTTAATGGGGGCATATAAACGGCAAACAGCGCGGCTTTCCGTAATTCTTTTCTTAGATGAAGACACGATATTGGCACAGGCTGCACTAAATTAGATGATAACACTTCCACTGTGCCGCCTATAAACTAATTTTAATAAAAATATTTATACCTTTTGAAAACGAACAAGTCTCAATCATTTTGCGGAGCGCGCGTCGGCAAAGGCAAGAAAATGGCGGCAAATATGGCGCGGCGCATATTGTATTTTTTTGTTATACAATATGCCCTGCGGGGGGATTTGCCGCCATTTTCTTGCGTGCGGTTGGCAATGCGATGTGAATGGGTCGGGTGCAGGGTGGGAAAGCAAAAGAACAACCGGTTGGATGCCGTTGTTCTTTTGCGTGCGCTGGCGCAGGGTCGGCACATGGCATTGACAACTTGGACGGCGACCGGGTATATTTTTCAATACGTTTTTTTCAAGTGAGGTGGTTTTGAGCCACGTTGCTATGCGGGGGCGCAGGGGCTATTTTGCATAATGTTTTTATAGGGCAGCTTCGGCTTGTGTGTCAGCCTTGTGTGGCTGCACTATAATGCCACATTATGTAAAATAGCTTGGGGTTGGATTTTTTGGGGCGCGTTTTTTTGTGTGGGTCGGGAGCAGCTCTTTGGATTTTGCAGCGCGGGGGAGTTGTTCGGGGTTAAAGGCTGCGCTCGAAATGACGGCAGCGCGGGGCAAAAGACAATGTGCTGCGGAAGGGTGGGCAAAAAACGTGACGCAAAAAAGACAACGGAAGGGAAGGCGGGGTGGGATTAATCCCACCATCTCTTATGTCTCCATTTTACTCCTAATTGGTCTAAGATTTCTGTTTCAAACTTTTTCTTAATTTCTCGGTTCTCTTTACGAGATATTTCTTTGAAATTGTTAATTCGCTTCCATTCTCTAAAAATCACGCCTTCATTAACTGCATACAATCTTATCAAAGCATTGCCTCTTGCTGAAGTTTCTACAATACATGAAACAGTCTTGTCAATATCTTTGAAATAAAAAAAGATAAGCTCAGGATTGAATTGATAACTTTTTACAGCCTTAAAATAATGATACTCCTCTCCTTTTTCATTAACGCCAATTAGCTGATATTCAGGATGTATAGATTGAAATTCATAGAGAAAGTCTATAATCCATTGAGTTGTTACATTTTCATCTGTTATAATGACATAAGATTCAGCATCTTTGTATGTATCTCCGTGAAAATTAATTGCAAACCATAATGCCCATGCAACAAAACCTACAATGCAAATGGCAATGATAATTCCGATATATTTAATTATTTTGATGAAGTATTTCATAACAGAATATTCAATGAATTCAATAAACTACAGATTCTATCTGTGCGGTGTTTTAAAAAGAAAGTTCAGAATAGAGAATCCGGTAGACATACTTTTAGCTCTACTCCTTTCAGAAGCACTTACATTAGGATTATTCATAATCTGTTTGCACTCATTAATTAACATTAAGTCAGCACATTTTGTTCTCGAACTAAGTGCACCCAATGGTCCTTTAACACCCAGGGCATCATAAAATTGGTCATGGCGATATGCAGCCATTTCGGTAGGGCTCCAAGTAGGTTTATAATCATAATTATCTTTTCCATTATAATCTCTTGGATTATTTGGGCCTATGTAACTTGAATTATCAAGCCAATTTTTATGTAGAGTTTCTGCATTTACACTCCCATCTGTCGTACCGGCGAATAAAGTATATTTATCACCATATATTATATTTCTGTCGTTATTTACCGCATTGCCATTGGCATCTTTCATAACACCATCTCTATTGTTTTTATGGTCGTTATATACTGTATATTGTCCATCGCCTACCTTTGAGCCGTCTGCAAGATGTTTAACACCGGCATTTTGCCCATATTTTTTATCTACATCTGCCTGTGATTTTACCTTTCTATCATAATAAACTTCTGTTCTTCCTTTTACTTCTCTTTCTACCCAATCTCTTCCATCGGGGTCAATCAGTCTTATTGGATTATTCGCACAGTAAACATATTGAAAGCCCTGTTTTTGCCTGACATAAAAAATCGGTATAGAAGCCTGTTTTTCAATAAGGTAATCCAACTTTCGACAACCCATAAATTTTTGATTTAGAGGTGCAAAGATACATTTTTCTTTTTCAATTGAAAAAAAAGCCCGATGTTGTTTCAGTTGAAAGAAAAAAACAGGAAGCAATATAAATTACTTAAAATAAGTGGATTGCATTAAAAAAACGGCAAACACCCAATACAATATTTTTTTTTGACAAAACCGAACAAAACCCAAAAACAAAAAAAAGGATATGCAAATTCCCCAGGCAGTGGGGCGGCGGCTGTCAAGGTTGCAGGTCATTTTTTTGATTGGGTCGGTTTGCGGGTCGGCAAAAAAATGAATGCACCCGAAGGGCTTGACCTTGACAGCCGCTGTGTGCGCAGGCTTGTGGGGAACTGCCTTTTTTTGTATATCCTTTTTTTTGTTTATAAAATATTTATACCTTGCGCCGCAGGCTCAACCGGTTCGACTGTAAGGAGAGGTTTATAATCACATAAATACCTTATGTTCTGTCAAGTACGGGAGTACTTTGCGGAGCGTGGGCAGGCAAAGGCAAAAGAATGGCGGCAAATAAGGGCGGTGCATATTGTAAATTTCTCTGTACAATATGCTTGCGGTGGGATTTGCCGCTATTTTTTTGCGTGCGGTTGGCGGTGCTGTGTGAGTGTGCCGGCATCGTGCGTGGATGAACACGGCAACGCCAACGTGGATGGCGACCGGGTGTTGTTTTCAATTCGCTTTTTTGTCAAGTGCGGGTGTTTTGAGCCACGTCGCTATGCGGGGGCGCGGCGGCTATTTAATATAATGGCTAATTATAAGCAAATGCCGAAAGGGGGGCTGGTCAATCAGGATGTATTTTCCTGAGGCATTTGATTATAATTTCTATTATGTTAATATAGCTTTGGTGTGCGTTGGGAAGGTTGGGAGCTTGAGTTTCTTTTTTGGTCGTGCGGGGGGTGCAGCTCTTTGGCTTTTGCAGCGGGCGGGCGTTGTTCGGGGTCTCTCGCTGCGCTCGAGATGACGGCGGCGCGGGGCAAAAGACAATGTGCTGCAAGAAGGGGAGCACAAAAAAAAACTGAAGCGAGCAACCGTGTGAGAGCCAAGTGGGTCGGCGCGGGTGGGTTACTGGTTTATGACCGATAACAACTTTACAATTTCTTCGGCAGAAGGTAACAGTTCCCTGTATTTTCCCGGCAAAGGTTTGTTTATCGTATATTCCGCTACGCCCATCGGATAGACCGGATTGCTCAAAGCATATTCTACTATGGTGCGTTTCTTGCTCTTGCAGATAATAATGCCGATAGACGGATTTTCGTCTTCCAATTTTACCGTTTTGTCTAATGCCGATAAATAAAATTGCATCTTGCCTGTGTGTTCCGGTTTAAACTCTCCTGCTTTCAATTCGATGGCTACTAACGATTTTAACCGTCTGTGGTACAACAATAAATCAATGTAGAAGTCATCGCCATCAACCGTTAATTTGTATTGATTGCCCATAAATGTAAAATCGTTGCCCATTTCCAACAGGAACTTGCGTACATTATTTAATAATCCGACTTCTAACTCCCTTTCGTTGTATTCTTCCGTAAATTCCAAAAAATCAAAACTGTAACTGTCTTTTACGGCAAGTTTTGCCTGATACTTGTATTTCTCTGACAGAGATTTGTCAAAGTTGGTCTGATTGGCTAAAAACCTTTGGAATGATTCGCTTTCCATTTGATGTATCAGTATGTTTTTAGTCCAGCCGTATTTTTTTGACATGCGTAAATAGAACTCTCTTTCCAAATCGTCCTTACACTTCTCTAATACAAGAATGTTTTGTGTCCATCCTATTTCTGCAACCATTGGTTGCAGTTTTTCATTTTCGTGGTAATGTTCGTAAAAACGAAGCATATACCACAGGTTGCGCTCGGAGTAACCCAAAGAACCGGGGAACTCTTTCTGTAAATCCATAGACAACGTTTTAACTATGGAGTTTCCCCATCCATACGCCTGTTGCTTTTCCTTGATGATTTTACCGATATTCCAGTATAGCGTAATTAACTCTTTATTTACTGCCTTCAATGCCTCATATTGCGAACGGTAAACCATTTCTTTAATCTCTTGGAAAAAATCCAAATAGGCCGTCTTTTCTATTTCATTCATATTTTGCAGTCTTAGTAAATTATTTTAACGGATGAACTTTTATTTCATTGCTTTTTCCCTTATTTCATCGGGTGGTACTTTTTCAGTTGCCCGGCAAGGTCGTGCAGGTCTTCATTTCGGTATCTTTCTGTGGATGACACGCGCCGGTGTCCTGCCATGTACTGCACCTGCCGGATGTGGTCTGTCCGCAGCCAGTTCATAATCACCGATGAACGGATGTGCCTTGAGCCTTCCACTTCGGGATACTGTTTTTTGATGCGTTCCACAAGTCTTGATACAATATCCTGCATCTTGCTCTGTGGAAAGAGTTTGTCGCTACCCTGTTGATAACGAAGTACTTTTGTCCTCACTTTTAAAAGATAGTTTTGCACCGGCAATATCTGAACGGATTCCAGTTTGAGTTTTCGGGCTGCATTACTGCGCGATGACGGCACATAAACCGTCCCCTTGTGTAAATCTATGTTCTTTACTCTTAACCGCTCCAAATCGCCACTGTCCAACCCCTGGAACAACAACAAACCCAATACTGCAATATCCCGCTGATGAACAATGTTTTCCCTGTTGGTTTTGTATTTCAACGGTGCAAACCACCGGTAAATGGCTTCCATGGTTTTTGAGGGCAACGGCTGTGCTTTGGCTCTGTCGCCGCCATAGCGCAGTTTAATCACAAACGCCGGATTATGCTCAATAACACCGTTTTCCATTTGATAATCCAGGTAAAGACGGATAGCCTGTAAACAGTTGCGCGATGAAGCAATACTTTCGCCGCTCTTCTCTCTAAACCATGACAGGCACTCCAGCAGGTTTTCACTGTTCAGATTTTCAATACGCAAGTTTTTAATAATCAGCCATGATTTAAAACGATTGAGGTAACTGTTTTGGGTTTTTATCGTTTTAACGGCGTAACCTTTCCGTAAGCGGTAGTTATAAAAATCATCTTTCATAATTCATTAACCAAATGTGTATAAATCTGTGTGGTATCCAATGTTTTATGTCCCAAAAACTGCTGTATCAAAACAATATCCATGCCCTGCTGCAACAGGTGGGTGGCTATGGAGTGGCGCATGGTGTGCAAAGAGGGGCGTTTTCTGTAGATTTCAGCATTGCCGCAACGCCGTACCAAAGTTCTAAAAACAACACTCAGGGCTTCCCCTGAACAGGGATTGCCAAATTCGGATATAAAAAACCGTTCCGTTCGATTACCGGTTAGTTGCAATATCCTTTCCCTTTCACCGTGTATGTATTCGGTCAGCATTTGCATGGTTTGAACCGTTACCGGAACATATCGCCCCCGATTTCCCTTGCCTTTGCGCACATGCACCATAAGCCGGTCGCTTTGAACATCCCTGACCTCTAAATTTGCGCCTTCACTTTTCCGCAAGCCACAGCAGTAGTAAATACAAAGCAGGGCGCGGTTGCGCTGTTCGTAAAATGCAGGATACCTCAGATACGCCCTGTCTTCAAAAGTAAACTCAAACAGTTCCGCCATTTGTGCAGCGCTCAACGTTTGACGTTCCCGATACTCCGGGTCTTGATATGGTAAACTTACAGTCAGATGGCTTTGCTGCTTGTAATCACGCAGATAGACAACCAGCTTGTTTAACAGTGTGCCATATTGATTAATGGTGCTTGCGCTCAGGGCGGTGCCGTAAACACGGTTTTTGCGTTGCTGCTGATACGCCATAAAGTTTTGTAAATGCCTGTTCCTGACATGTTTTATTGACATTATCTGTTCCCCTTCCATGTAAAGCAAAAACTCCTTCAGGTTTCTGTGCCTGCTTGCTATGGTCATGGGTGCAAAGCCGGTAGTTTCCAAAAAGAAAGTAAATTCATCAAGTAATTTCTGATATTCAACGCTTTGTAAATATTCCATAATGATTAAGTATGATGTTTTGTTATAAGTATGACGTTTTTTAAATATATGGCTGCTTGTCCCTGCTGTGAAACTCGTGAAACTCAAAAAAGCGACCTTTAAACAGCCATTAATAAACTCTGTTTTAACAGGTTCGAGTTTCACATGTTATTTTGTGAAACCGGTGTGAAGCCCTGTGAACCTTCTATCTTTTTTACTGTTTCGTCCAGTACATTCAGCCCGGACCGTAAAAGCTGGTAATCGTTCCACACCATAATCTCGTATTCGTTGCCAAAGCGTTGGCTTTTGGTCTTGCACCGGATTAAGCCCCTGCTTTCCAGTTCGTCAAGATAACGCTTTGCCTGCATGGGGTGGAGCCGGAAGTGTCCGCGAACATCCACAGCCCGGAACAGCGGCGTTTGTTCTGCCCCTTTGGTTTGCAGCGTTTTTAACGACTCAAAGAAGTTCCGGGTCTTGCCGGCGAGTTCATCACTCTTGCGCAAAAGGCTTTCCTTGCATAAGTAATTTGCCCATTTCACATCTTCAACCGTACTTAACAGAAAGGTGTTGCCCGTTTTATCGGTGTGCCGCTGCCGGTTCTTCTGGTTCCACAGGGTTACTGATTTTATCAGAGTTAGATAGTGGCTTTTGGTGCGCAGCTTCTTGAACACAAAGGGCGGCAAGTCTAATTGAGAGGCAAAAGGGATTAACACTTCAAAGAGTTCCAACTGCAACTGGGCAGCCTTTAACAGGCGGATGTTCCTGTCATAACTTTTGGGATTGATTTCCCCGGATGCTACCTGTCCCTGATAGGTCAGTACGGCGTGTTCCTGCGTAGGACTGTCCTCTATCTGTATCAAAAAAGAACGGTTGGCATTGTCTTCGTAAATCCGTTCTTTGGTGGTGGCGCCGGCAATGCAAACCGGTCCCTCTACCTGTAAATATACCTGCTTGCTGTCGCCGGTTCTGCTGTTGGTCTTGGTAGAGAAGCGGCTGATGCTCTGGTTGCTCATCAACTCCCGCAATGGCAATAAAGCGTTATATGCTCCGTCTAAATCTTCCTGTAACAGTATTTTATGTTTTAAAAAGTCTTTGGGTGTGTAATATAAGGTGTTTTCACTTAGCGAAGTAGTAAAGTGTATGTGCTGTTTGGGAATGGTCTGGGCAACCCCCTGTAACAGGTGTGTCTTTCCGCTGCCCGATGAACCCATCACAATGGCGTGCAGCGGATTTTTAAACAGGCGTGTCAAAAAGATAAAAAACAGCAGCATACCGTTGTCCTGTTGCCCGATTAATCCGAGATTGCCAAAAATAGTATGTGTGAGTTGATTTAACTCTTTGCTTTTCAGCAACTCTGCTGAAGCCTGCATCTGTTCCCTGTTAAAAATATCCTTGCTGCCCCTGTCCTGTGTGCGCTCTTCATCACGCTTTGCCTCACGTTTCACATTCCGGTATTTTTCCAGCTCCGCAGTCAACGCAGTAATGGCATCGGTTAACACACTGGCGCTGCTCTCTAACTTTTCCGAGGCCTGGCGGATCAGGCGTTCGGTTTGGGTATGACTGTATAAATCTATCGTATCTCTAAAACTGCGGTATTCATTTTCCTGCAAACGGATGTGTAAGGTAGCGCGTAACCGGCTCACATTAAACACATCTATCCCGCCCCATAGCGTAAAACAAATGTTTTGATACTCATACCGCAGGCAATCGGGATGGGAAGTAAGTAATGCAGTGGAAGAAGGGAGAAGGGAACAGGGAGACGGGATTTTTGTTTCATCGCCGCATTCTGCTTTTTTTTCAGTTGAAAGAAAAAAATCCGTTCTGTTTTCTATCAAGTGGGTTAATACTTCCGCCTCATGGCTTTGCAGCAGACTGTTTACATCTTCATTATCCGGCAGCGGCACCGTTGTAACTGTAAGATGGGGATACTGCTTTTTTAACAGCTTCGCATACTTGGCGGTGGCTTCTCTTCCGGGTTCATCGCCATTTAAAAAGAATACGATTTCTTCCAGTTCCGCCAACGATTTTATCGCTTCCTGATGTTCTTCCGTAAGCCCGTTTGTTCCATACAGAGCTAAAACAGAACAAACTCCATTCGTAATTGATAATTCGTAATTCGTAATTGACAAAGTTGCCGCATCAATAACAGATTCCGTAAGTATCAGCGTTTTAGTGTTTGCTTTGGGATAACCCGGATAAAGTCCCTGCCGGTTCTTCAGGTAAAAATGCCGTTGCTCTCTGTCGTTGGTGGTAGAACGAAAATACAAGCCGGTTGTTTCGTTTTGCCGGTTCTTCAGTGGGAACACAATACAGCCCTTGCCAAAAACACGGTAACCTTTTTCACCGGTTCTGCTTACAATGTTGTCATCAAGCAATAAACCATATTTTAAACACTGCTTTATTAACGTTTCGTCTTTCCGGGCTCCATGATGGAATTGACCACCGTTAAAACCAACTTCCAACTGCTTGTAATCCAAGTGCCTGCATTCCAGATATGTTTTGGCTGCCGGAGAACTGTTAACCGCATTTTTAAAATAGGTAAACATATTCTGTAAAAAGTGTTCCTTGCTTTGGGCTTGTGGTTTTACCGTTCCGCCAATCAATTCCCCGCACTTCTTCAAGGCTTCGTGCTTGGTGCAGTTTTCCCTGTACATGATAAAATCAATAACATCCAAACTCTTACCGTGTGTTTTGCAGTTGCTGCTAAAGCAATAGGCAGTGTGCGTTTTGTAATACACCTGCATGCTCGGTGTTTTGTCGTCGTGGAACGGACAGTGCAGCCGCAGGTTCTTGTCCGGCTTCAAGCCGTAATGCTGCAATACAGCGGACAGGGTTAGTTTCTGTTTGATTTCAGTGATTTCCATAACTACAATTTTGTGATGATTAATTGATTTTGAGTAGAGATAATCTCTACACTGCTGCCGATGCTAAAGCCCATTTTCGCCAACCAAACGCCCGAGATGGTCAGCCAGGGAACATGTTTACATTCGCCAAAACGTTTTAGGCTGTAGCGGTACTTGGCTTGCATTTTTACTTTTTTGTTCGTTTCTTTTTTCATAATGAGAGAGATTTTAGTTAATAATTGAGTTTTTTGATACCATCATTTTGATTTGTTGATATTTTCTAAATTTGTCTTTTAAGTGCAAAAATAGTCTTTTAAGATACAATACAATTATGAACAGAGAAAAAGTTATCAACAACAGGAATAAAAACAACCGGCATATTTAACTTTTACGCTATTTTTGCTGTTGATATTTTTCTTATAAGACTATAAAACTATGAAAGAATTAGGCACAAGAATCGCAGATTTGAGAAAGAAAGAAGGATTAACACAGTCCGAACTCGCCCGAAAGATAGACCTTTCTCATACTCAAATAACCCGATATGAACTTAAAGGAGTACAGCCGCCGGCAGATGTACTGAAAAAATTAGCCGATATTTTCGGAACATCCATTGACTACATTGTCAACGGAACAGCACAGGAAAAAGCACAGGGAGCACTCACAGATGCCGAACTCATTAAACAGTTTAAAGAAATGGAACAGCTCCCCGAAACAGAAAAAAATACAATCCTTAACGTCGTGTCCGCGTTCGTGAGAGACTTTAAAACTAAACAGGCGTATATGCTGTAACGAAAACAGCCCGCTAAAAAAGAAAACGGAACAAAATATCGTTTTTTTTTGATATTTTGTTCCGTAAAATGTTGAAAATAAACTTTTTTGTATTTTGTTGCAGGTGCAAGATAGTACACTACCACCATTAATAACCTTGAAAAATCAAAAAATCCTCCCTAAATGTAGCTTTCATTCCATTAAGAAAGCCTTGGTTATAATTTTTGTTTTTTTCGAGTAAATCAAGTTCTTTTTCGACAACATCAACACCTTCTATTAATGATTTATAGTAATAGTATTGTTGTACAGAAAAAAACAGTGGATTCTGGTAAATAGCATTTTCATCTTCATTTTCACACATTAAATCTATTTTTTCTCTATTTTCTTCAATAAAAGGTTCAATATCGTCAAGAATAGACTTTATATGTTTGTTACGACAGATTGTATCGCCTTTGTATTGACATTCCATTGCATGAAATCTTTTCAAAAAGGTACTTTTATAATATGGAGCAGATACTATATTAAAATCTATTTGTTTTAAATATTCTATACCCTCTGAGTATGCTTTTTTCAACGACAAAGCACTGAGTTTTCTTGTCTGCCACATTTGTTTATACCTACATGTAAGCGTTCCATCTTCTATGTATGATAAAGCACTATCCAAACAAGATAAAGCAGCATTAAGAAATAACGTATCTTCATCATTCATAAAAAAATTGTATAATAGTTCTGCTGACCTTTCATTATATTTGTCACAAATAGTATCATTTTGTCCAACAGGATTACAAGCGCACAAGCACCCTGCAAATAATAATAAGATTGTAGAATGTTTCATAACAGTTGCTATTTCTTTAAATTCCATATCATCTTTAGTGGACGCGAAGTGATAATCAAAGATGGATTTAAAGCCCCTGCATTAATAGTTGCATCTTGGAAAGAGGTCTTAGAAGTGATATTTTTTGCAGGAATAAGAACAGAGGCCTGTTGTATTGATTGACCTGATGCAACCATAGTTGCACCTTTTGGTGAGCCAAAAACTCCATAATAAGATTTACCATCAACATTCACTGCCAAAGAACCCTGATAATTCAATTTGGCATCTGAACTTGTACCTGCTTGTCCTTGAATAAGATATGAATCAAATTGAACTCCTTCAAAAGTTCTTCCCATTGCGTTATTTTCCGTTCTATTTTCACTCTTAAAGGATATTTTCGCACTAATATCCAAACTCCCTGTAAGTTCTGTTTTGCCTCCAATGGGAGCTCCCAAGCCAGCATCACCATCTATTCCACCCCCGCCTTTTGTAGCATTTTGATTTGGAGTATTTGTATTAATGTTCAAGTTTTTCAAAATATCACTATCATTTGGCCCTACATAACGATACCCCTCTGGTGTTGTTTTCGCCGAAGTAACCTTATCATTCCATTCATATTTTCTCGTAGCGGTACTTTCCACCCAATCCATCCCATCCGGGTCAATATATCTTATTGGATTATTGGCACAGTAGGTGTATGGGCTAACGCCGGGTGTTCTATGTGCCATCGGGTCAACTGATAGCCAAATACTTAACTCTGGATCATAGTACCTCGCGCCAAAATAGCTGTAACCTGTTTCCCAATCCCTCTCCTTGCCTGAGAAGGTAAAAGGAGCGCCCCACGTGCCATCGCGCTGGTCAATCCAGCTCTCGCCAAAGGGCAGGTATTGTAAGTGTTGCACCGCCTTGCCGTCCTGGTCGCTAATCCAGCTGCTGCTGCCCAGGTGGTCGGTGTGGTAGAAGTAAAACTCATTCTCCGGAACACAGAAGTTTTGCTCTAATAGGTTTTTTACCAATGAAAAATCA
>Ga0209737_10001662_pt1 | contig 15830 bp, 13 predicted proteins | sample TergutCu122P3_FD_187284 | JGI IMG/M metagenome (GOLD analysis project Ga0209737, IMG submission 187284) | Cubitermes ugandensis P3 segment gut microbial communities from Kakamega Forest, Kenya - Cu122 P3 (SPAdes) (version 2) | ecosystem: Host-associated > Arthropoda: Insects > Digestive system...
CCTTGTGGGTCCTTAGGGCAAAGCCCTAAGCCCTCGGAGAGTTTTCTTTAACATATCTGCAATTTTCAAGGTTCGGTTGAGCCTTTTTTATTGGCTCACAGTTTTTCATAGATTACTTTACACTACCCCATTTATTGCTCATCATGTCCATTAATGCAGTTCGATATATATCTTTCGCTATGGCATAATTTCCTGGAGCATACCGAATGAAATTTTCCATCATAATACCACAATTAACCTCCAGTACCTTAAATCCTTCTGATGTTTTTATGATGTCAATAGACGCAAAATCTATAGATATAGCTTCAGCTACTTTTAATGATATATTAGTCAGCACTAAAATCAAATCTTTATCATCTATAATTTCTGGAACAGCTCCTTGACCTAAATTCGATTTCCAGTTAATACTATATTCTTCCATAGGCTTCAAAATTTTATCGAGAATATGGTCTTCAATTGTTTCAATGCGAAGCAATATATTGTTATCTAACATATATTTGATTATAAGCTGACGAATTGTACTCTTGCCATCTCCTGTAACATATGGAATTCTTTTTGCATATATCAACTTCACAATACCATTTAATATTATTACTCTATACTCAACAATGATATCATAAAATGGGCTTATCGCCATTGTTCTAGTATTAGTAAAAATATCTTGAATTGCTTTTTCTAGCTGTGCTTTATTTTTAACAAGAAAAACAAATTCACCACTAGAACCTTCATTTGCTTTGCAAACCAAAGTTTCATATTTAGCAAATAAAGCTATTATTTTATTCCAATTACCTTTTTCTCCTATATAATGGATGTTATTAGGTGACATGAAAAAGAAATGTTCTACGGCAGGGATACCAAAATATGTTAGTATATCGCTCGTAGCACATTTATCATCACATATTCTTGCTGATGTAGTATTGTTGATACTGAAATTATAACCAAATATAAATCCAATTTTTCCATCTTTTTCCAATTGCAAAATCCAATCATAGGAATAAGATGTGAATTTAATAGCTTCTTCTTGACAAATTTCCTTGATGATTTTCACAATCATTCTATCTTCATTACTCATTTATCTACCCCGCATATTTCTTCTTTGTTTTCATACAATGCTTGATATTCTATATGATATCTTTTTACATCATCTGTTATAGTTTCCGCTATTTTATCTGCTTTCTCAATACTTTCCTTCGCTTTTTCTAAAGCTGTACTGCATGAACATAGTTTATATTTACAGTAATAAATCATTGCCTGTTCCCAATACTGCTTCCATATCTGCTTGCTCTTCCCATCATCAAAGATACTTTCAAGACTTTTTATTGATTTACCAATCATACTTATTGCCAACTCAATTTTATCTAATTCCCCATAATATCTATATGCCTTTGCTAATGAGTATGTAGCATTTGCTGTTGAAATACTATCGTCTCCGTATCTCGTTTTACACCATTCATATGTTTTTTCAAAATGCGTCATTACTTCTTTGATATCATTAGGATTTTTATTGATGTTATATCTATTAAGTTGATACTCGCATAACTCATTCTTTACAACCCTTTTATAATCATCCTCATCGTCAATAAAACACAACATTTCGCTTAAAGCTTCATATGTCTCATTCGCTTCCTCTAGCTTTTCCAATTTTCTAACTAGGAATAAGCGAGAAGTATAATCCAAGATAGCTTTGTATATTTCAAACAAAATATAATCAATATCTTTTGTTTTATTTTTTTTCGCATAATACTTATTTATTTCTGCTACTAATATCTTGAGGTCTTTAATAGCTTTTTCATATAATGAGTAATCATCGTTTTTAGGGTAGGTATTTGCTCTTATATGTTTATATTTTGCACATATATACCAAAAATCATCATAATCAAAATGCTTTTCTGCATATACTAACATATTTTTCGCCAATATTTGTCGTTGTTTATATTTTCCCTTATCTCTTGAATACCGAACATCGGTCATATCATACAATACGAAGGCATACATCCTTTCTTGGTGAATGCATTCACTAGTAATTAAATATGAATAAAACTTATCATTCAATTTTTTAGACATATCAAGTACTTCAATATTAAGCTCAGTACGTAATAAAAATAGTACATAATTCCTGATGAATTTAAACATGGCATAAGACCGATTATCTTTGAAACGATGATATATTGTTTGCATATGATGATAGTACGGTTTTATACATGCGCAATTACCGCCTAAGAACGGCAATTCTATTGACTTTGTAAATATTATCAAAAATTGTTCGAATAATATGTTGTCAAATCCATGAACCTCATAAAAAGCATTTTTTACCTGACGAGACATAGCATATATATTTGTTCTTGTTACCTTCTCTACCCATCCGTATTTAAGTCTATTTAAAATAGAGTATATATCAACATGATCCAAATCATCTCTAATCCTTTTTATTTCATCTAACCATTCATCTAATACATTAACATCAATTTGGTTTGGTGAGACATAACTCATTACAGTCAGTATAACAATTTCATCGCATGTAAATTCGGTGTTCTTCATCAATTTTTCGTAATAATAATCATGCTCCTGTCCAGCTTTCATTTCAATATCTTTAAAACGTTTCCTAATATCCTTTGGATTTACGAGATTTATACTTGTCCATTCTGCCACTATTCTAATAAGGTCGGTATGGTAATTTAAGGTTTTAATAATTTCATCAATTTCATTCATGTAGTTATTCCTGCACGATGATTCTTTTTCAGGAATATCACCACAATAAATATCAATAAATAAATCTTGGCAATATTTCAACTCTAATCGATTAAAATCAATTTTTCTACTTTTATGAATTTCAAATTTTCTATTTGATCGTAATATTTTTACATCATTTGTAGTTACAATTATATCCCATGAAAGATCAATAAACGCATTTTCTAGCATATTAATTTTATTGGCAGAATCTATGTTAATGAACACGGCAAGTATGGGCGCTGCTTTCTGCTTGAATATTTCAACAAATCGTTCCCACTCTATATCAATATTGGAACTGGGGTCTCTTTGAAATGCTGGAGAACAATTGATATTCTTACTAATTTCATCCATTAATTCACAACGGATATCTGTTTCATAACTTACTGTTTCCATGTAAATTATTCTACCATATCGATTTTTACATTTACCATCATTACAAAATACTTTAACAAAAAATGACTTTCCTAAACCTTCTTCCGATATAAAATAAATTGGTTTACCTGTATTCTTTATTAATTTCTCGAACACCTCGTCCCATAACTCAGCACGATTGATTAACCTTCCTGCTTCCACGCATGGTACTCCAACCAATTCACACGATTTATCTCCATGATCAATAATTGTAATATCATTGGCTTGAACTATGGTGCCATTCTTATTATCTACATTTTCCACCGTTTGCGATGGACATTTACTTTGCCTCATTGTTTCCGTTTCCAATTTGGGTAATTCTTCCATATTTATTATCTACTTTTTCCACGCTTTGTCCCACTTTTTTATTATTAATGACCTTATTACTTATTATAATTGTAATACTAGACCCAGCAGCAGCTGCCAGTGCGGTAATAATCCATCCAATGATATCAGTTAACCCAATTTGCATTTAACATCTCCTTCCGCTTAACAAAGTATATAATGTGAATATTGCCAAATTTTATATTACCATCTTTTCAATTTAATTACAACTTGCGATTTCATTTTAAATATGATAAAATTTTATGATTGTTACACAATGCTTTAATTCCATAATATAGTCAAATTGAAAGGTAATTTTATGATAGGTAAAGCCCAAATTATCTCAATTAATAATGAAAGTGCCAGAATATGCGCCAGTGCTGCTCGAATATCTACCAAACCTGGAGATGCAATGCAAATTTTTTCTAATTCATCTGACACAATCAAAAACTCAAAATTAATTGATAAAGTCTTACGTTCCGGTCATACATCGTTTATAGAGCATGCCGTTTTTACAATAGCTTTTACCAATGTCTCAGTTTTGGTTGAGCAATTCTTCATTGAATTCCGATTAGCTTCTTATACTGTAAAGTCAAGAAGGTATGTAGATTTTGGAGACATGGGATTTTACACTCCAGATGATTTTACTGATGATATTAAAATCCGTTATCAAACCCATATGAAATTTCTTTTTGATGAATATAATTATTTAGTCAGCCAAGACATTCCAAAAGAAGACGCAAGATTTATTTTACCATACTCTTTTTTAAGTAATTTTTATTGCACTGTAAACGCAAGAGAGTTGACACATATGCTAAATGAAATATTTGGTGCGCGTGGAGAAAAATATAATGAATTGCAATTACTAGGCGAACAGATTTGTGACCAGCTTAATGAAGAATTCCCTCACATATTAAGCTATGTTAAAAGAAATCATACACAAAATAATGATATAAAAAATTATTTCCCTTATATATCTTCTAAACCATCTATTGTACAATCTGAAGTTACTAAAATATCATGTTGTGATAATTCAAATATAAGTCCACTAAATAGTGATATAAAGCAATATGATTATATAAAATATAAATCTTTAGAGTTGATACAAGCAACTTTTATAATAAAAAATATTTCTCTCGCTGGATTAACACATATTGTACGGCATAGGATTCAAACGATCATCGTACCTCCTTTATATACGATTGATCCAAATTGTTACATAATACCTGAAAAAATCGCCAACAACCATGCTTTAGCTGAGCGATATAAAAATGCTTACTCCCAAAACATTAAGTCCTTGTTACAGCTCAGAGAACAAGGTATAAAGGAAGAAATTTATTTTGCGCTAAGTGGAAATACAATAAATATTATTTCATCAATGAATGCACGTGAGCTAAAGCTTTTCTTCAACTTAAGATGCTGTATGAGAGCGCAGTGGGAAATTCGACATATTGCAAACAATATGCTTTATTTAATACGACAAGAAAATGATAATGTTTTTTCTAAATTTGGTGCAAGTTGTTACGCAAATGGTAAATGTCCAGAAGGTCAGTTTGGATGTGGAAAATTTGGAGTATCATAGTGGGAGACAAAATACAAGATAAAAGAAGTGTAGGATCATACTTTAAGGATTTCTTGATTTTATCTATTTTATTTGCACTTATTATTAATAATCTATGCATTTTTCTAGCAGAACAACCTCGAGACTTCAATTTTTTTATACAACAAAATTTGCTAACATTTATTGGATATGTAGGTTTATTAAAAATATTTGAATTATTCGGATGGTATATCTTAGTTCCAGATTTTTATTTAAATAGAGAAATGCTCAAACATCAATATGAATTGGATACATTTATGGAACTTTATTGCAAAAATGAAATTAAGTTTATTGAAGAATATGATAAACAAAGAATGAACTATGTTATCTCACAATTAGGATTATCAATTAATCAGTTGGATAAAGTTCGGCTAGATATAATAAAACTGCGAATGAAAGAGCTAAAAAATATTAAGGACGCAAAAGAAAAAATAAAATCCATAATAAAATGTGATTATGCCGTAATAAATTTAGAAGATTTTTTTAATGCCGATGTAACTTATAGAGAGGTCAATAATTATATTAATTTTATGGACTTAATGTACATTAATTCATTTTCAACAGAAATTATAGCGGCTATGGTTTTATTTATATCAGAGCATATGCCCCCACAAAAATATGATAAAATAGTGATTCCACATGATGGCAACCTATTACTCGGTTTTGAACTAGGAAAAAGACTATCAAAACCTGTAGTCAAAATACGTGAGAAGGAGGGTAAAATATTAAGGGATCAAAAATGGGATGGAGTTTTAGAATCAACAGATCGTATAATCATTATTCATGATGTGCTTGTAAGTGGAGCTCAAATCATGAACGCTATTCATAATATACCTGCCACTTGCGAAAGAATTGGTTTCTTCTGCTTAGTTAATAGAAAAGAATGGAAAGGAAAACGGAATGATTTAGAGAAGGAAATTCCTATTTATAGTATGCTCGAATTAGATGATAAAGATATAGTAAAATTGAAAGGCGAAGACTTTTGATTGACAACTGTTGTTTTTGTGAAGAAATAAACTCCCCTACAAATAACCAGTTTTATAATGAAATAGGTAAAAATATTGGCTTAAAAAGTAGAATTATATTGCAAAACGACGATTGGATTGTTATTCCCTCCTTAGGTTCTTTGGCTGTCGGTCATCTATTAGCTGTATCTCGTATGCATTATTTAGGAATTGCTGATTTGCAAGCTAAAGAATTATATTCTTTAATTCCAATGATAAATAACGTTATAGAAAAGATTAATTTGTTACTAAATATTTCATGTATTGTATTTGAACATGGAACTACATCAATCGATGCAGTTAGTGCAAACAGTGTGACACATTGTCATATACACATAATGCCTTTTCACTATCCTGTTTGGAATAATATTAAGTCCGAACATTGTATCAACAATAGCAAAGAGTTTTCTTCTCTCAATCATGTATATAATTATATATCTATGTATAAGCCATGTACATATTTGTATTTTATGGATGCAAATAATAGACATTATATCATTGATAATAATAGAATATTTCCTTCTCAATTTTTCAGAAAAGTTATTGCAGAAAAGTTAGGACGCGAAAAATTTTGGGATTGGAAAACCAATCCCGAAAAAGATACCTTGTTAAAAACATTAAGCTTATTTTCTTAATTATCGTATCTATCGCAGAGTGAGTTAATCTGGTCGGTGAATTTGGCTAAGTCTTTGTTTGAGCGGCCTTCGTTCTTTTTAATGACACCCAGTAAGCGTTGCCCGGCGGCAAGCAGGCGGGCAAATACATCAACCACGGCTTTCGCTGCTTTGGCAGCAATTGGTACCGGCACTGCTTGATATTCAAATGATGCCGTCAACAGATTGTAGCGTGTGCCACTGTATGGGGCATAAGCGTTCATGTCATATTCATTGTTTAAGCAATTGGCAAAATCTTCACTGACACTGTCTTCCCCATGGATAATGAAAACTTTTTCCGGTTTAGTTTTGAAGCCTTCCAGCCAATTAATCAGTCCTTCTTTGTCAGCGTGACCGGAAAGACCCTTGATTTTGGTAACTTTGGCATTTACCTTGATGACTTCGCCGAATAATTTTATTTCATCGACGCCATCATACAAAGCGCGCCCAAGTGTCCCGATTGCCTGATAACCAACAAACAAAACTGTACACTCCTTACGCCACAAATTATGCTTCAAATGATGTCTGATCCGCCCGGCTTCACACATACCCGATGCCGAGATGATTACTTTTGGTTCAAAATCAGAGTTTATTTGGATTGATTCCTGACTGGTGATTGACAAGCGCAGTCCGGGGAAAGCAATCGGATTGATTCCTTTTCTGATTAGGGCTGTCGCCTCTTCATCAAAGCAGGTATGTTCGTTTTTGTGAAATATTCCAGTCGCTTCTACCGCCAACGGGCTGTCAACATAGACCAGAAAACCATCATATCCTTTAATCATCTTTTGTTCTTTGATTTTGCGGATAAAATACAAAATTTCCTGTGTACGGCCAACTGCAAATGAAGGGATGACTAAATTTCCGCCTTTATCAAATGTTTCTTGGATTAAGTTGGCTAAAGCTCCAACATAATCGGTTTTGTCCTTGGGATGGTATCGGTCTCCGTATGTAGATTCCATTATTACATAATCAGCTTCATCGGTGTAGGTCGGATTTTTGATGAGTGGTTGGTTCATGTTGCCGATATCACCGGAAAAGACCAGCTTTTTGGTAGTATTATCCTCGGTCAGCCAGACTTCAATACTTGATGAACCAAGCAAATGGCCAATGTCGGTAAAGCGTATTTCAATACCTTCGGTAATCATCAACTTTTGGTTATAGTGGCAGGGAACGAAGCATTTCATTACGCCGTCAGCATCTTCCATGGTAAAAAGCGGGGTAAAAAGTGCCTGGCCGTCACTTCGTTTGGCTTTCCTGTTTTTCCATTCTGTTTCCTGCATCTGGATATGGGCACAGTCTCTTAACATTATCCGACACAAATCAAAGGTTGCTTCGGTTGAAAAGACCCGCCCCCTAAAACCTTGGGCATATAAATATGGCAGCATCCCGGCATGGTCAACATGGGCGTGGGTCAAAAACACATAATCAATTAGTGTTTCTTGAACCGGTAATGGTACATTTTCAAAATAATTACGTCCCTGTTCCATCCCATAATCGACTAAAATGTGTTTTCCGGCGACTTCTAAGTATGTTAAGCTTCCTGTTACCTCATGACATGCCCCGATAAATGTCATCTTCATAGTATTTCCTCCATTTAGGGTGTGAGGGTTATTATCATCTGGCGCACTATGCAACTGAATCACCCAGAATGTGATTTACCCCGCCGTATTTTCCTTCAATAAAACCCCAATAGATATCGACATCCTCTTCTTCGTCCCAGTTTCCATGGTAAAAGAATCCTTCGATATCATGTTCAATGTGCTGTTGGTAACTTTGATCATTAATTATATTTATTCTAATATTATATTCATCAGCCAGTTTTTGTTTTAATTTTTCCCCTTTTTGCTTGTCCGAATCCATAAATGCGATATTCCACCCCTCCACCGCATAAGTAATCAACCCCGCCAATTCTTCTTCCCCCGCCGGACCCTTGACCGCGCATAACTTTGGTGTCTTCATCAAAAGTTCCTCTTGCCCCTCTATAGTAAAAATTTCCAGACTGTATATATTATTGCCAAGTGTACGGGATAAATCAAGTAAAATAAATATTTAATCTTTAGTCCCCGGCTGCCATTATAAAAGTTTGCAACTATAAATCCCGGGAAGTAGTAATCCGCACCCAGATATTTTAAGAAGCCGATTGCTGTCTGCGAGCTATAATACATGGCAAATTTGAATGATATATAACTGGATAATAAAGCAATGATACGTTTATCATGGAATATGTATAAGACAATAATTAATAATACACCTTTGTAATCATAATCGGTGTTAACAAAATATGCCGTATAACCCGCAAATATCACAATCGTTGTCCAAAGAGGCAGATAAATTAAAGGCTTAGACCATCGTGTTTTTGCCTCATTCATACCCCACATAGCCAATAATCCAATTAAAAGGGTGAAAAAAATGTTTAGTCCTTCGGCTAAATTTAAGAAGGCATAACGGAAAGGTAATTGTGATATTAAGGCAAAGACAAAAAGTCTCAGGGCATATTTAAAATGGCTGCGGGTATGGAAAAATCCTTCAACCAGCAGAAAGCAAAAAATCGGAAAGGCTGAGCGCCCTATATTTCGCATTATCCGGTATATTGACCACCATGTTTCAATGTCCATCATCTCCGGGACAAGGTAATTAAGCTCCGGCAAACGATGCCATATACCCAATCCAATATGATCGATGATCATTGTTATGACCGCGATTATTTTCAATGTGCTGCCACTAAAGCCTTTTGGATATATTTTAGTCATGTATGAAATAAGTATATCATAAAAATTCGATATGGCAAATTGGAAATTGAAACCAAGGGAGTGGTTTCATTATGTTGATACTATGGTCTTGGCACTTACAGTCCGTGTTCCGGATAGTATCAATAATTCATGGACAACAAGCGGGGCTAGAGATAAAAGTCCAAGTCCCAGCCATTCATTGATATTGAGGCGGGTTGTGCCAAACAGATTAACCAAATAAGGAATTTCGGTCACCAAAATCTGGAGGATGAACCCAAAAGCAAGGGCGGCGAGCATGGCCCGGTTTTTGATATGGTTCATTTTAAAAATCGATTTATTGGTATCACGCATCCCGATTGCATGGAACAATTGGCTCATTGCCAATACGGTAAAAGCGTGGGTCTGGGCTTTGGTTAAGATATCGGGCATCGCCAATATGCTCCTAATTGCCGGTAAATCAAAGGGTACACCGTATGCGTTTAGATATGCAATCGGAACTTGTAAGAAAGCAACCAGGCTGATAATCGCAATCACTACCCCATAACATAAGGTACAGCTTAGACCGCCATGGGCAAAAAGATTTTCTTTTTTGTCTCGTGGTTTTTGTCGCATCAGCGCGTCGCGGTCATTTTCATCCACACCTAGGGCTAAAGCGGGCAGGGAATCAGTGATTAAATTTATCCATAAGATATGACTGGCTTTAAGTGGGGAAGGGAGCCCGACAAATATCGCTGCCATCATCGTAATTATCTCGCCAAAATTGGAGGATAATAAAAAGAGGATAGTTTTACGGATATTTTCAAAGATTCCGCGTCCTTCGCGGATGGCGCTTTCTATGGTGGCAAAATTGTCGTCGGTCAGTACCAAATCGGCGGCATTGCGGGCTACATCAGTTCCGGAAAGTCCCATCGCGATGCCAACATCGGCGATTTTAAGTGAGGGTGCATCATTTACCCCGTCACCTGTCATTGCCACAATCCTACCTTTATCCTTGAAGGCTTCGACAATCCGGACTTTGTGTTCCGGGGAAACACGGGCATATACTTTGATGTGGTCAACTGCATCATAAAATTCTTCAACTGTGAGATTATCTATTTGCGAACCGGAAAGGCATTCATTTTTGGAGCTCGCAATACCCAGTTCTTTGGCGATTGCAAATGCTGTATCTAAGTGGTCACCGGTAATCATAATCGTATCAACATGGGCTTCGCGAAAACTTTGGACCGCCCCAAATGCCTCCGGACGGGCAGGGTCCATCATGCCGACCAGTCCGATAAAAGTCATTTCCTCTTCATCCAATAAGTCTCCCCTTGTTTTCATGGCAAGCGCCAAAACCCGTAATGCCCGGGAGCACATTTCATCCACTACCCGATGGGTTTCTCGTTTTGTTTGTTCGGTAAAGATGGTTTCTTTGCCAAAGAGGTAGACTTTGTTACAACGGTTTATCATTTCATCGGCGGCTCCTTTGACAAATGCAATGCGTGAGCGCCCATCCCGATGTACGGTGGTCATGCGTTTTCTTTCTGAGTCAAATGAGCGTTCATTAATCCGGGGGTACTTTTTTTCGCAAATACTTTTTGTAGTGTTATGTAGTATTCCTAAATCAAGCAAGGCAAGTTCGGTTGGGTCACCGATGCGGGTTTTATTTTGACTTGGTTGGTCAATAATGTTTTCGGTAAAGTCGGAAATCGTAACACCATCTGTGATGGTAACACCATCTGTGATGGTGGCATCATTGCAGAGGACGCAGGCTTCTAAAAGTCGGCTATTGCGTTCTGGGTGCAGTTTTTCCGCGGACATGACATGGGCGTCAGTATAACATTCACGGATACTCATTCGATTGACCGTCAGAGTACCGGTCTTGTCCGAGCAGACAACGTTTACCGCGCCAAGGGTTTCTACTGAGGGTAGACGGCGGACAATCGTATTTACCCTTACCATGCCCGAAACACTTAGGGCTAATACAATCGTAACTATCGCCGGGAGTCCTTCGGGTACTGCTGCCACCGCTAAAGCGATGGCGGTAAGAAACATTTCACCGATATCACGTTGTTGGAGGACGGCAACTACGAATAAAAGGGTACAGATAATTATTGCCACAACACTAAGCACTTTTCCTAAATCACCAAGGCGTTTTTGGAGTGGGGTAAGTTCGGTATCATCACTTAGTAATCCGGCTATTTTGCCTATTTGGGTATTCATCCCGGTGGCAACAACAACTCCCTCACCTCGTCCGTAGGTGACCGTGGTGGACATAAATGCCATGTTTTTTTGGTCGCTTAGCTGGTCTTTGGTACTTGCTTCATATTCCGCGTTTTTTTCAACCGGGACTGATTCACCGGTCAGTGATGATTCTTCGATTTGCATATTGATTGTATCTAGTAAGCGCAGGTCAGCCGGGATTTGGCGGCCGGCTTCAAGGTAGACGATATCACCGGGGACAAGTTCACTTGAATCGATTTCTATTTTTAAGCCATCGCGGCGTACTAGTGCTTTCGGGCTTGTTAGTTCTTTGAGCGCTTCGATTGCTTTCATTGCTTTTCCTTCTTGGAATATTCCAAGCAAAGAATTAAGCAGGATAACGGCGGCAATTATGGCGGCTTCTCCTGCTTCACCGAGGAAGAGGGATATGGCTACTGCAGCTAGTAGGATGTATATTAAGGGGTTGTTTAGTTGGTCGAAAAAGAGGGTGATGAAGTTTTTTTTGGTCTTGTCCAATAGGCGGTTTTGTCCGTATTGACTGAGGCGGTCAGTGGCGGTGGAAGTGGTTAAGCCGTTGGGTTGGTTGGTTTGGAGTTCGGTTAGGATAGTGGTTTTGGGTTTGATTGCGTACATGGGTGTTCCTTTCCAGCGTGATGGGCATGTTAAATTTGGACGAGCGGTGCTTGTACATTAAATTTATGCGCGGGAGGGGGTAATTATGAATGATATAGTTTATCGATAAGCAAGTGGAATAATGTGGTTCAAGCGCGACACGCTTTCGCTCCGAGAGAAACGTTGCGCTACGTAGGCTCTCAAAGTACGAGAGCCAAGTAGCGACGTTTCTCAAGGGTCGCTTTTTGAATCACATTATTCCACTTGCTTATTCTACGTATGGTGCTTAGTCTACGTGTGGTGCTTAATCTACGTATGTCCGTTACATATACATGCGTTGGCGGAGGATTTCGTAGGCGAGGATGCCGGTGGCGACTGATGCGTTTAGGGAATCGATTTCGCCGTGTATGGGGATGGCGGCGGTGTAGTCGCAGTTTTCTTTGACGAGGCGGCTGATTCCGGAGCCTTCGTTGCCGATGACTAGTCCGATTGGGCCGGTTAGATTTAGGGTGTACATGGGTGTGCCTTGCATATCGGCGCACACGAACCATATGCCTTGTTTTTTGAGGTCGTTGATGGTTTGGGTAAGGTTGGTTACTTTGGCAACGGGGGTATAGTTGAGTGCTCCGGCGGAAGTGCGGGCGACTGTTGCTGTCAGCAAGGCGGCGCGGTTTTTGGGAATGATAACACCATGCGCACCTACCAGATTGGCGGTTCGGATAATTGCTCCGAGGTTGTGGGGGTCTTCGATGTTATCAAGGATTATGATAAAGGGTGGTTCATTTTTTGCGGTTGCTTTTTCCAAGATATCAGATACTTCGGCATAGTGGTAAGCGGCGGCATAGGCGATGACACCTTGGTGTTTTCCGGTTTCGGAAAGTTGGTCGAGGCGGTCTTTGGCTACATATTTGACAATGGTGTCATGTTTTTTTGCTTCGCGGCGGATAGAGGCAATCGGTCCGTCTTGGCAGCCATCGAGAATATAGAGTTTGTCGATGGTTTTTCCGGAACGGTAAGCTTCAAGGACAGGGTTTCGTCCTTCTATTGTATATTCGTTTGATTCAAGATTTTCTTGAGTTTTTTGGTCTTTCATTTAATCCTCCGGAAGTCGAGCCAAACTTAGCTCCGTTTTAAGCCGATTTTCAGCAGTTCAATAATGCGGTCCATCCGTCCTTGTAAATAGAGGTAACCAACAAGGGCTTCAAAACCGGTTGCCTTGCGATAGTCTTGGATGGTGGCGTTTTTTGCCATTGTCGCGGTTTTGGCATTTCGTCCGCGTTTGTATACCGCTACTTCTTCTTCATTTAAGTTAAGCATCAGGTTATCAATCATATTGGCTTGGGCACCGGCATTGACATATTTTGATACTTGGACGTGTAAGTCGTGGCTTCCGCTATTACCTTGTCCAACAATGATGGTGCGGATGATGATGTCAAAAACTCCATCGCCGATATATGCAAGGGCGAGCGGGGAGTATGTCCGGACATCAACCTCAGGTAGGGAAAATTCTTCTTTTATTAGTTTTAGGTAGTCTTGTTGCATTTTTTAGACCTCTCTTCGAAACTTCACCCCTTCGCGGGTATCTTCGAGGACAATTCCTTTACTTAGCAATTCATTGCGGATTTCATCGGCACGCGCGAAGTTTTTTTCTTTGCGGGCGGTTTGGCGTTCATTTATCAGGGCTTCTATTTCCTCGTCAAGGATTTCTTCTTTTTTTTCAACGATTAAACCGCAAATGTCGGTTAAAAGCAGGATTTGTTGCTTTAGTGTTTCGATAAAACTGGGTGAGCTTTCTTCATTAACAATGCTATTGGCATATTTTACAAGTTCAAATATATATGATATTGCATCGGCAGTATTGAGGTCATCATCCATCGCTGTTTCGAATTTTGTTTTGTAGGTTTCGGCTTGGGTAAGGTGATTTTTTTCGTCTTCGGTTATAGCTGCGGTTTTGGCGTGTGTTAGTTGATAATCCAAGTTTGAGACGCAGTTAATAATCCGCTCCAAACCGTTTTTTGCCGCTTCCATCATTTCCGCGCCAAAGTTCAAGGGGCTTCGGTAATGGGCGGAAAGGATGAAGAAACGGAGGACTTGCAGGTCATATTTTTCACTGACATCACGGACAGTAACAAAATTTCCTTCTGATTTGGACATTTTTTCATTATTAATATTTAAGAAGGCATTGTGCATCCAGTAGCGGGCAAAGGGTTTGCCGTTGGCAGCTTCCGACTGGGCGATTTCATTTTCATGGTGGGGAAAAATCAGGTCAACGCCGCCGGTATGGATATCGATTTCGTCACCTAAGTATTTTTTGCTCATTGCCGAGCATTCTATATGCCAGCCGGGACGGCCATCACACCAAGGTGATTCCCAAGCCGGTTCATTTTCTTTCTGTGGTTTCCAAAGGACGAAATCAAGCGGGTCTTCTTTTTGTTCTTCGCCGGTTACAAGCAAGGTACGGCTTCCGGTCTTAAGGTCATCAAGGTTTTTCTTTGATAGTTTTCCATAATCGGCAAAGCTACGGGTACGGTAATAGACTGTGCCATCCGCGGCGGCATAGGCATGTTTTTTTTCGACTAAGGTTTTTATCATCTCGACCATTTCTGGGATTTCTTCGGTAGCTTTGGGATGAATCGTTGCGGGGCGGACATTCATTGCCTTCATGTCTTTTTCGCATTCTGCGATGTAGCGTTCCGATATAATCGTCTCGGTCGTATTTTCCTGGTTGGCTTTTTTGATAATCCGGTCATCAACATCGGTAAAATTGCTGACAAAATTTACATCAAAACCACGGTATTCCATATAACGACGAAGGGTATCAAAGACAATCTGCGGGCGGGCATTACCGATATGGATAAAATCATAAACGGTTGGTCCGCAGACGTATATCTTCACCTGTCCGGGGGTTAAGGGGACAAAGTCTTCTTTTTTTCTTGTCAGGGTATTATAGATTTTCATTTTTTTGAAACCTTTCATTTACATCTAAAGATGTCTGTTTTTTGTAATAAACGCATTTGGTTTTCCAGTTCCAATACTCTGCTCATCAGCTCGGAATTGCTTTGTTGGAGGTTTTGCAGGTCTTCCTTGACCGGGTCAGGTAGGTCGGCGTGGTTCATTTCATCTTGGGGTAGGTAGTCAGTTGTGCGTTTTACGACACGGCCGGGGATGCCAACGACGGTTGAACCAGGTGGGACTTCACTTAAAACGACGCTTCCGGCTCCGATTTTGGAGTTGTCACCGATGGTGAAAGAGCCTAGGACTTTTGCCCCGGCACTAATCATGACATTATTGCCGATGGTAGGGTGGCGTTTGCCTTTTTCCTTGCCGGTTCCTCCTAAGGTAACACCTTGGTATAAGGTAACGTTGTCGCCGATGATGGTGGTTTCGCCGATGATGACGCCGTGTCCGTGGTCGATAAAAAAGCCGTTTCCTATTTGTGCACCGGGGTGGATTTCGATTCCGGTTTTGCGGGAGCCGCGTTGTGATATGTAGCGGGCTAGGAAGTAGTGCTTTTTTTTGTAAAGGCGGTTGGCGAGGCGGTAGTGGAGCATGGCTTTGAAACTTG
>Ga0209737_10001663_pt1 | contig 15830 bp, 12 predicted proteins | sample TergutCu122P3_FD_187284 | JGI IMG/M metagenome (GOLD analysis project Ga0209737, IMG submission 187284) | Cubitermes ugandensis P3 segment gut microbial communities from Kakamega Forest, Kenya - Cu122 P3 (SPAdes) (version 2) | ecosystem: Host-associated > Arthropoda: Insects > Digestive system...
AATACTTGAAAATCATGTTTTTTAAGTTTATAGCCGAAGCTAATGGCATACTGCATACCTCTACCCGGTTTGCGCACATGCGCTCATTCCAGGCTTCTTGTTTTATCAACCGTTTTAACCTCTACCCTTGGCAATCCAGCCTAAATAGTTATAGAGGTCAGTTAACTCACAACCTTTGTGTTTTACGCAAGGAAGGATTTTCCTTCAACCCATACACAACCACCATGTATTATTTTAGCATATTAAGGATGCTATTGCAAATATTTGTGAGGTTTGTTTATGCAGTATTTTTTGAATTCCTTTCGCTATATTCGGTAAAGTTAAAATCTGTTGATTACACCCGCGAAAATTCACGCGAAAAAAAATTTATACCGCGCAAACGGCAGAAGACCGCATTGCTTTGTATGAGCATACGGTCTTTTGCCGTTTACGCGGTATCCGGCCAACCCATGTGGCGACGCAAGCCAATGGGTATGGCGGTTTGCCGGCGTCCCGGCCCCTGATTAGGATATGCAACGATTCATAGTTTTATTTTTTTCGGCAAGAGCGGGGAAATAGCCACGAATCGGCTTGAGGATCAAGAGTTAGCTGTGTTATCCCTTCACTTATTGCAAAACTGCCTTGTTTATATTAACACATTAATGCTTCAAGAAAATGCTTCAAGAAATCCTGGCAGACTGCAAACACGTGTATGATACGATACAATGGTCCCGGAGGACTTTAGGGCGCTGACACCATTGGTTTACTCGCATGTAAACCCGTACGGCACATTCAGGCTAAATATGAGTGAGCGCCTGCCCTTGGAAGGAGACGTTACCTCATGGAATGAAAGCCGGACATCAGTAAAACTCAAAGCAAAAATACCGTTCGATTAATTGATAGTCACTTATCATGCTTTCAATTATACGACTTTTTTTAGCATCTGTCATTTTATGTTAATCTATACCCTCATCTTCGTGTCATTTAAACCGTGGTCCCTATGCCATGTGGATTGAACCCTTGATTCGCATTTTTAGTATAGCATCATATCTTTGTATTAATGGCTTTGGGCCTACCAGACTTCTTTTTACCTAAGTTCGGCCGGTTATTTCTCCAATCAGCATATTTCCCGCCTTGAGTTTTTCGGTTGTCAGGATATTCCTCATCTTCGTCAATAAACCACACCCTACCTACTTTTACCGCAGAATGGAAAGAACCCCTACGTGCCATTTGTCCAACAACATCTCTATTTTTACCAAGACGATCCGCATATTCTGTGAGTAATATTCGTGCCATTTCAATACATCTTTCCTACAAATAATTTCAAACCGCAGGCGTTATATTACCCGCGTGTATTAAAGCAGCATCGGAACGGCATCTGATTTGCGATGTTAAATTATTTAAATTATGCTCTTTTAAAAGAGTATTGTCAATATATTTTCAACTCGCATTTGGCGCCTATTCCATATATAAACCGGCACAACCTCGGAATAGATTAGCGCGGCGTGTACATTGGTTCATTAAACTAAAATTACAGCCGGGTTTAACCGCCCGGCCCGGCTTCATGTATGTTCATGATTGTAAACGCATATCCTTACGCATTGCCCGCGACGCGGACACTTCATTAAGGCTCGCAATTTCCTCCCCTGTTACACCCCGGGCTAAGGCGCGCTGTAAAATCTGGAATAGTATTTCGGTACGTTCTCGCAGGGTTTCGGCGTCATCTTCCGATATTTCGCCATCGTCAACGCCGCATTCGTACAAATACCTATAACGCTCAATCTCCAATTCCACGTCTTCGTGCAACTGCCCGTTGGGTTTGATTCGATATAATTTGGGTTTATCCGACTGGCGCTTCCGCACGTTCGGCGCGGTCATGATTTCAGCCTTGTATTGGTTCAGATCCTCGTAAACATCAACATCTCTTAAATTACCGGTTACATTTAAGGACGTTTTGTCTATCCGCATATACCAAGAGTAACGCGCAATCTCATAATAACCGTCATATTCAACGCATATGCCGCGAGGCGTCAATTTACGATTTTTAATAATCGAATACACTTGACTGCGACCACTGGTTTTCTCAGTAATAACCATTTCATGTATACCCAACTTTAGCATCCTCTCTATTATAAATTACGTCAGGCCCGCAAATTGCCGGACAACCCCGGGGAAGCATTACGCCAGTGGAAGCCCCTGCCACTCCCCGGCTATTCTTCAATGACCCATTCAATGCGCCGTACATAGTCAATTCTGTCTACAGTAATTTTTATATGCCTGCTGCTCCTTCTGTCTTTTTCAATGTCATAACTCCCGCAACCGCCGTTCTCCCCAACAAACCATTTTTGAACCTCAGGCCCTATCTCGAATATTCTTCTGTCGCCGTCAAGATAGCAGGCTCCGGTATCAACCTCAAAATACAGTATTATAGCGAGAGGGCAGCCGTCGTATGTACTTCCGACGCTCCAGCCAGTAATATGTCCGATAAATTCGCGGACGCTGCCAATACGGGTATTATGGAATTCTTTCAGCCATGTTTTGAGTATGTCAACCTCGGCGGTGGCTTCTTTATGCTGTTCCTCGTAATCGGCCTTTGGCGTTTGCATTGCATAGGTTTCGGAGTAACACATAAGGTTATGGCTCGCCATTTCGAGCCTGTTTCGCAAAATCATTTCCCTTGTCATTATCGATCCCCCAGATATAATTCGGCAGCTATTTCAAATACGGCTAGGAACGCCTGTGTAACGCCTTTCACCCCGTATAGCCGATAGGACAACTTTTCTACCGCGGTTAAGTTGTCTTCGGAAAAAAATGCCGCCGTTGGTCTTTATGAACGGTTACGTCCCCACGCCCATCTTTTAATCGGACGCCACAATAAGGACAGGCTTCAATATGATCCCCCGATACCTTTATTACACTTTTAAGCTCATAATAGACAATCCTTTCTGTTATGAAGGCAGACGACAGATAATTTATATAATAACAATACTCTTTTAAAAGAGTATTGTCAATACATATTGTAGTTTTTTATCAAATTTTAAACTATAGCCGGCCAGAAACGGTACCTTACCGTTACCGTTAGCCAGGTATAACTATAGCCCCGGTGGACAGAACGGTAATGCCCCGCCTTCGGCGCAGTGCCCAGATCCGAACGCTTCCCCTTTAAGCGTATACGCTGCACAGCCGCGGTTAAACATGACTGCATTCGACTGGTTTAAGATTACTATGCTGAAGCACATCAAAATCGTTAACAGTGTATTATATTGAAGCAGTGAGAATGCTGTAAATGAACAATTTACAAGAAAATACCACTTCAGTTGAAGTAAATCAATCCATATCATCATCGCATCAGTATATATAAATGATGTATATATCTAAAACTGTATAGTTTACGGCACAGCGCAAAAACAAAAGGACATAGAACAAAGCTTAAATAGCTTGCCAGAGGCTGGTAATGAGTATCCGGGTTAGCGAGGGAGCGTCGCTAATCCGCAGTATTTTATGTTTATGTATTTTACATCTATTATAAAATAAACATACATAAACATGCGTATTATCAATATAAACAATATATTTTTCAATTTTATCAGGTATAAACATGTACATATAATCTGCATAGGAGCCGCTGGTATAAGCGTACCGGTCACGATTCACAAATGCGGCGTCATACCTGTTTACGAGCCATGTATGACGGCCGGGTTATAGTTTTCTGCATCATGCGGCGCTGGAACTACTTGACATTCTATATTAAACAGTTTAAAATGTTTATGGGATTATTTTTTAATAAACAGCCATAAACATATTGATATTACTATGTTTATTATTATTATTTAGATCTTAACACAATAAACATGAAAGGGTTTTTATAGTGGGTGAAACCTTAAGCGTCCGGGCAAGTGAAGAATTACAGGCCAAGTTTAAAGAGTTCTCGGAAAAAAGCGGGTTTCGTAATCAAGGCGAATTTGTTTCGCATTTGCTCACACTGTATTCCGCACAGGAGACAGGAATTCGTGTCCCGACGTTAGAGGGCGCCATATCCGCGATTAAGGATATGGCTGACAAGGTATGTAAGATTCTTGTTGGAACAGGCGAAATTATAATTTTAAATCAGGAAAAATTAAAAGAAGAGGCAACCGCTCTTCAGCGAGATGCCGATGCAAGAGTAAGTGCCATGGTTGCCGCGAATGAGGGCCTGAAAATCGAAAATGAGGAATATCAGGCCGAACTTATGGATTTAAAAAAATCGTATTCGGAGTTACTGTCCGAGCACGAAGAACAATTAAAAAATCTCGAGAAAAGCCTCAGAGATAAGTCGGACTTGAACGATGTGTATCGGAAGGATCTTGAAAGGATAGAAGCTGAAAATGAACGTCAAAAGGCTATTGTTGCAAATGCAGATTCTGTAATGGCTGAGCTTAATCATTTGCGATACACCATGCGAGAACAAAACCTGCAAATTCAAGGTTTTGAACTTGATAAAGAAAAAGCCTTGGAGGAACTCGCAAGAACATTAAGAGGTGAAATAGAAGATCAACGCTCTCGGCATAACGCGGTTGTGGGTGAATATGAAAAAAAGCTGCTCGATAAAGAAAAAGAACTTGGGGAACTTGAAAAAACATTACGGGATGAAATGACTAACCAGCAAGCTCAACACGCTGCGGTGGTAAATGGGTATGAAAAGAAGCTGCTTGATATGGGTAATGCCCAACTAGAACGCGATAAGGTTCTTCGAAATGAAATGGCTGATCAACAAAGCAAATACGCGGCCGACATTACGGAATATGAAAATAAAGTGAAATCTTTGCTTTTAGAACTCGAACGCCGCCCTGTTCGCAATTAAACCATTAAATGTATGCAACCGTATTCACAAGCTATAGCCGCCGTTCCTACCTGGCCATAAACGGCGCCTATTGAAATGATTAATGAGGGTGGTTAAAATCATATCTTTAAATAGACAGTTTATCGACGAATGCCGTGCTCGGGGTAGAATAAGCATTAATCAGGCGTTGGAGATTGCCGAAAGCTTGGGGTTGTTTACTGATGATTATGCCGGCAAGGCTATTGAGCGCGACAAAAAACAAAAAATACGCAGCTTGTTATGCGGCGTAATGAGTGACGGCGACCGTACCATCCGCAGTGTCAGACTCGGTGATGATCGCGTTTATGTAGATTTGTTAAATATTGAAAACTATGTTGAGTTAAATATGCTTATCATGTCTGAGAAAGAGAAAATAGCAAAGAGCGAGAAGATAGTCCAAAGTTTGAAACGAGTTAGGAAAAAGGCACAAATCCAAGGGCAGCTTTCTTTGCAAGAAATATTTGGTGATGCTTTGTAGAATAGCCTACCATCATAGTTTTGACTAGTGTGCCAGCGCCGTTTTAAATTGACCGTGTATAATGTTCCTGAAGTTGGAAGCAATATCAAACTGTATCATTTTTGTTATTGAGAAGCGATTCGAAAGCGATTCTGAAGCGATTTTGAAGCAGTTTTGATACGATTCGATTTATATCATTGAAGTGGAGTTTTACAAAAATTGTTCATTTGTTAAAGCTTTTACTACTTGGTGAAAAACGTTTTATCCGCATTTCGAAGTGCTTCAGTGTCTTCATATCCCAGAAAACGTAAGCCATAGTCAGGAGTTATATAAAAAAAGGTAGACGCCATGGGTCAATATGGCGCCGTTAATTCCTTGAAAACAATTGGGTTTGCATCGTAAAGCTGCTTAGCTCCCGAAAGCCCGGAATGGCACAGCTGTGCTGTCATGATCCTGCCTTTTTCAGCCCATACGATGCGTTCACTATCTACATCAGCCCATTCCCATTCTTGAAATGAGATTTCCATAAATGTTTTACGATGAATAATCGAGTATTCCTCATAGTAAGGGCTCCGCCCGGTTTGGCGGTCCGATGTTCCGTGAAACCGCTTTTCGAGATTCCAAAATTCATCCACCGGCTTTACAAACACAGATGTGCATTCTGACGGGCATGTGCAATTGTCCGTCAGAACCCATGAGTCGCGTTCGAGCCTGCGAAAGTATATGCCAGGGCATTCTCCGGGTTCGTTTTCATAACCCGGCCATGTAGGGATGGTATGAAAAGGGCTTGTTTTTCGTTTCTCCGTATACTGTTGGCTGCCGGGATATTCGTTCAGCCAGTACGTATGGTTATCATAAAACAAACCGCCGCCGTTCCATGCATTTTTCATTTCATAAAAATCCATTGCTTTTAAATAAGGAACTCGCGCCATTGCCGTAAAAATAATACGTGTTTTTCTGTGTTTTGATGCCATATAAATCCAATGTTCACCGTTTGGCGAAATATCGGAACGATATCCATATATCTTTCCATTCAGCCATTGACCCAGTGTAAATGAGTCATCCTCACGGTTCCAGCCTATCACAGCGGTCTGCCAAGATGGGCCCCTGCGCAACACAATAGACATTTTTGATTCTCTGGCCAGCAGTACATGGATCCGTGCGGGGGCCCTTTCAATTTCATTCATTCAAACTTCACCCAGTATTACGTTTACCTAAATTTCGTTACTATCTGCTTGCTCATTAATTTCCACCATTTCTGCTTCATCGATAGGAACCAATTTCTCTTCTATAGCAACAGCCGTTTCCTCAATGGCTGATGTTCCATCATTTACAGACTTCTTTTTACTGCTTGTTCTTTTAGGGGTCTTTTTTTTTTGAAACAATTCAGCTTTGGCAGAGTCCAAAATAATACGTAAGCGCCCTTGGACATCGCTGCGTTTATATGATTTGCTGAGCCGCTGGAAATCAGGATCTTCAGCAAGTTTTCTGAATAACAAATCAGCCCAGTTAAAAAAAGCTATATGCGTTATTTTTTCATTTAAGGCTAAATTCGCTGCCAAAAAGATCATTGGCAGGTTAGTTTTCTTTAAATATTCCTGCTTTTGTGGAAAAGCCTCATCTAAATAGTCTAAGATATCATTAATTCTATCCGCATTTAATAAATTGGGATTTATTTTTAAATCATCGCAAAACGTATCTCTCTCCAGTTTAGAAAAGCCTATTTCCTTACCCTCGTCATATGATTTTTGAAGCATAGCGTATAAAATTAACTGCTCAAAGTCAACGTATTTTTTTCTTCCCGGCTTCGTAATCTTCACTTTATTCATCATGAAGCCATGATCCGTCAGTTCCTCAACTCTGTCCATTGTTTGCTGCCCAAGGCTTGCCCTAAGCAACTCAGCAGGGGTCAGAGGCGTGGCTTGATTCCATAAATAGAATAACTTTTCTCTTTCCTCTTCGGTCAGAGGCCGGTTAACAATGAATTCTAATTCCCTATCCATAATACGTTTTTTAGTTTTTTCAGGCAAATCCGCAAATTTTTTATCAGTATAATCAAAACCGTCATACTGAGGGTAGCGCATCGTTTTCGATAACCTAAACCCACCTCTTAAAAATTCGCATATGGTAAGCGTTCTCTGTTTTCCGTCGATTACAAAATATGTATCGGATTTTTCGTCCGATTCTTCAAGCAATATCGGATTTATCGGTATGCCTATAATCAGTGATGAAATAAGGTTGCTCTTCATTTGCATGTTCCAGACTTCCCTGCGTTGAATCGATATGGATGTATCCAATCTTTTATCCAAAAACATCTGGTATAGCCATCCAACGGTATGCTTGTCACCTGAATACTTAAAAGCCATATGAGGCCTCCTTATGAATTTATATTCAAATTTTAGATTATTTTAACATGTTTGTCAAGGTTTTCATTTATAATCAAAAACTATAATATAAACCAGTTCCTATGCTTTTTAACTATCATGCTGTTTAGCTACTTGAAATAAACACTCTTTAATGTATAAAAAAGTGTTGCCTTATTGCATTTTCGTATTTTATCATGTATAATGAGTTTAATCTTTTACAGATTGGAAGGTAATCTTGTGTCCATTCATAAAGCTAAGGACAATACTTTTAAGCTTATTTTGCATGAACCCGAATTATTCATAGAATTTTTAAGGGACTTTATTCCTATAGATATTTTAAAGGATATATCGCCTGTTGATATTGAAGACATAACCGAACGGTTTTTACCGTTATTTGATGAAAATAAAGACTCAGATACAGTAAAACGGATCAATCTCAAAAATAACGAATTTTTGTTTGTAATCGCAATCGTTGAACATGAATCTGAAGTCAATTTTCGTGCCAGTTTCAAGATGCTTCAGTATATTACCTTGGTATTGGGTGATTACGAAAAAGAAGCCAACAAAAAAGCTGAGAAGAAAATCACCGGGCAAAAAAGCTTTAAATATCCACCTGTACTACCTATCGTATTTTACGACGGCGGAACCAAATGGTCTGCTGAGACTAATTTTTTCGATAAAACTGAAATGAATCAGATTTTCGCGAAGTATATTCCGAAATTCGAATATGAATTGGTCTGTTTGGAAGATTACAGCCAAGATGATTTAGTTCGATTTGAGGATACTCTTTCGCTGGTAATGCTGCTGGATAAAATCCGGAGTTTTGATGGGCAGCGTTTGTTGAGTAAATTGCCGGCAAATTACGTCGAACGACTTAGGCTAAACATACCTGATCATTTGTTAAAATTGTTGTCGGACGTTATCACTGTTTTGATGAAACGGATTAATGTACCTGATAATGAAATTTTAACTGTAACGGAACGTCTTTACGAACGGAGGTTTTCGGAAATGTTTTCTATGCTTGAAGATTATGATGTGCAGGCCACTAGGCGTGAAGCGAAGGAAGAAGGTAAAAAAGAGGGGAAGGAAGAAGGTAAAAAAGAGGGCAAGGAAGAAGGCAAGGAAGAAGGTATTGTTCAAAAAGGCATAGAGGCAGCCGTAAATGCAATAAAGGCATGGCATGTAACGCTAACGGATGCGATGAACGTGGTGAACCTTGATCAGAAATACCGTGACCAGGTAATTAGTGAATTGCAAAAACAGGAAATCGCTTATAAAGAGTAAGGAAATATTATGTAATGGCTTTTTAAGAATTTCATAACCTGGGAATAAGCGTCTAATGTAGAAATGCTCCGCATCGACGCCTGCTCCCGAAGAGCGGGATCAGTGCAAGAGTCAGCACAGTGGCGTTTTGCTTGGAATTGTCGGCGCCTTAATTTAGGCTACCGGCATCTATTTTGCAAATTATCAAACTTTACGATTAGCGGAAGCAACAACAACGAAGCTGAAACTACATGCAAAGTAGCAATAACAATTTCCGCAGCAACGCTCAGTGTCCATAGGGAAGCAAACGAATAGGCAGCCAACTGACGGTAATGGAATAATAATAATAATCACGTCCTAAAAACCGGTAGGACGTGATTATTTTACCCTGGTTTTATTTTAGCTCCGGTAGCCCATATACCAAATCGGAATGCATCCGGTATGCGGTACTTGCGTCAATCACACAGGTGTTTGGATTCGTTACACAAGAAACAGATTCCCGCGCCGCGTCATCAGGTAAGCATAAAAATACATCTGCTGAATTTAACATGGATTTTCATGGTATATCAGCGAATGCAGCGTCTCTAAATATTATGGCCTGTTGGCATATAGATGCGGAACGCCGGATTACGAGGATCCGTCTCGTTTACGTGTGAGCCTTCCGGCAAAGCAAACAATCCCGCAGCGAATTATCGGTTCATCAAGGGAGCATAACGTCATGAAAGATACCATAACGGTAAATGTGTTTATTTCTTTTTTTGTTAAATTGAATAATAAAAATAACAAGCGATATAATTAATAGTATTATGTTTCTGTGGCTATAGCGAATCAGCGGGAAAAGATGCTGTTGATGTACTTCTTGATATGTATAATTTAGGATCTGAATAAGTTCATGTTTAGGAGGTGCGCATATATCTATGTTCGACACACGCATAATTTACCCTGGGGGATTTACGTCAATAAGAAAGCAAAAAAATAAGCTGGTTTTCCTTAGCGTACGGACATACCAGCTTTATAACATGAAAATCCGTGATAAAATAATTACTTGTAACAATGCCAAGGGACGAACTACTACCTTGAGATTTACCAAAGCGGTTTTTTGGCGTTTGGAAAATTTCAGCGTCGCCAAAACCCGCACAACGCCATACGATGCGCATGTGTGGTAAACGATAACATCGCGCAGAATAATTATGGTTGATGTATTGGTAAATGTCAATCCCTGCTTGTCCAGGGAATACTTATCACTACTACGTACATCCGGCGCCATGTAAGGTTCATCCCCACAAAAACACAATAGGGAAAATTGAGTACGAGGAATGCTTTTTATATATTTATGATATAATTTTCAACGGTGCATCCCCGCTTGTACGGGGAATAAATTCCTCAGTTTATTTAACCTTGATAAACGCTAAGAGTTCACATCCAAAAGATCTGGCGCGACCGATACCTGATATATAGGATTGGAATGTAGCCTAATGTATTAAGTATCTCCCATATTATCGAAAATCATGAACTTAAGCGAATCAAACAGCCTTTCACATAAGGACACCACCATTTGGATTTATTATATCAACATGCTTTCGGAATACAAGCACCCGAAAGGAAGCATTTGAAACAAGTGCTTGCACAGTTAGATAATTTTTGGTGTAAATTTACCGACAGCGTTTTTTTCTTGTATTTCATTTGTCAATCATCTTAACATACGCTTTCCCTTTTTCATTTTTAACCAACTCGAAATTTTCATATTTATCATTATATTTGGTTTTTGCCCTAATGGTATTTTTTTCAATCAAATTTATTGCTTGGCTTTTTTTGAGTTTACGTTCAGTATTGTTATAAAAACCCTCATTATCAGAATACAACGAAAAGCCGCATTGTAATGAGCAATAGTATATATCTACCTCATTATGTGTCTTTTCGCTTTTCCCTTTTACCGTATATACCTTGCCAATATCGCAGAATGGGCATGCACCGACGCTTTCACCATTATTAAAACTAACGTCATCTTTTTCGGTATTCGCGTTTTTACAACGTTCAATCATATCGATGATAAATCCTTTATATTCGTTCATAAACTGTTCAGGTGTGCTGACGCCATCGGCAACAGCCGCGATTCTGCTTTCCCAATCAGCCGTAATTTTGGGACTATATAATTCCGGCGGCAGTACTTTAAGATAGTTAATCCCTAATTTCGTCGGTTCTATATAATTAATATTTTTGTCCGTTTTATTCGTGACATACCCTAAGTCGAACAATTTTTTTATTATTCCTGCACGCGCCGCCTGGGTCTCAATACCCTTGCCCTTAATGATTGTGCCGTTTTCCATCAACGCTCCCGCATTATCCATCGCGGAAAGTAAGGTAGATTCCGTATGCAATTTAGGCGGGAGGGTTTGCTTCGCAACTGTTACGGCATATGAAATATGTACGTTCTGTCCAACCGTTATATTCGGTAACACTTGCCCGTCATATGTTTTATCAGAAGCATCCGTTTGGGTTTCATCACCCATAAGCAGCCCCATCACATGCTTATATCCCTGCCGTATCGGTTTGTTTTCTTTTGCCGATAATATGTACTGCCCGTCAGAACAAGAAACATCAACGGTTGTCTCTTCATAAACATATTTTTGTGACAAAGCCGCTATCATGCGAGAAATGACCAAGTGAAGCACATTCGCTTCCATCTCGTTTAACTTGCTTACATCGAAATCTTTTATCATTTCGGTTACAATCAAAGCATGGCAATCGGCCGCTTTGCTGTCGTCTATGATTTTTCCGTCAATATTCAATCCCGTGGGCTGGTTTAGAATATAAGCGGCGGCGTCCTTATATTTGTTTAACGTTTTTATAATCAATATTCTTTCCCGTAAGGCATTTTGTAAGACTCCAGGCAAATACCGGCTGTCCGTACGCGGGTAGCTGATTATTTTTTTTTCGTATAAGCTTTGTGCCGCCGCGAGTACATCCGCAGCTCTATAGTTATAAATACGGTTTCCGTCACGCTGCAGTTCCGCTGTGTCGTATAACTGCGGACGGTCCGTTGCCCGGCGTTTTGTTTCTATGCCAACAATTGCGGCATCCGGGTTGGTTGAAATGGTTACCGCAATCAGATCCGCAGTCCCTTTATTTATAAGCCGGCCATTGCTATCTATATCGTTTACGGTTATGCCCGGAACGGCTTGAAAATCATTAAGATAAATAGTAAATCCTTCGGACAGCCGGGCATTTATCCGGTAATATGCCTGGGGCTGAAAATTCAACACATCAAGGTATCGTTTTACGACAAAATATAACGTCGGCGATGTGAGGCGGCCGACGTCTATAAGTGCGTTGTATTTAAGCGACAAACATCGTGACAATGATATCTTCAACGCCCAATCGGACTTTTGTTTGCAGTATTCGCCCTCGATAATTTTTTCAAGTTCGCCTATATGACGCAGCTTGGTCATTGCGTTTCTGATATCCTCGCCGGTTAATGACGTGGCGGTGAAACGCATGACAGGTTTGTTGCAATTTGTTTTACAGCGTATTAACCATTGCTGATAATAGCTTTCCGGATCCACATCACAGCAATCGATAATCAATTCGACATCGTCGCGGTTCATAAGCTGCCGAATGATCTCAAATTGATTTGTTTTGTCTTCAGTAATGCATGTCTTGAATTCTGCCGGAAATATGGGTAATTCACTTAACGTCTTTTCTTTGTCCCGCCATATATCCTTTAGCGGTAAGTATCCGTAGTCTTCAGGTTTGGCAAACTCAATCAAATGGCCCGGCGCCCAGGTAACTAAATAGTCGTTTCCGTCAAGATAGCCTTCGTTCCAATGCGTTGCCCCGATTTCATTTCCTATCTCAACGGCAACATCGGGTTTTTCCGTTATACATAATTTATACATGCTTTGGATCGTTATTTAACGCGTAAGCCGGCGCCGGGGTTTGCGGTGGCTGCCAGCCGGCAGCGTTTTTATCCCTTTCGGGCTGCCGGGTTGATAATGCCGTTATCGGCGTACTCGCTCGATTAACCGGCGCGTTCGCCCGGCTGGATCCCGTATACGCACTTCGTTGCTGTTGTCTTTGCTCAATAGGTATGTCTGTTTTTTGCGTGTTCATCCATGACGCTGAAAAGTCCGGCGTATTTTGTCTTGCAAAGTTAATTACCTCAGTAGGCGCATTTGCGGCGGTTTCCGGCGGCTTATTCTCCGGACTATCTTCCGGCTGATCTTCAATTTCCGTATCTAGGGGTTCGCCGTCAGACACTTCGCTATTTGCTTTTAGTTCCGTAAGTCCAATCAAATACTTGGTATCATTATTTGCGATTGCCTTTGTTACATCCTCGACACTAATGCCTTTAAGGCGCAGCATTTCTTCCAGTACGCTATATTGCGATTCTCTTGTAATCGCCTGATATTTTTCTATTTCTATTTTCTTCTCCTTTATTTTTGCGATTACTTTTTCGCGGTCTTTATCAAGATCGCTTAATCGTTTTTCGGCGGCTAGTAAAGCTTCCTGCGCTTTTTCTAACCGTATCTTAAGCCGTTCTTTCTGTTCGTCTTGTGTTATTTTTCTGTTAGCCAATTTGTTCCTTGCTCCTATCCTTTTACTATAGACAAACATATAATGGACAGTTGGACAGTTACAAGATGTAACTTCTAACTTTAAACTTGTAACTCTCTTAATAATTTGGCAAGCCATAACCGAATATTACAGTACTATTAATCGGATAAGATTTAATCCGGCACATATCGTTACCGCTGTTCCCCTCGACAGTATAGACCCGTTCTTCATCATGTCCGATAACGATGCCGACATGGTGAGTCTCACCTTCGTTATCCCAATCAAAGAAAATGATATCCCCCGCAACTGCTTTATATCCGGAACCGGCATACCATTGGCCTTGGTTTTTAAACCAGTTTGCTCCTGCCTGGCATGACGCAAATTTCGGTTCCGTGATCTCGTTATGCGCGAATACATATGACACGAAACAGGCGCACCACTCTTCCCGCGAGCTAAATCCATACCAGCTCCAGAAAGGCTGCCCGCCGACATTGCCGACAAACTGCAGCGCATAGTCCACGACGGCTTGATTGCCCGGCCGTTCCCCCGGTAGAAAGTTTACGCCCGAAAGGTCGCTTATAGTCAGGTCTCCGAAAGACAACTGGTTTTCTTTTATGTATATAAGGGCTAATTCATATCCGTCTTTGAGCGTTTGAAGTTCATTGTCCTCTTCCGGCGTTAGTGTTTCCCGGTCAAGGAGTTCCTCTATTCGCTGCGTGAAGTATTTATAGGTCAGCGCATACCAGCCGTCTTGAATTATGAATATACCTAAAATCCTGTGTCCCCGGCAGTATGTGAAACCTGAGCAATAAAACTCGGTTGTGTGAACCGCAATGCCTTCGTCGTCAATCTCAACATTATCGTAATAACTGTCACACCGCGGGCATGTCCAACCCGTGTGATAGCCTGACCGAGAATTTGCGCAGTCTATTTTTGCGTGTACGTTTCCGCAGGTACAGAAATAAGGCGCCATGGGATCATCCGTTTCGTATTCGCACCACTCCGGTTCCATTGACCGCGTCTGGTATTGTAAGAGGGTGCTTAAGATTTCATCAATGGCATTTTTGGCTTCGGTTTCGGTAGGCTCCAGGTTGTATTTTGTGAGAACAATCGCATTGAAAATTGGCTGCGCCAAGTTTGTAAGTTCGTCTATTGAATAAGTATTGGCGTTTATCGTCGATAGGCTTAGCTGCATGCCGTCGGCTGCTTGATCTTCGCAATCGGCGCCTTTATATACGCGGACATAATCGTATTGGCCGCCGTTGATTTTTAAAATTGCGTTTCCTTCATGTAATATCCTTTGAATGTACGCTTCCCTGGCTACAGTCGCAGCATTTGAAACATATTCCTTTACGTTTATCTCAACAGAATTTCCCGACTCCGGTGAAAACATTGAAAATACACCGGCTAAAATTGTACCTACCGCTTGTACGGGAATTGAGATGACTTGAAAAATCAGTATAAATCCGATAATGATTAACAGCAACGGCACTATTATTTTTTTAACCGCCGCTTTTGTGGCAATCTTTACTGCGTTACCTATAGCTTTTACGGTATTTACGGCAGTAGTCTTTACTTTTCGCCCTACTTTACCTGCCGTTTTTGCCCATCCGTTGTTTTGAACGCTTTTTACTACTTTGGCAGTGACTTTTACTGCTGAGACAGTGCCCTGTACGATTTTTACCGGTACCATGACGGTCGTTTTTGCTGCATGGTATGCGCCCTTTACAGCCTTTGGGGTAAATTTAACTGTCTCAACTATGTACTTCCCGGTCGTTACCGCTGTTCCGAACGACTGGGCGCCAAGGTCATCGTTTCTGCCAATCATGTTCCCGGCCATCACCAGCGATGAGCCGCCTATCTTTACCGTTTTCACGACCGCTTTTGTCGCTGTCTTGACCGTAGTTTTGGCCACAATTTTCCCCGTATACCAAACGCCTTTGAATATACCTTTAACAATTTTTCGCGGTATGTTTGCGGGGAGTGTAACCGTACCGGTCAAGACTCCGCGCACTACGGTATATGTTTTCTTTGCGCCTGCCACCGCGGCATCTATTTTGGACTTTACCCGTGAAGCCACGCGAAGAACGGCGTTTTTGGTTTTTCGGATTACTTCCTTTGTACTTTCATAAGGCGTCGCGATAAAAACTACGGTCTTTTTAGCCGCCGTAAGGGTACCGTTGCACAAAACCTAGTAAAACCTATAGATTTTGCTTTATTCACTGTTTCAACGTATCCTGCCTCGACAGATGCAAACTTCGCGCCTCTAATTGCGTCTACTACAGTTTGTATGACACTCCACAGCATTTAAGGATACAACGAAATCCCTATTTCTGAAGCCACTCAATATTTT
>Ga0209737_10001664_pt1 | contig 15829 bp, 17 predicted proteins | sample TergutCu122P3_FD_187284 | JGI IMG/M metagenome (GOLD analysis project Ga0209737, IMG submission 187284) | Cubitermes ugandensis P3 segment gut microbial communities from Kakamega Forest, Kenya - Cu122 P3 (SPAdes) (version 2) | ecosystem: Host-associated > Arthropoda: Insects > Digestive system...
AGATTTTTCTTATGCATCAAATATTTTTACAAACATTCACCCGTTACGACAAACTTAGCATAAACTATACACAAGCAAACAACATGATTCCAATTTATAACGCTATCTTAATGTGAACAGACTCTAGTTGTTTCTCAGATATATAGGATGCTAATGCAGTGTAGTCGTATGATAGTCTGGTAGAGTAAACGTTCTTACTCTCTACATAACCTCACCAAAAATCAAAAATTCAAAAGAAAAAACTCTTAATATACATTACCCTACTCTCCAAACATCTGCTTATGGGCTTTTATGAGTATATTGTGAGTATAGCACGCTTTAGGTTCGGTTTTTGGTAGTCAGTTTTAGTGCATAAATTTTTCCACTATCATGTTGGCTGCGGCTCTGCCGCCAATGACTGCGCCAATTGATAACCCCACGTTTGCCAAGATATTTAGGGTTAATAGCGCTAACTGGTTCTTTTCAAGCAGAGTGGTGGTTTCTAGGGCAAAAGAGGACATTGTGGTAAACGAACCACAGAAACCCACAGCAACCAAAATTGCATACTGCGAATTTAAATTTAGCGTCACCAAAAAAATGGAGAACAAACCCACAATAAAGCTCCCCGTTACGTTTACAAGCATGATATTTATGGGTAACCCGCAGATTGTTAGGGGCGATTCTACCATACGATAGCGCAAATAAGCTCCGGCAACTGCACCTGTTGCCAAAAGCGCAAATTCCAACAACTTCACTTTGTACCTCTCCATTTTGTAATGGTAGGCATTATTAGCATCCATGCGGTTGCGGTTTTGGCGTCTGCCAGGGCTAATGCCATAGCCAAAGCAAATCGGTACCAAATATATTAAAACTTTACCAACTATACATAGCTTCTAGCGGGTATTAGAACTGGGCTAATTCAAATAGGTCGACTTTATTATTGAGTTGATTACAATATGGCACAAAGCTGTTTTGACATCGCAGTAGCCGGTCACTTCTCAGTTGACACCCTTGTATTGCCAACCCGAAAAATGCCCTTTAACGTCTTAGGCGGAGCCACAGCCTATACCTCCTTTACCGCAAAACAACTCGATGCCTCAGTTGCAATTATCTCAAAAGTCGGCGCCACCTTTCCCCAAGCTTATCTTTGGTGGCTCAAACAAGAAGGTGTAGACATCACAACCATAACAAAAGACACACAACTAACAACAACAGCTTTTGAACTCACCTACACAAAAGACCTCAACGAGCGTACCCTCAAACTCAAAAGCAAAGGCAGCTCCCTAACCCCCCAAGATATCCCTCAAGACTTCCACGCTAAAGCTGTTCATCTAGCTCCAATTGCTAACGAGATCACTTTTGAAGTCGCTGAGAAACTCAAAAAAGTTGCCGACATATTATCCATTGATCCCCAAGGATTGTTACGAAGTTTCGATGAAGAAGGAAATGTAAGCACAAACAACCTCATAGACAACAACATCTTTAGTTTAGTCAATATCTACAAATCCTCCCAAAATGAACTCTACACCCTAACAGGTGAATCAGAACTCAAAGCCGCAATCAGAACAGTTCACGATATAGGCATAAAAACAGTCATCATAACAAACGGCGCTAAAGGAGCACTTCTCTCCGTCGAGGGCACCCAATACAATATAGCTACCTATCCCCCCGAAGTGCTCGTTGACCCAACCGGCGCAGGAGATGTCTTTATCGGCGGCTTTCTAGCTGAGTACATACGACAAAAGGATTTGTTGTGGTGTGCTTGTGTGGGTTCAGCTGCCGCATCCTTTGTTGTAGAAGGCATAGGACCTACCTACATGGGCAAAAAAGATCAAATCTACCAAAGAGCCCAAACCATATGCGAAAGCGGTATCAAACAATAAATGCCCTTTTTTGTGCTATAACGATTCGCCAATGGGCTACGGGGGTCTTTAGTGTCTGTTTTTGTGTATGCTTTGTGTATTCTGTTTGGCGTTTTGTGTTTTCTATTAAGAGTTTATTGTTGAGTGTTTTGTTGTTGATGAAAAGGAACTTAAGCAATAGTGTTATAATAGCAGTTGTAAACATTACCTTTGAGCGTGACTTGTTTGGGTCGTATAGATAAAGGTGAAAAATGCAGTGTATCTGGTTGTAGCGGAGAAGCCGCACGTTCCATATCTGTTGATAAAGTTAAAGCAGCCGGCTTAAATGTTGGCAGTGCAGAAAAACGTGCCTATATCTGTAAAGAGCACTACAAAGATTACAAAAAGAAATCCAAAAAAGACAAGACCCTAGACAAATGGCGCTACGGATAAAAAGCGTTAGAGGCTATTTCTATGCGTATTCTCCAGTTTCATTCTGACTCCATAGTTTTCAAACCAATTGAAAAAGAAATCAACACCGCTGAGGAGGCATCAAAAGAAGAAGTTCGTATTGAAGAGGTCGTGGTGCTCTTCACAGCCATAGAGGAAGGCGACAACACCGCTTTGGTACAACGCGCAATCGATGATGCCCGAGCATTTTTGGGTAAACTCAAAGTTAATCGGTTGCTCATCTATCCTTTTGCTCATCTTAGTAGCAACCTCTCCCAACCCAACCAGGCATTTAACATCATCAAAGAAATGGAAGCATACTCTAAACAAAAGGGTATAGAGACTTTTCGCGCTCCCTTTGGCTGGAACAAACAATTCACCCTAGCCATAAAAGGCCACCCCCTAGCTGAACTGGCCCGTAGCTATACTGCCACCTCAACTCCAGCTGAAACCCCAAGTTGCGAGGGTAAAAAAGAAGAAACCGTCTCGGCCGCTCTCAAAGCCGAGGACACCATGAAATCTTATTGGCACATCCTCCAAACCGATGGTAGCTTGGTGCCGGTGGAAGAATTCAAATTCAAAGGCTATGGCAATCTCCAAAAATTTGCCAACTATGAAATTAAAAAGACCCGTGCTGTTACCCAGATGCCGCCCCATGTGCCTCTAATGAAGCGGCTTGAAATCGCCGACTATGAATCAGGTAGCGATCCGGGCAACATCCGCTGGTACCCAAAAGGCCGCATGATAAAATCCCTCCTCGAACAATACGTGAGCCTGCGTGTAGCCCAATATGGCGGTATGGAAGTTGAAACACCCCTAATGTATGACTTTAACCATACCAGCCTATCGAGCTATCTCAACCGTTTTCCCGCCCGCCAATACGTACTCAAATCCGAGGACAAAGAACTCTTTTTACGGTTTGCCGCATGCTTTGGACAATTCCTCATGGCCCATGACGCCCAAATCAGCTACAAACAACTTCCCCTAAAACTCTTCGAACTCACCCGCTATAGTTTCCGACGTGAAAAAAGCGGCGAAGTCGTAGGATTAAAACGCCTGCGCGCATTTACCATGCCAGACTGCCATGCATTCTGCGCAGATTACCCCCAAGCCAAAACCGAATTCATGACCCGCTTCGAACTCTCCATAGATGTCCTCTCAAACATGGGACTAGTAAAAGACGACTATGAAGTCGCCATACGCTTCACCAAAGACTTCTACGCCGAGCACAAAGAATTCATCGCCACATTAGCCCAAAAATTTGGCAAACCCATGCTTGCTGAGGTCTGGAATGAACGCTTCTTCTACTTCGCACTCAAATGGGACCTCAACTTTGTCGACAACCAAGACAAAGCCGCAGCATTGAGCACCGATCAAATCGATGTCGAAAATGCCAAACGTTATGAAATCACCTACGTCGATGAAAAAGGCGAAAAACAATACCCCCTTATTTTGCACTGTAGCCCAAGCGGAGCAATCGAGCGCGACATCTATGCACTTCTAGAAAAAGCCTACCGCGAACAAATAACAGGCAAAGCCCCAATGTTGCCACTGTGGCTCTCACCCACCCAAGTGCGCCTAATTCCACTCTCTGACAAGTTTCTAGATGATGTTACCCAATTAGCCCAACAAATCTCAGCAAACAACATCCGCGTAGACATAGACGACTCCTCCTCAACACTGCAGAAAAAAATCCGCGAAGCCGAACAAGAATGGGTCCCCTACATCATCGTAATAGGCGAAAAAGAACTCGAATCCGGCACCCTCTCAGTACGCATCCGCGAAGAAAAAGGCAAACAAGAAACCCTAACAGCCGAAGAACTCATAACCAAAGTCTCTGAAAAAATCGCCGGCAAACCCTTCAAACCCCTGCCTCTGCCTCTCTATATCTCAAAACGCCCCGCATTCCACGGTTAGCACAAAATGTAAATGAATCGTATGAATCACAGTGACAACCTATAATTACCGACAACCCAACAACATAACAAAATATCAGGAGTAAAAATAATGATCAATGAACTTCAAATCTACATCGACGGCACATTCTACCCCAAATCAGAGGCAAAAATCAGCGTCTATGACCACGGTTTTCTCTACGGCGACGGCGTTTTTGAAGGCATCCGCGCCTACAACGGCTTCGTCTTTAAACTAAAAGAACACATCAACCGCCTCTACCGTAGTGCACACGCTATAATGCTAACCATCCCCCTAACCAAACAAGAACTCGAACAAGCCGTCATTGACACCCTGCGCAAAAACAACATGCAAGACAGCTACATACGCCTCATAGTCTCACGAGGCGTCGGCGATTTGGGCCTAGACCCACGCAAATGTCCCAAAGCCTCCATCATAATTATCGCAGACACCATAAACATCAAAGCCGGTAACGCAAAAGAAACCGGTATAACTGCGGCGTTTACCTGGGTCCGACGAAACCCCGTGGATGCTACAACTCATGAAATTAAATCCCTTAACTACCTCAACAGTGTCATGGGTAAAATCGAAGCAAACGCATACGGCGCCGATGAAGCTATATGTATAGAACCAAACGGCTATGTCGCTGAGGGTGTTGGCGAAAACATTTTCATAGTCAAAAACAATGAAGTCCTAACCCCGCCAAACAGTACCGGTGCACTTGAAGGCATAACCTCTGATGTAATCATTGGCCTTTGTAAAAAACTCGATATCAAACTAACCATAACCAACCTAACCCCATTTATGATCCTAACAGCTGATGAAGCCTTCTTCACAGGAACCGCCATGGAAGTGGTACCTATCCGTGAAATTAACAAGCGCATAATCGGAGACGGTAAACCCGGACCGATCACCAAAAAATTGGTAACAGAATTCCAAAGCGTAATCGCTGACCCCAAGAACGGAACAAAAATCTAAAAAAGGAACCCCTTTTTTTTGTTTTTTATTTGCTGTATTATTTGCCTTTTTTGATAAAGTCTTCTAAGGCATTATAGGCGTTTTCTAATTCGCTAATAGGTGGTAGAAAAACAATACGTGCGTGGTCTTTGCCATACACTGGATCAAAGCCGCTTCCATTAACGATTAACACGCCGGTTGCTTTGAGCAGTGAAATCACAAAGTCTTTATCATCTTTCCATCGCTTGCCAATACCATCGATTTTGGGGAAAATATAGAATGCACCCTCGGGTTTGGTTGTAGATACGCCATCAATTTCGTTCAGACGTTTATGACTAAAGTCGCGTCTTTGTTTTAACCGCTCCACGATGTCTTTGACAAAGTCTTGGGGCCCGTTGAGTGCAGCGGTTGCGGCGATTTGAACCGGGGTGTTGGCGCAGATGCGTATGCGACACTGCTTTTCTACACCGTCTTTGAGTGCCTCGAGTTGTTTATTTTTTCCCTTAAAGTACATATAGCCCAACCGCCAGCCGGTCATCTGATAAACTTTGCTAAATCCATTTAAGATCACCACAGGAACATCGGTGGTTACGTTGGCGGCACTTACAAAGGGCTTTTCATATGTTAACTGGTCATAAATTTCATCACTTATAACCGGGAGATTGTGCTCACCTGCGATGTCTAGGATCTCTTTAACGGTTTTGTGGTTATAGACGGCTCCGGTTGGGTTGTTGGGGTTGATTAATACAATAGCGCGGGTTTTTTCAGTTACTTTGTTGCGCAAATCATCAATGTTTGGTTGCCAGCTTTCTTTTTCAATGGTCTCATATGATACTGGTGTACCATCAAAAAAGTTGGTATAGCTGATGTAGGGTGGATAGGTCGGGCCGGGGAAGAGGATTTCATCCCCCTTCTCTACTATAGCGCCCAAAAGCATCTGGATGCCCTCTGAGATACCCTCGGTGACTAAAACATCATCGGCTGTTATGTCGACATTGTTGATTTTTTTCTCTTTGTGTGCCACTGCTTCTCGCAGTGCAGGCAGGCCCTCTGAGGGTGAGTAATAGTTGTCTTCTTGGGCTATGGCTTTGCAGAGAGCTTCTTTTAGGCTGGGTGGTGTTTTGAAGTCAAATGCCGCGGGATCGCCAATATTTAGATTGTAAATCTTTTTGTTGTTTACTATGAGGTCTTTGGTGTGGATTGTTACGTCCCGTATGGCATATTCAATGTTACTTGCACGCTTAGTTACTTTGATGCCTGACATGCCGTTACCTGTACTTTAGAGAACTCACAGACCCAAAAAATAAACATTCCCACCTAAGCCATAGTAAAATAAACGATACAACCGTAAATATGGCCCAGAGGTACTAAAAAATTAAAGAAAGCGAGGTAGGTCAATATGACCTGGCGAAGTAGACGACTTCTTTTGCTTCTTTGCCGCAAAAGATGCAGGGTGTGGTTGGTTCTTCTTTTTGAAATGGGCGAATACGGATGGTTGCGCTTGTTTGTTCTTTTATTTTCGCTTCGCATTTGGAATCGAGACACCAGGGTGCTTTTATAAATCCGCCTTTGCTTTCCACGATATGTTTGAATTCCTCGTAGGTTTGTACAGTGGTGGTTTTGTCGGCAAGGATGGTTCTGGCTTTGGTTAACATGTTGTCTTGAATATCTGCTAAAAGTTGTTCGACGGTGGCGGGTATATCTTGGTCTTTGACAAATGTTTTTTGGCCGGTGTCTCGTCGAACCATAACCACTTGGTTGTTTTTTACGTCGCGGGGGCCAATTTCAATGCGTAATGGGATGCCTTTTAGTTCCCATTGGTTAAATTTCCATCCTGGAGTGTATTCGGCTCGGTTGTCAAGAATGGTGCTTATGCCTTTGGCTTTGAGGGTGGTTTCGATTTCTTTGGTTTTTGTGTCGATGGCTTCTGCTTCTTGGCCTTTAAATGGAATTGGCACAATGATGACTTGGGTGGGTGCGACTTTGGGTGGCATAATCAAACCTTTGTCGTCGCCGTGAACCATAATCATGGCGCCGATGAGTCGGGTGGTTATGCCCCAGCTGGTTTGCCAGACTTGGTGGTCTTGTTTGTCTTCTCCGATGTATTTGACATCAAAGACTTTGGCGAAATGTTGGCCTAGATTGTGGCTGGTTCCCATTTGGAGTGCTTTGCCATCGGGCATGATGGATTCTAGTGCTGTGGTATAGTTGGCGCCGGCGAATTTTTCACTCTCGCTTTTGGTTCCGATGAGCACAGGGATGGCGAGATAGTTTTCTATGACTTCTTTGTACATGTTTAGTGCCCAGAGTACTTCGGCTTCGGCTTCTTCTTGTGTGGCATGGGCGGTGTGGCCTTCTTGCCAGAGAAATTCGCGTGTGCGTAGGAAGAGTTTAGTGGCTTTGGTTTCCCAGCGTACAATATTGCACCATTGATTAATTTTGAGGGGCAGATCGCGCCAGCTACGGATCCACTTGCTAAACATGGCATACATGATGGTTTCGCTTGTGGGGCGAACAGCTAGTTTTTCTTCTAGGGGGGTTTCGCCGCCTTGGGTTATCCATGCGACTTCGGGGGTGAAGCCTTCGAAATGTTCGGTTTCTTTTTTGAGAAAGGCCTCTGGTATGAACATGGGAAAGTAGGTGTTGCGGTGGCCGGTGGCTTTGATTTTTTGGTTGATGACTTCTTGGATTTTTTCCCAAACTGCATAGGCGTCGGGTCGAATAATCATACAACCTTTCACAGGCGCATAATCGGCTAATTCAGCTTTTAGAATGGTTTCAACGTACCATTCGCTGAAATCTTGGTTTTTTTTGACAGTTACACCAGTATCAGACATGAGCATTCGCTTCTTGTCAGTGTATGCTAAAAACCAAAATATAAAGCACTACATAGTTTACTTGAATAAACTGGCTGTACTATTTGTTAGTGTGCCCATATCTCTCTCTTTGGGTGTTGGAGGTTTTTGAAATCCTCAATTGTTATGTGTTGGTTCTGTAGGTTGGTATTGTTGGTTTTTATTATCGCTGAGTGTGGAGTGTTGTTAAGTGCGTGTTTGGGGGTGGTTTCTGTTTTTGAGGGTTTGTTTGTTTGGTGTTTAAGGGGATTTTTTGAGCATAGCAGATATAAGGGAGCTTGCCAAATATTTCGCAAATAAAGAAGTGTCAGTTATGTCGGAAAAACTATCACTGGTCACATGTACAAGTTGTGGAAAACCTATCCCGCCGGGAAGCGAATCGACAAAATTTCTATGCCCTAACTGCGGTGAAATTCAAATTAAACGCGATGGTAAATGCCGCAAATTTGGCAGACTATTTAAGTGTCCTAATTGCGGTTTTCAAGGGCCATAGAGGGAACTAGATGGGCGCAATTCTTGTTGTTTACAAAGTTTTCCCTGAAGATATAGTTAAAGATTTTGAGCCTCTAAAAGAAAAAGTTAAAGCTATTTTGCCTCAGGCTGCCTCTATTGAGGGTTGGGGTACTGAGGATATCGCTTTTGGTTTGGTAGCGCTTTTGGTTCAGGTACGATTTCCTGAGAATTTAGATGGACTTGTTGAAGAATTTGAGGTTGCGCTTGCTAAAATTCAAGGTGTCAGCCAAGCAGAGGCTTTCAACATCCGACGAACCAGCCGCGACTAACCTTTTTTGTTTTATTTTTTCCCTAAAGTTGCCTAGTTAGATGGTTGGCGGCATCGCTTTAAAGTTTATATATGTTAAGCGTTCTTTTTCAAACAGACACTTTAAGTGACACAGTTATTTGGAGTCTTATAGATGAGTGAAGTTCAATTGCGCGTTGGAGACGCACGGCAAAGAGATGTTGGCAGAGGTATTGCACGTATCGACCAGCGGACAATGCAAAAGTTGGGGATAAGTGCTGGAGATGTAATCGAGATTATTAACAAACGTACGACAAGTGCGATTGCTTGGCCCGCCTATAGTGAAGACCAAAATCGCGATGTCATTCGCATCGATGGGTTTACCCGCAAAAACAGCGGGGTAGCCATAAATGAGTATGTAGTTATTCGTCCTGCCAAAGTCAAAACCGCTATGGCCCTCACCCTAGCACCTGTGGACATGCGTCTTAACGTCGATGATGACTTTACCAGCTTTGTTCGAAACCGCCTAATGGAGCGCACTCTTGTTGATGGTGATACCACCTTAGTTATGATGCTAGGCCATGCCATACCGTTTATGGTCTCAAAAACCCGGCCACATGGTATCATCAAAGTTACAACCGAAACACGCCTAACAATACTAAACGAACCCGCCCCTGAAGGCAAAGGTCTGCCCCGAACAACCTATGAAGACATAGGGGGCCTACACGAAGAACTCCAACGCGTCCGAGAAATGGTTGAACTACCATTAAGACACCCTGAGCTCTTCCAACGCTTAGGAATTGAACCCCCAAAAGGCGTCTTGCTCCACGGTCCACCAGGATGCGGCAAAACCCTGCTTGCCCGAGCAGTAGCTAACGAATCGGAAGCCAACTTTTACTCCATAAACGGTCCTGAGATCATGAGTAAATTCTACGGCGAATCAGAAGCCCGCCTACGTGAGATCTTCCAACAAGCCCAACAAAACGCACCCAGTATCATATTTGTCGACGAGCTCGACGCCATCGCCCCCAAACGCGAAGAAGTCACAGGCGAAGTCGAACGACGCGTCGTCGCCCAACTCTTAGCCCTAATGGACGGACTCTCAGGCCGAGGCAACGTCATCGTAATTGGCGCAACCAACCGCCCAGGCGCCCTAGACCCTGCCCTGCGCCGACCCGGCAGATTTGACCGCGAAATCGAAATCAGCGTACCGGACAAAAAAGGCCGCTACGAAGTCATCCAAATCCACACCCGCGGCATGCCAATAGCCGAAGCAAACGTCGATCTCAACAAACTCTCCGAAATGACCCACGGCTACACCGGCGCCGACCTCTCCGCACTTAGCAGAGAAACCGCCATGAAAGCCCTCCGCCGATACCTCCCCCAAATTAACCTCGAAGAAGAACGCATCCCCCCCGAAGTCCTCGAAAAAATGGAAGTCACCATGGACGACTTCATGGGCGCCTACAAAGAAGTCACCCCCACAGCTATGCGCGAAGTCTACATCGAAGTCTCAACCGTACACTGGAACGAAGCCGGCGGCCTAGAAGACGTCAAACAACGCCTAAAAGAAGCCGTCGAGTGGCCACTTAAAAACCCCGAAATGTTTACAAAAATGGGCATCCGCGCACCTAAAGGCATCCTAATGTATGGCCCACCCGGATGCGGCAAAACCCTGCTCGCACGTGCAGTCGCAACCGAATCCGAAGCCAACTTTATTTCCATAAAAGGTCCCGAAGTCTTTAGCAAATGGGTCGGAGAATCAGAAAAAGCAATCCGCGAAGTCTTCCGCAAAGCCCGCATGGCCGCACCAGCCATCATATTCCTCGACGAAATCGACTCACTCACACCCAAACGCGGCATAGGCATGGGCGACAGCGGCATGTCTGAACGCGTCATAAGCCAACTTCTCACCGAAATGGACGGCATCACCACCCTCCAAGACATAGTTGTCATCGCTGCAACCAACCGCCCCGACATGGTCGACAACGCAGTCATACGCCCCGGCAGACTAGACCGTCTCATCTATGTACCCGAACCCGACGAAAAAAGCCGTCTCCAAATCTTCCAAATCTACACCAAAAACATGCCCACAAGCCCAGATGTTGATCTAAACCAACTCGCCACCCAAACCAAATACTACAGCGGTGCTGATATCGAATCACTGTGCCGCGAAGCCGCCATGCACTCCCTACGACGCGACATAAACTCCCAAAACGTCACCATGAAAGACTTCCAAGATGCCATGAAAGAAATGGGACCCTCCATCACACCTGACATGGAGAAATGGTACAAGAGTTTCATGCAACAAATCCGACAAGTACAAAAGCCAGCAACCCCAGTTGCATAACACCGAAGGAATCGCTATGCCACAAATGAAAACCTGGAAAACCCGTCCAGCCTTCTTTTACCTACTAGAGGTTCTGCAAAAAAAAGGCGACATGGCTGACGATGACCTCTTTGACCAACTCAAAGATGAATACGACGACCTAGGCTTCAAAGACTTCAATGAGCTCCTACTAAACCTTGAGGTCAGCGGAAAAATCCGAACCTCCTCAATGGCACGCGGCAAACGCCGTGTCGAACTCGTCCAATAGTCCTCCTTATTTTTATATCACTGCTTCATTTTTGTTCTCAATCTGTTGCTTTGGTTAACACTGTTTGTTTTGTTTTTTCTTCGATGACAAGTCGTTGGATCGTTTAAATCATGCTTTAGTGTGGAGGCTGTTGATTGTTATGCGTGTATACAGTATTTTTTGGAAATTCAGTTGTGTGGTCTCCAAAGAAGGGTTGTTTACTGGTTTAGGTGCTTATTTTTGGTGGTGGGTGAACTCTTTTTTTGCCTAATTTTATGCGTAGGGCGATGCGGTGGAGTTTACGGAGTGCTTTAACTAGTTGTTCTACACTGGGTGCGGTGGAGTAGATGAGAGGCATTTGTTCATATTCGGCTATGCGTATGGCTTCTTCGTCGGGTGGGGTTTTGTGGAAGATGACGATGCGAGGTTTGAGGTTGCTGACTCGAACAATCATCATGGGTAGGCTTCCGCCGTCTAGGTTGGTAAATATGAGGGCTCTTTCAGTGGTTGCGCCAAAGAGTTGGGTGTATTCGGAGCCTGAGTAGGCTTCTACGGCTTTGCGGCTGTCAATGACTGTGTAGCCGTTGATTTCTTTGACAAATTTTTCTTTGCAGACCATCACTTCGCCGCCGATGGCTTTGCAGAGGTATTCGATACGGACAGGGATGGGGAATTCACGCAGATCAATTACGGCCATACTTGGGGAGCTTGTGAGTTTGGCGAATTCGCGGATGAAACGGCTGCCTTTTTGTTCATCGATGTGGAGTAGTGCAAGGACAAAGCGGCGTATGAATTTGGCTCCGGGACTTTTGCGTCTGCCGCTTTCGTAGTCGCTTATAACTGAGGAGGAGAGGCCCATGGTTTGGCTGAGGCTGATTTGGGATGTGGCAAAGAGTTCACGCCATTTTTTCATAGTGGAGCCGGGTCTGCTTGAGAGGATGATTTCTCCTGCGATTCTCCGGGCTAGAATCTCTCTTAGGCTGGGTGATACTGTGGACATGGGTTATTCTCTGTTTGTATTTTCCTTCAGGGCTGAATATAAAACTGTATCTGCTTTTGGGTGGTGTTGTTTGTTGGTGGTGTTTGTTTTTGGTTTTTTGTGGTGGTTTTTCTCTTTTTTGTTTGTTGTCTTTTTGGAATCCTTGTTTTGAAAATTTGTTTATAAGTGAGTTTGGCGTAACTGTTTTTAGCGTTCGCAGTCTTGATAGGAGAGATCTGCAAGCGTTATCTACAAAACAACATAAGAGTGAGTGAAATGTCTGAAAAAGCTAGTGATGTTATCTTCGTCGGAAACAAACCCCCTATGAGCTATGTTCTCGCCATTATAACGGCATTCTCAAGTGGTGCCCAAAAAGAAATAACTCTAAAAGCAAGAGGCCAAGCAATCACCACTGCAGTTGACGTCGCTGAAATTACTCGAAGCCGCTTTATCAAAGACCTCAAAGTTACAAAGATTGCAATCGGAACTGCCGAGATGCCACCACGCGAAGGCGAAAACAGGTCCCGCATGGTTTCTACAATAGAGATAACTCTATCTAAAGCGTAGTAACCACAACGGAAAAAACGATTAGCTCTCCTACATTTTTTACATTATTTTTTAAAAATATTCAATAGGTTGGTATTTTTACTCGGTTCGGTTATTAGAAGATCCACGATAAACGCATTAAGTAAAATAGTTGTGATGTTTATAAAGTTGGATTTTGGTGTGCTGATAAATTTGTACTATTTTGTGATAAATTTGAATAAATAGAACAAAAATAAGTTTAAAGTTATCAAATTTTTATTTTATGTCCTAAATAGCGTAGTTCATGTGTTTGTCGTGTCAGAAGATCCAGGGGTATTTCCTGCGTACAATTTCAAGTATGGTTTGGGGCGGGATTATGCCTTCTTCGCAGATTAAGCCTTGGATGTAGCGGTTTGGGGTAACATCAAAGGCGGGGTTGCACACTGTTAGTTTTGGTGGGGCTTCGTTCCAGATCTCGTTTGGGTTACGCTGTTCGATTTTTTCATATATGCCGTTTAGGGTTTCGGGGTCGAATTTGAGTAGTTCTGAGACTACATAGAAGGGTTTGCGGGCTTCATGTGCTAACACGGCAATGTTGCCGGTTCCGATTTTGTTAACTACGTTGCCCTCTGAGGTGATGGCGTCTGCGCCCACAACCACCAGATCAGCATTTGATATATAGGAGCGAACTGCTGAATCCACAATAAATGTGGTTTCAATATCAAGATCGATGAGTTCTTTGGCTGTTGTTCTTCCCTGAAATATGGGACGAGTTTCGGTGCATATGACTCGGAAGGTTTTGCCTTGTTCTTTGGCTTTGGCAAGTAGTCGTGTTACTGTTGAACTGTGGCAGTGCGTGAAAACCACCATGCCCTCCTGAATACGTTTGGCTCCAATTTCAGCAGTTTTTTCTTTTGAGGATTCTAGATCTTTGAGGAATTGGTTTGCGGTTGTGGTTATGGCTTCATAGAGGTCTTGGATGTTTTGGTTGGGGGCAGTTTGGGTTTGGTTGATTATGCCTCGCAAAACATTGCGCATCAGCGGTTCGGTTTCTCGTGCGGCTGCAAAGATGTTTTGTGCTTCTCTTAGTTCGTTTAGAAATTGGGTTTTGGTTTGGGCTTTGGTTTGGGTTGAATGAATTTGTAGTGCTTCTATGGCGGCTATGGCGACATTTCTTGCGCCTTTAACTTGGAGGGTACGGATTTTTTCTGCTGTAACTTGAATAATGTCTGCCATACTCTTGCTTGCCTCTGTAGCATAGTAATTTGTGAGACGCATATAAGCGATTCATAGTTGCTTCTTTGTTTGATGTTTCACACAGTGTTGTTTTTAATTTAGTTTGTGCATCATATACACGATAAACGCATTAAGTAAAATAGTTGTGATGTTTATAAAGTTGGATTTTGGTGTGCTGATAAATTTGTACTATTTTGTGATAAATTTGAATAAATAGAACAAAAATAAGTTTAAAGTTATCAAATTTTTATTTTATGTCCTAAATAGTGCAGTTCATGTGTTTGTCGTGGTGCGTCATATAACTTGGCAGTTAAGTCTGGAATTAGCGTCGTCTGGTTGTGGATGGTATGTACTAACTCGTTGTTGTTTTAAGATTCTGTTAACTTTTAAAACATGCTTCAAACTAACAATTATCTTGCTAATAATAATGGTTTATTTTTGAAAAATAATATCAATATTGTGTGAAATATTTATGTTTTGATGGTTTGCTTGGATTTGTTGTTGTATGTTTTGGGGTTGGTATTGTGGGGTGGTGGTTTTGGGTGTTGTGTGGTTAGGGCTATGTAGATTGCGCTAGTTATGATGATTACTCCGATGAGTAGTAGCATTATAGCCCAGTTTTGTCCGGTGTTTGTTGCATTGGGGTTGTTTATCTACATCTCTGCAAATGCGCCCAATGTGATTAGAATCAAGCCGCCTATTAGGCAACTAATTGCACCTAGCTCATCTCTGCCTTGTTTTGGATTTGTTGTTTGTTGGTTTTTTAGTTCTTCTTTTTCTCTTGTTTGTTGGTTTGATTCTTGGGTTGATGGTGTTGTTGTTTGTGGTTGGGGCTGGTTGGGGTTGTTGGTTGTTTGTTTTAGGAGGCTTCCGCATTTGGTACAAAATTTCATTGTGTCTTTGGTTGAGGTGTTGCATCTGGGGCAAAACGTCATGTTTTCTTCCTAAGTATTCCTTATGGGCCGGTATTTAAAACCGGCGTCTGCTGGTTGGTGTTTGATGGTTTAAATGTTGCTACCAAGCAATCCAAAAACTAAACCAAAACAACATCCCATTAGCCACAATATCCAAGGAACCCCCATAACAAACGTGATGGTTGAATTCAACAACCCAACCATAGCTAATTCCAAAACTACAGTAGCTGTTGGCTCTCTTTTTGTATTTGGTTTGTCCCAAACTGTTTGGGGAAACATATATCTTGGTTTCTAACAATTTTTAATGGAGAAACGTGTGTGTTTATTATCGGCAAAAAACCCAAGTTAACCTCTAGTAGGCAAGAATTCCTCTTTACTGCGATCTACATAGGAGCTGTTCTTATCAGTTTAGCTGTAATCTATATCAGCTATCTGCCTCACAGCCTCTGGAATGATATAGTTGCTTTCTTTATGACCCTTACCCTCTCCCCTGTTCCCAGCATAGGTATCGCTCTGCCTGCTCCTTCCAATCCTGCGGTCCACACAAATCTCTTCCTAGTGGGTTTTCAGTTTGCAATAGCTGTGGGCATCATTGAGATTATTGTTTTGTTTCTACGCATAGTCTTTCACTCCTCCATATCACGCAAAGCTGAAACCATAGAAAATATTGTGTTTTGGTTAGGAACTGCTTATTTGATAACGGCTTATCTGTTGAACATAACTGTAGTGGCCGAGTGGTTTGTGTTTTGGGCTGGGTTACTGCTAGTTTTTGGCTTGGCTTTGGTTGTCCGTGCTTTTATACTCATAGCAAGTAGACGTTAATTCTTTTTTTTGATTCTAAGCTTCCACCAAAGCTCCATAATC